>Ga0315290_10001635_pt1 | contig 15422 bp, 12 predicted proteins | sample YL17G12_0_MG_FD_203627 | JGI IMG/M metagenome (GOLD analysis project Ga0315290, IMG submission 203627) | Sediment microbial communities from Yellowstone Lake, YNP, Wyoming, USA - YL17G12_0 | ecosystem: Environmental > Aquatic > Freshwater > Lake > Sediment | place: USA: Wyoming | collected... | reverse complement strand
AAATACTGCTGCACTGCCGATCGGATGGAGTCGCGAGGCGATCCCTCCAAACCGGTGAAGAAATCGTTGACGGCGGGGTGGGTGAACAAATATGCCGAGGTGGCCGCAGATACGCCCGAGGCAACTCCGGCCAAATCCGCCGCGGTGCAGTTAGGCGGGAGGGCCTGCGCCGACGGCGCCACACCGAGGAGAAGCGAACCGGCGAACACACCCGCACCGATCGCTGCACCGACCCCACGCTTGTAAGTGCTGCTGATCATCCTCACAACTCCTTCGCAGTCAACGTGGGGCTCATCGTAGGGCAGTCGCGCAGCTCGGTGTTGGTCCGGGCCCGTTCTTGTCGCCATGGGCGCCTACAGCGCTGCGGTAAGCTCGCAGCCACGCGATTCGCTGCAATTCGGGGAGAAAAACCATCCAGCAGTTCATGATGCGGCTGAGCGGCACGCTGCGCAGACACCGATGGCTGGTTTTCGGCTGCTGGGTGCTCGCGTTGCTGCCGTCGATCTATCTCGCGCTCACGCAGTCGAACCAGTTGACCGGCGGCGGTTTCGAGGTGGCGGACTCGCAGTCGCTGCATGTCCAGAACGCGATCGAAAACCAGTACACGCAGCAGGGCGCGTCCGCCCTGGCGTTGGTGGCGGCACCCCGGGCGGACGCGACGTTCGACGACATGTCCGCCGCCGTGGCCGAACTTGAGCGGGCGGCGCAGCAGGTGCCCAGCGTTGAGGTACTCCAAAACCCTACGCAGCCCCCACCCGCACCGGACCGCCCCTACGTGGTGTCCCTGCGACTGGGCTTCGACAACTCCGGCGCGGTGGACGTCGCCCGGCAGTTGCGCGGGAAAATCGGCGTCGACGGCGATCAGCCCGGCGCTATCGACAACGGCCGTGTGCGGCTCTACGTCATCGGTCAGGGCGCACTCGGCGCGGCCGCACAGACCAGCACCAAAAGCGACATCGCCGCCGCGGAACGGTGGAACCTACCGATCGTTCTCATGGTGCTGATCGCGGTGTTCGGTTCACTGGCAGCCGCCGCGATCCCGCTGGCCCTCGGGATCTGCACGGTCGCGGTGACCATGGGCGTGGTCTATGCGCTCTCGACGCTGACCACGATGTCGGTATTCGTCACGTCCACGGTCTCGATGTTCGGTATCGCGCTGGCGGTCGACTACTCGCTGTTCATCCTGATGAGGTTCCGGGAGGAGTTGCGGGCGGGACGCGACGGCGACCAGGCCGCCGACGCCGCCATGGCGACCTCGGGTCTGGCCGTCGTGCTCTCCGGACTCACCGTGATCGCCTCGCTGACCGGCATCTACCTGATCAACACCCCGGTTCTGAAGTCGATGGCGACCGGCGCGATCCTGGCGGTGGCGGTGGCGGTGCTGACCTCGACCACCCTGACACCCGCCATTCTGGCTACGTTCGGGCGAGCAGCGGCGCGACGTTCCCGCCTGCTGCACTGGTCGCGCCGGCCCGAGTCCGATCAGTCCCGATTCTGGACCCGTTGGGTCGGTGCGGTGATGCGCCGCCCCTGGGCCTCGGCCCTGGGAGCCGCGGCACTGCTGTTGTTCGTGGCCGCACCAGCGTTGTCGATGACGCTCGGCAACAGCATGCAGCGACAGTTCCCGTCCACCCACGAGATCCGCGGCGGGGTGGCCGCGGCCGCCGAGGCACTGGGGCCCGGGGCACTGGGTCCGATACGGATACTCGTCACCTTCCCCGGCGGGAACGCCGCAGGCAACACCGGCGAACTGGACGCGGTGGCCGCGAGGATCTCCGAAGCTCCCAACATCGTGTCGGTGTCCCCGCCGGAGTTCGCCGACGACAACGGAAGCGCGCTGATATCGGCGGTGATGTCGGTGGACCCCGAGGACCTCGCCGCCCGCGACACCGTCGACTGGATGCGAGCGGAACTGCCCGCCGCAGCGGCCGGCGCTCAGATCGACGTCGGTGGACCGACGGCGCTGATCAAGGATTTCGACGACCGGGTTTCGCAGACCAAACTCCTGGTGTTCGGTTTCGTCTCGCTGATCGCCTTCGTGATGCTGCTGATCTCCATCCGGTCGCTGTTCCTGGCCCTCAAGGGCGTACTGATGACGGTGCTGTCGGTCGCCGCGGCCTACGGCAGCCTGGTCGCGGTGTTCCAGTGGGGCTGGCTGGAGCGCATCGGGTTCGAACCGATCACCTCCATCGACAGCACCATCCCGCCTCTGGTGCTGGCTCTGACCTTTGGCCTGTCGATGGATTACGAGATCTTTCTCATGACCCGGATCCGGGAGCGCTACCTGCAGTCCGGCGACACCCGCGACGCCGTGGCCTACGGGGTCGCAACCAGTGCCCGCACCATCACCAGCGCAGCGTTGATCATGATCGCGGTGTTCATCGGCTTCGCCTTTGCGGGCATGCCACTGGTTGCCCAACTCGGCGTCGCCTGCGCGGTGGCGATCGCGGTCGACGCCACCGTGGTGCGACTGGTGCTGGTGCCGTCGCTGATGGCCATGTTCGACCAGTGGAACTGGTGGTTGCCGGCCTGGCTGGACCGCATCCTGCCGTCGGTCGATTTCGAGAAGCCGCTGCCCAAACTCGACCTGGGCGATCTCGTCGTGCTCCCCGACGAAATCTCCTCCATCGCACCGCCCGCCGGTGACCTGCGCATGGTGGTCAAAAATGCGGCGCGGCTCAGGGAAATGGCCCCCGACGCGGTCTGCGTCGCCGACCCACTGGCCTTCAGCGGCTGCGGCATTCGTCGGCCCGCCAAGTCCTCACGGGGCCCCCGATCCGCTACCTTGCGCCCAGTCCATCCGGTGACGATCTGGCGGGGCCGACTCGCGGTGGCGCTCGACGCGTTGGGAACCGAGACCGATGTCGAGCGGAGCAGTCCCGTCGAGACCACCAACGTCCAACTGCCCACCGGCGACCGGTTGCTGATCCCGACCGGGGCCGAGACCCTGCGGCTGCAGAGCTACCTGGTGCTGTGCCGTAACAGCCGGGCGGACTACGCCGAACTCGCCGATCTCGCGGATGCGATGAATATCGACAACGCCGCGACCGTGCTGGCCGGTATCGACGAGTACTACAGTTCCGGGAACCCGCACCGGATGTGGATCGCGACCCAGTTGGTCAGGCGGCTGGCGGATCCGGTACCCGCCGACACTGCCGATGACGATCGCTGGTACACCCCGGACGCGGCGGCACAGTGGGACGATGTGCGGACACGGTGCCTGTCGCTGGCAGTAGCGACCCTGGAGGAAGCGAGTTGACGGTGGCCATCGACGAGCGACCCGTCGAGTTCTGGCCCACGTCGGCGATCCGCGAAGCGCTGGAGACCGGCGACATCACCATCTGGCAGCGCATCGTCGTCGCGATCAAACGCGACCCGTATGGACGCACCGCACGCCAAGTCGAAGAAGTGTTGGAAGCCGCTGCGCCCCAGGGCATCTCCAAAGCGCTCCACGAAGTTCTGGCCCGCGCCCGCGGTCACCTGGATGCCAACGAACGCGCCGAGGCCGCCCGGCATGTGCAACTGCTGCTGGAGCGTTCCGGCCTCGGCCAGCAGGAATTTGCCTCCCGGATCGGCGTCGCGCGGGAAGACCTCGCGGCCTACCTCGACGCGTCGGTAAGTCCCGCGGCCTCACTAATGATCCGGATGCGCCGGCTATCGGACCGATTCGCCAAGATCCGCGCCCAGCAGACCAGCGAGCCCGAATCCGCTGACGAGTACCCCGAACCCGAATCCGGCTGAGACGCAGCCCGTTTAGGCCGGCGGCGGCGTCGGCGTACCGTCGCTACCGGTAGATCCAGTTCCGCCGCCGCTGCCGTTGGTGCCGCCGGTGCCGCCATAGCCGCCGAAGCCGGACGTGGTGCCGCCGTTGCCGCCGGTGCCGCCGTTGCCGCCGTTGCCCGTGCCCCTGCCGTTGCCGCCGGTACCACCATCGCCACCGTTCCCGATGGCACCGCCGGTGCCGCCGTTGCCTCCGCGTCCACCACCGCGGTTGTTCGAGTTCGCGTTGCCGCCGTTGCCCCCGGCACCACCGCTGCCTGACGTAGTTGACGGCGCCGTCCCGTCGACACCGTCGGCGCCATCAGTGGCGCCGGTACCGCCGGTACCGCCGAGCGCAGGAGCACCGGGGTCTCCGCCCTTGCCGCCACCGCCGCCGTCAAGACCGGCGCCGCCTACTACGTTGTATCCACCGTTACCGCCGCGTCCACCGGTGCCCCCGGTACCCGAGTTGCCGCCCGTACCGCCCGCGCCGCCGTTACCTGTCGTGTCGAAGAAGAACAGGATTGCCCCGGTGCCAGCATTGCCGCCGTCGCCGCCGGTGGCGCCGCTGCCACCGCTGCCACCACGCCCGCCGGTCCCGGAACCACCGAGCCCCAGTATCGGATCGGTGCCACTTCCACCAACGCCGCCGTTACCGCCGTTGCCGCCATTGCCGCCTTCGCCACCGCTACCGCCGTTGCCGATCAGCGAGCTGCCGTTGCCGCCATTGCCGCCTATACCACCTGCAGTACCGTTCCGGCCGTTACCGCCCGCGCCGCCGAAGCCGTTGGTACCACCAGCGCCATCATCGCCGCTGATCCCGGCCCCGCCAGCCCCACCGGTGCCGCCATCGCCGAACAGGGACAGCGCGCCGACGCTGCCGCCGTCGCCGCCACTGCCCGAGGCGCCGCCCGGCGCCACCGCCGACCCGCCGACACCGCCGTCGCCGGCGCTGCCGACCAGCAGCGCGCCGGCCCCGCCGTTGCCGCCCGAACCGCTGGTGCCGGTGCCGGATGCCGTGCCGCCGTTACCGCCGACGCCACCGGCGCCCAGTAAAACGACCAGTGCGGCGCCGCCGCCGTTGCCGCCGTTGCCGCCGTTGCCGTTGGTGCCGGTGGACTGTGCGCCGGTGCCGCCGCGGCCACCGCTGCCGGTCAGCACCGAACCGGTACCACCGTTGCCGCCGTTGCCGCCATTGACTCCACTGCCGCCGTTGCCGCCCCAACCGCCGTCGCCGAACACCGCAAAGAAGCCGTTGTCCCCGCCGTTGCCGCCGGTGCCGCCGTCGCCGCCGAGATTGTTGTTGTTACCTACCCCGCCGTTGCCGCCGTCACCGGCCCGGCCCAGCAGCGACAGCGCGCCCACGGCACCACCGTTGCCACCTAGACCGCCGGATCCGCCGTAATTGCCGAATCCGCCGATTCCGCCGCGCCCGCCACCGCCGGCCAGCAGGCCGCCGTCACCGCCGTTGCCCCCGACGCCGGCCACGCTGCCTTGGGCACCGGTGGCGTTTCCGCCGACACCCCCGACGCCACCACGGCCGACGAACAACCCGCCGTTGCCACCGTTGCCACCGTTGCCGCCGGTGATTCCGTTGCCGCCGGCGCCTCCGGCGCCGAACCAACCCGCGTAGCCGCCGTTGCCGCCGTTGAATCCGTTGCCGCCGTTGCCGATCAGGCCGCCAATGCCACCGTTGCAGGCCGTACCTCCGGTGCACGAGGTGGCGTCAAAGCTGAAGCCGTTGCCGATCAGCAAGCCGCCGTTGGGATTGGTCGCCGTCCCGTTGCCGATGAAGAACCGGACCGCGTCGGCAACCGGATTGACCGGCGCCACCGCCGACGCCGTTACCTTGGCGGCGGACGCCGAGATCGGGGCTGAGACGGTAGCGGTCGGCCTGGCAACGTTGGCCCTCTCCCGACCAACCCTCGCCCGCTCGGTGTAGGGCACCAGCGTCGCCGGCAACGGCTGCGCTGCCGGGGCCGGCGAGTCTCCGGGTCGCGGAACGTTCGATTCGGCCGCAGAGTCCTGCGCCGCTGCCGACCGGACCGGCGCCCCGGCACTGCGGACGGTGCCGACGGCGGGCCGCGATGTGCGCGTCGCTGCGGCCTTGGCAGGCTTCCTCGGACTCGGCGACGACGCCGTCTCCGAAGCGCCCGATGCCGCCGATTCGCTGGAATCCGCGGCGGCGATCGCCGGTGTCGATGCGATCCACACCCCGACGCCGAGAGCCACCGCCAGGGCGCCCACCCGCCCGACCGAGCAGGCGGAACTCGCCGCCCGCAGCAAAGGTTGGACTGCGTTTTCGCCTCCGGCGGAACCGGCCTGCAACGTGCTCATCTCAACGTCCCCTCAAGTGTGACTAACAGAGCAAAAAGTCACCGGTAGTATGCATGCTGGCAAACTAATTTGTCGAGTTTCGGCCAGATTTAGCAAATCATGTCGGCAACCGGGAATCTTCCGCCGCGGTTGTATCGGCGTGCACCGGATATCGTGGCCGTCAACCTAGGGAGCCGTTCATGCCCGAACAACCCGTTTTCATGCTCGCCAACCTGATCGTTCACGACGCCGACGAGTACCGGAAGTATGAGAAGGGGTTCTTCCCGCTGCTCAAGCGCCACGGTGGGGAGTTCGTCACCTTCGATGATGCGCCCGACACCTTCGAGGGGGTCGCGCCGAGGCCGGGCCGGGTGATCATTTTCAGGTTTCCCAGCGAGCAGCAGGCCCGGGCCTGGTTCGCAGACCCCGATTATCAGGCCCTCTCAGAGCATCGGCGGGCGGGCACCCAACTGGAGTTCCTCACGATGGTGCGAGGCATCCCGCCACGGTAGCTCCGGACGACGCCGGCTCATCGGGCGTTGATCGGCGCCACATCGACCACCCGCCAACCGCCATCCTGTTTGGCCAACACCACCCGAAGCGCCAAAACGGTGGTGCTCGGTTGCTCGCCCGGTGCGCTCTGAGTGCCACGGATCAGCACGGCCACACTCGCCGAGGACCCTCCTAGCGCCTCCAATCCAGCCGAGACGGTATTGGCCTGTGCAGAGATGTTGCGCTTGGCCATGTCGGCCGCCGCCGATCCGAACTGGGCCTTGAACGCCTCGGCGCGCTCGGGAAGCATCAGCGCCGCCGCGCGGTCGAGGGACGAGTTCGGATCCGCCGGGTTGAACGTCGCACTCGCCTCAGCGACCTCGGTGGCCGTCCGGACGACCGCGGCGGAGTCCGCTTGGAAAGCCCGGTCCGGCAGCGTCCAACTGTTGTAGCCGACTGCCGCCGCTGCGGCTACCGCCGACGCCGCAATCGCCATTACCGCCAATCGCAGGACCGGCTTGTCGTCGTCGGTGCCCACCGTCACTGAATCGCGGCGGTAGCCAACGATGTTGACCACGACGGCCTCGACGATGAGCAGGCACAGAATTGAACACACCGACACCCACCACAGCGGCCAGTCCAGCATCACCCCGATGATCAGCAGCGCCGAGATCGCCACCGCCGGCGCGATCGCGTCGAATACCAGGACCCTGGCCAGATTCCTCACCGGATCGACTCCAGCCGAGAGATCATCGGCTTGCCGTCGACTTCGGAGACACCCAGGCGCAGATTCCACCGCACCGTGGTCGGCCCCTTCGTGGGGTTGGTGCCGACGTTCTGACTCACCGAGGTGGCGACGACGAGCACGGTGTCGGTGCGCGCGCCGAGAGCGGTCGCGAGATCTGGTGCGGCCGGCGCGGCGGGCCGACCGACCGGATCGCGGCGGATCTGCTCAATCGAGACCGACTCGACTTCACCGGTGGTGCTGGATCGCAGCGTCGTGACGACGTCGCGCTAGGGGGCGATCGAGGCGTCGAAACCGGAGTTGAGTTCGCCGACCGTCCCGTCGCGCAGTCGCTGCAGGTTTTCCGCCACATTGTCGGCACTCATATTGATCAGCACCCCGGTCCACTCAGCCGCAGCCTGCATACTGCGAGCCTGGAAACTGCGCTCGGCGGCGGCGGCCCGGTGACCCGACCACATCACCGAGATCAGCACCGCAACCGACAACGCCACCGCGGCGAGAACCGCGGACGCGACGCCGAAGCCGGAAAAAGTCCCGGAACGCCGCTCGGTAGGACCACTCACCTCGTCGGGCTCAATCACCTCGTCGAACCCGGGCATGGGGGCAGGTTACCCGCGCATGGTAAGGATGATGGCGTGACGGTAGAGACTGCACGATCCGGAATCGACCTGTCCCACATCGATTCCACGGTCCGGCCGCAGGACGACCTGTTCGGTCATGTCAACGGCCGCTGGCTCAGCGGCTACACGATCCCCCCCGATCGGGCCACCGACGGAGCCTTCCGCGTGCTCTACGACCGGGCCGAGGAACAGGTGCGGGAACTAATCATCGGCGCCGCTTCAGTCTCCGTGTCGGGCGCGACCGACGAGCAACGCATCGGTGAGTTGTACGCCAGTTTCCTCGACGAGGATGCTGTCGAGCGACGTGGCCTGGCACCTCTGCTCGAGGAGTTGGCACAGATCGACTCAGCCCAGGACCGGGATTCTCTGGCTCGGGTGGTGGGACGACTGCAGCGCACCGGTGTGGGCGGCGGTGTGGGTCTCTACATTGACACCGACTCCAAGGACTCCAGCCGCTACCTTGTCCACCTCAGTCAGTCCGGTCTTGGACTTCCCGATGAGTCCTACTACCGCGATGAGCAGCACGGCGCGATCCTCGGCGCCTATCCGGCGCACATTTCGGCCATGTTCGCACTGGTCTATGGCGGCACGGCCGAGCAGTACGCTGACCGGGCCGGACGCATCGTGGCCCTCGAGACTTCGCTGGCTGCGGCGCACTGGGACGTGGTGCGCCGACGCGACGCCGACCTGACCTACAACCTGCGGGCCTTCGCGGATCTTGCGGCCGCGTCGCCGGGCTTCGACTGGGCCGGTTGGATCGACGGACTCGGGATCGCGGCCGATGCGATCGGCGAACTCATCGTGCGCCAACCGGATTACCTCAGCGCGTTCGCCGGGGTGTGGTCCGGCGCGGCGGTCGCCGACTGGCAGGACTGGGCGCGCTGGCGGCTGATCCATGCCCGCGCGGCGGTTCTCACCCGCGCCCTGGTCGACGAGGACTTCTCCTTCTACGGCCGCACTCTCAGCGGCACCGAGCAGATCCGCGAGCGCTGGAAGCGGGCGGTCTCATTGGTCGAGGCCGTGATGGGCGACGCCGTCGGTCGCCTCTACGTTCAACACCACTTTCCGCCGCAGGCCAAGGCGCGGATGGACACCCTGGTCGCGAACCTTCGCGAGGCATACCGGATCAGTATCAGCGACCTTGAGTGGATGACTCCCGCCACCCGGCAGCGGGCTTTGGCGAAGCTGGACAAGTTCACCGCCAAGATCGGCTACCCCGAACGCTGGCGCGATTACTCCACACTCGTCGTTGCCCGAGATGATCTGTACGGCAACGTGATTCGCGGAGCCGAAGTGGGTTTCGATCGCGAGACAGCCAAACTGGGCGGTCCGGTGGACCGTGACGAATGGTTCATGACTCCGCAGACGGTCAACGCCTACTACAACCCTGGGATGAACGAGATCGTCTTCCCGGCGGCGATCCTGCAACCACCGTTTTTCGACGCCGACGCCGACGACGCCGCCAACTACGGGGGTATCGGCGCGGTGATCGGCCACGAGATCGGCCACGGCTTCGACGACCAGGGCTCCAAGTACGACGGCGACGGCCATCTCGTCGATTGGTGGACAGACGAAGACCGGCGCGAGTTCACCGCCCGCACGACCACACTGATCGAGCAGTACGACACCTACGTGCCGCGCGACCTCGCCCAGGGTGCCGATGCCCCGCACGTCCAAGGGGCATTCACCGTCGGGGAGAACATCGGTGATCTGGGTGGGCTGTCGATCGCGCTACTGGCCTACCGACTGTCACTGGGCGATACGCAGGCCCCGGTGATCGACGGACTCACCGGAGTGCAGCGAGTTCTCTTCGGCTGGTCGCAGGTGTGGCGCACCAAATCCCGCGCGGCAGAGTCCATCCGGCGCCTTGCCGTCGACCCGCACTCACCGCCGGAGTTCCGCTGCAACGGTGTGGTGCGCAACATCGATGCCTTCTACGAGGCGTTCGACGTCAGCGAGGACGACGCGCTCTATCTCGATCCGCAGCAGCGGGTCAGAATCTGGAGCTAGCGGCTCAGTACAGCGTCCACTGCCAGTCGTCGGCGCCGTCGGGTTTGGTGTAGAGGCCGACGGAATTCTTCACCACGATCGGATCACCGCTGCCGAAGTTGTCGTAGAACCACTTGGCGTTGGCCGGACTGAGGTTGATGCATCCGTGGCTGACGTTGCGCTTGCCCTGGTCGGCCACCGACCACGGTGCGCCGTGCACGAAGCCGCCACTGTTGTCGATGCGCACCGCCCACTGCACTTTGATCTTGTAGCCGTCCGGTGAGTTGACCGGAACGCCGTAGGTGGAGGAGTCCATCACCAGGTCGGCGAATTTCTCCAGCACGTAGTAGGTGCCGTTCTTGGTGTCGTACTTGCCGTCCAGTCCCATCGACACCGGGATGGTTTTCTCGACCACACCGTTGCGGGTGACGGTCATCTGGTGGGTGGCGTCATCGACGGTGGCGATCAGGGAGTCCCCGACCCGGAAACTCGACTTCGCGCCACTGGCGTCGATATTCACGATCGTGCCGGCCGGCCAGAACTTGTACGGCCGCCAACGGACCTGGGTGTCGGTGGTCCAGTAGTACGCGCCGGCGACCGGCGGCGAGGAGGAGATGTGGATGGCCTGCTCGGCCAGTGGCCGGTTGGCGATCGGTCGCTGGAAGTTGATGATGATCGGTTTGGCGACCCCGACGAGGGCACCGTTGACCGGGTTGAAGAAGGGCGGGGCGAACACCGGATCGCCGGTGAACGGCGCGGCGTTCTGGCCCTTGGCCGCGCCCATCGTGGTCGCCACCGGTGCGGGGGCCACCGGTGCGGGGGCCACCGGGGCCGGCGGGGGTAGATCGGCCGGCGGCGGCGGGAGCGGCGGGGGCGGCGGGACCTCACCAGGTGCCGCGAGATCACCGGGCAGCGGCGGTGGCGGCGGCGGGAAGAAGAGCGGCGGCGGCTCGACCGGGATCGGCGCAGCGTCGACGACCTGTGGATCGACCGGCGGTTGATCCGGATCGGCCAACGCCGAACCGCTACCCAGGCCCGCACCCACCACACCCAGCACGCACAACGCTGCGGCCAGGGCGCCTTTCACCGGCTTCACCAGACTCCTCCAATATTGACCGTCCCCAATGGGGTTCTCGGGTTCCAGTGTGACATAACCCCGGGGCCGCCCACCGCCTCCGATAACGGCTAAGCACCCGATCCGGGACCTCGAAAAGTACGCTGAACTGTGCTGTTCATCGGCGCGGGGGTGACCAGCGTTACACCCCGCCCGGTGTTCCGACGAGGAGGTCGCGGCCTGCCGCGACGCACGCTGCAATAACCGCGATCAGCAATGCCGACGTGGCCAGCATCACCGTTAGACCGGCCAACTCGAACAACGTCCCGCCGAGGACCGACCCGGTCATGATTCCCACCTGGAATGCGGCCACGTACAACGCGGAGGCTCCGTCGGGGTCGTCGGGTGAGTGCCGCATGGCCGCGGATTGCAGCAATGGCGCCATCGCGGTCGCCGTCGCGCCCCACACCACCACGGCCACGACGCCGATCAGCAGCGTGGCGGTGCTGTGGCTACCACCGACACCCAGGCGGGCCAATACCGTGAGCGCCAGGCACAGACCCGCCAGACTCCCGAGGATGGCGGCCTTGGGGCGCCGGTCTCCCAGCCTGGCCAGCAACCCCATCGCAGTCAGGCCCGAGACCCCGTAGGCCGCCAGCAACCAGGCCAGGTTTACCCCACCGATGCCCACGATGTCGCGGATGATCACGACGATGAACGTGTAGGAGATGAAGTGGGCGGTCACGCCGACAAACGTCAGCAGGCTCAGCGTCGACAGTCCGCGGCTATGGCGGCGGCGGCCCGGCCACCGGGCGGCGGGAGTGGCCACCGACATCAACGGGAGGGCGAACCGGGCGGCCACCGCCACCGCCAGTGCTGCGGCGGTGATCGCGGCCACCGCCTCCCGCCAGCCCCACACCTGACTCATCATCGCGGTCAGCGGACTGCCGACGACCAGTGCCAGACCGGTGCCCGCGAACACGGCGGTGGTGGCGCGGCCCGCGTAGGCCGGTGGAACCAGTCGCACCCCGATCGGCGCGATCACCGCCCACATCAGCCCGTGCGTCAGCGCGCACAGTCCACGCCCTAGAGCCAGGACGGTGAAGGTCGGTGCCAACGCCGAGATCAGTTGGGAAATGACCAGGCTCAGCAGGGTGAACAGCAGGGTCGTGCGCCGGGGCCAGGCGGCTGTCCAACGCACCAGGGGAACCGTGGCCACCGCCGCCACCAGGGCATAGCCGGCCAGCAGTCGGCCTACCGAGGCTTCACTGACGTCGAGGTCGGCGGCGATCGCCGGCAGCGCACCGATGGGCATGATCTCGGCGGTCACGTAGACGAAGGCCGCCGCCGCCAGGACGGCGAGGGCGAGGATGACCCGCGGGGTCCAGGGTCCGGGGCGGGTCGGGGCACAGACGTCGACCATCGCGGTCTGAGCGGGCACGAGTCACGGTATCGACGGCCGGCCCACGTCCGGAGCGTCCGACACCCCGCTACACCGGTTCGAGACCATGCCGAGACGCACCCGGACCGACGCGGTCAGGAACGCACCAACCGGGCGATCGCCGCCGAGGCCTCCGCAAGTTTCTTATCCGCCTCCTCGCCGCCCTCGGCGACGGCGTGGCTCACACAGTGGTTGAGGTGTTCGGAGAGAAGTCCCAACGCCACCGACTGCAGTGCACTGTTGACGGCGCTGATCTGAGTCAGGATGTCGATGCAGTACTTCTCGTCATCGATCATTTTGGCGATGCCACGCACCTGACCCTCGACGCGGCGCAGCCGTTTGGCGTAGTTGTCCTTGTCGGCGGAAAAGCCGCGCTGCTCCGGTGCCATTTAGGTCTCCAGTCCCGCGAGGATCGTCGTCATCTGGTCGATCTCGGCCTGCTGGGTGGCGACCATGGTGGTGGCCATGGTGATCATGTCGGCACTGCTGCCGTCGGCGATCTCGGACTCCGCCATCGCGATGGCGCCGCGATGATGGTTGATCATCGCCTGCAGCCACAACGTGTCGAACTCGGCGCCCTTGAGGGTGTCCAGTTTGACCATCGTGGCGTCGTCGACCATGCCTTCCATCGCCATCCCGTCGTGGCCGCTGCCGTGGGCGGAGGTGTTGGGGTCGACCTCCCACTGCAGTAGTAGCGCCTTCATGGCGCCGATCTCGGGTTGCTGCTCGGCGGAGATTTTCGCCGCGAGAGCGATCACTTCGGGGTTGGTGGACCGGTCGGGTACCAGTGCGGCGAGTTGAACTGCCTGTTCGTGATGCGGAATCATCATTTGCGCAAACATCACATCGTCGGCGTTGTGCCCGGACACCTCTCCGGCGGCGGTCGCCGACGACACACCGGCACCGCGATCCGTTGTGGACGTGCTGCAGGAGGACAGCGTGACGGCGGCGGCGAACGCGGCCAGGACAGCAATGATGCGAGTGCGGGCGATAGTCATGCGATGATCATAGCCGATACCCCTTGGGGGTATCGAAGTCGGCGTCACGGCAGCGACCCCGACCGAGACACACTGACGCCTGCGGGACATACTGGCCGGGTGAGCGACACCCCGGATATCAAGCCCCGCAGCCGCGACGTCACCGACGGACTGGAGAAGACCGCGGCCCGCGGCATGCTCCGCGCGGTCGGGATGGGTGACGCGGATTTCGCCAAGCCCCAGATCGGCATTGCCTCGTCGTGGAACGAGATCACTCCGTGCAACCTCTCGCTGGACCGGCTGTCGAATGCGGCCAAGGAGGGTGTGTTCGAGGCCGGTGGCTTCCCGATGAAGTTCGGCACCATCTCGGTCTCGGACGGCATCGCCATGGGGCACGAGGGCATGCACTTCTCGCTGGTGTCGCGGGAGGTCATCGCCGACAGCGTCGAGACCGTGATGCAGGCCGAGCGAATGGACGCGATGGTGATGCTGGCCGGCTGCGACAAGTCGCTGCCGGGCATGATGATGGCCGCTGCGCGACTGGATCTGGCCGCGGTGTTCGTCTACGCCGGTTCGATCCTGCCGGGCTGGGCCAAGATGAGCGACGGCAGCGAGCGCGAGGTCACCATCATCGACGCGTTCGAGGCGGTCGGTGCCTGCGCGCGCGGCCTGATGTCGCGAGAGGACGTCGACGCCATTGAGCGGGCGATCTGTCCCGGCGAAGGTGCCTGCGGCGGGATGTACACCGCCAACACCATGGCCAGCGCGGGTGAAGCCCTGGGGCTTTCACTGCCGGGAAGCGCCGCCCCGCCGGCCACCGACCGCCGTCGCGACGGGTTTGCGCGGCGCAGTGGGCAAGCCGTTGTCGAGTTGCTGCGACGCGGTATCACCACCCGTGACATCCTCACCAAAGAGGCGTTTGAGAACGCCATCGCGGTGGTGATGGCGTTCGGCGGATCCACCAACGCCGTGCTGCATCTGCTGGCCATCGCTCATGAGGCCGAGGTGGAACTGTCGCTGGCCGACTTCACCCGGGTCGGCGCACGAGTGCCTCACCTGGCCGACGTCAAGCCGTTCGGCTCGAGCGTGATGAGCGACGTCGACCGCATCGGCGGCGTGCCGGTGATCATGAAGGCGTTGCTCGATGCCGGTCTGATGCATGGCGACGTTATGACCGTCACCGGAAAGACCATGGCGGAGAACCTCGCCGACATCAATCCGCCGGATCCCGACGGCAAGGTACTGCGGGCGCTGAGCAACCCGATCCACCCGACCGGGGGTATTACCATCCTGCACGGCTCGCTAGCGCCTGAGGGCGCGGTGGTCAAGTCGGCCGGCTTCGATTCGGACGTATTCGAAGGCACCGCAAGGGTTTTCGACGGTGAGCGCGCAGCCATGGACGCCCTCGAGGACGGCACCATCGCCAAAGGTGACGTGGTGGTGATCCGCTACGAGGGCCCCAAGGGTGGTCCGGGAATGCGCGAGATGCTGGCCATCACCGGTGCGATCAAGGGCGCCGGCCTGGGCAAGGACGTGCTGTTGCTCACCGACGGCCGGTTCTCCGGCGGCACCACCGGCTTGTGCGTGGGCCATGTCGCTCCGGAGGCCGTTGACGCCGGACCGATCGCCTTCGTCGCCGACGGTGACCGGATTCGACTCGACGTGGCGAACCAAACCCTCGACATCCTGGTTGAAGACGCCGAATTCGATTCCCGCCGAGCCGGATTCACTCCGCCACCGCCGCGCTACACCCGCGGCGTGCTGGCCAAGTACTGCAAGCTGGTGGGCTCAGCCGCCCAGGGTGCGGTCTGCGATTAGTCGGCCGCGGTTGCGGCGGTAGACCGCGCAGCCCGCTTGGGCGTGGCCGCGTCCCTGCTCTGACCGGCCGTTGCCCGGGCAGCGTCGTCACGCGACTCCGCAGCCGCTGCCTCCGCCGGGGCATTCACTGCCGCCGGTGCCCGCTGCGCGGTACTGCGGGCCTTGCGAGCCGAGACCACCGCGGTCGGCGCCTCGGTCCGCGGTGCCGCCA
>Ga0315290_10001626_pt1 | contig 15467 bp, 11 predicted proteins | sample YL17G12_0_MG_FD_203627 | JGI IMG/M metagenome (GOLD analysis project Ga0315290, IMG submission 203627) | Sediment microbial communities from Yellowstone Lake, YNP, Wyoming, USA - YL17G12_0 | ecosystem: Environmental > Aquatic > Freshwater > Lake > Sediment | place: USA: Wyoming | collected... | reverse complement strand
TGAACGAAGCCGAAGCAAACGTCATCACCGTGCGTGCCCGGCTCTCCGAATTCGAGGCCCGGTACGTTCAGCTCAAGGCATCCGCGGAGGCGTCGCCAAGGATCGATTCCGAGTGGACGCAGCTCAACCGCGACTACGGCATGGAGAAGCGGCAGTACGAGAGCCTCGTTTCGCGGCGCGAGACGGCTGCCATGACGGGGAAACTCGAAGATGCGGGTGTCGCCGAGTTCAGGATCATCGATCCGCCGCGCGTGACGCCGAAACCGGTCGCGCCGAATCGGTACCTGTTGCTTTGGGGTCTCATCGCCGGGTCGCTCGCGGCCGGGCTTGCCACGGCGTTTGCGGTGAGCCAGGTTCGCCCGACATTTCACGATGGCCGCGTTTTGCGCGAGATCGTCGGCCGTCCGCTGCTCGGGATGATCAGCATGATTACCAGCCCGGAACTGCGGGCGAAGCGTCGCCGTTCGGCGCTGCTGTTCATGGGCGGGATGAGCGGGCTCATGGCGTCGTACGCGGTCGCGTTGACGATTACCTACCTGGCCGCGAACCAGCTTTGAGGACCGACGGATGAGCATCATCGAAAAAGCGGCACAACGTCTGGCACAACTCCGTCAGGCCGGCGTCGAGGCGCCAACGGTTGCCGCCGGTCAAAACGTCGAAACGCCGTCTGCAAATCCGGTGTTCGAGCGCACGGTGTCGCCGGAACGCCCGGTGGCGCCGGAACGGACCACGCAGTCACGGCAGTCGGTTCACATCGCGGATGCTCCCGCGATAGTTGCCGCACCGTCGGGCCCGCCTTCCGCAAAATCGCGCGGTCCGGCCGAACCCGGCCGGCGGAGCAAGTCGGTCGAAATCGACCTCGCTGCCTTGGCGGCGGCGGGCTATATCACGCCCGAAGCGCAACGTTCGCAGATCGCCGACGAGTTCCGCGTGCTGAAGCGTCCGATCATCAAGAACGCGCAAGGCGGATCCGGGTCAACGGTCGTACGTGGCAACTGCGTGATGGTGACGAGCGCCCTTCCCAACGAGGGCAAGAGCTTCGTGGCCCTCAATCTCGCGATGAGCATTGCGACCGAGGTCGACAGCACGGTGCTTCTGGTGGACGCCGACGTGGCCAATCCGAATCTCATGAAGAGAATGCATCTGCCGGCGGCGAAAGGCCTTCTCGATCTGCTGACCGGCGGCAACGTCGATCTCGCCGAAGTCCTGCTGAGAACCAATGTGGAAAAGCTGTCGTTGTTGCCCGCCGGCTCCGCGCATCGCCGCGCGACGGAAATGCTGGCGAGCACGGCGATGGCCGAACTCGTCGAGCAGATGTCGGCGCGCTACCCGGATCGTATCCTGGTGTTCGATTCGCCCCCGCTGCTCTCGACGACCGAAGCGCGTGTGCTGGCTTCGCACATGGGCCAGATCGTCATGGTGGTCGAGGCCGACGTGACGACCCAGGGAGTGGTCCTGCAGGCGCTGGAAACGATCGAGCATTGCCCCGTCGTGCTGATGGCGCTGAACAAGGCGCCGCGCACCGACGTCGGCGGCTACTATGGGTACGGCTTCTACGGCGCCACAACCTGAAGCGGAGAACAGATTCCGTGCTGGGACTCATTCGATCGAAAGTTGCGGGCGGCGCGATGCCCGCGCGGGCTACACGAGCGTACTCGGCAACGATTCACCTCATCGCCGGGATCGGCTGCGTGGTCGCCGCCACGCCAGCGTCAGCGGAAAACTGGCGACTCTCCGCCTGGGCAAGTGCCACGGAGGAATACACCAGCAACGTCAATTATTCGGCGCGGAGCCTCGCGGAAGGCGATTTCGTAACCTCGGTTTCGGCAGGGCTCAACATCAGCGGCGAGGGGGGCGGCAAGAGACTCAAGCTCGCCGGTTCACTCGGCTTATCGCAACAGCTATATATCGGGCAGAATCAGAACAACAGCTTCGCGCCCCAGGTGAATCTGACGGGAAAGCTGGAGGCGATCGAGAATTTCGCGTTCGTCGAGGCGCAGGCTTCCGTCACCCAGACCTTTATTTCGCCGTTCGGCGCCCAGCCGGCCAACCTGGTGAATGCGACCCAGAATCGCTACACGCAGCAGGCCTATTCGCTCAGCCCCTACATCAGAGGCGTTTTCGGCTCCAGCAACGTCTCGTATCAGTTGCGCGACGACAATTACTGGACGGTCGCGAGCAGCTTCGGCAATTCATCGCCAAACATACCCGCTACTTACGCGAACAACCTCAGCGCTTCGATGAGTTCGCCGGTGAACCCGTGGGGATGGACGCTGTCGTTCAGCCGGTCCTACTACGACAACGGCATCAGGAACAACGAGGGCACTGCGGCCGACACCACCACCTTCTACGATCTGCTCGCGACGCTTCCCTACCAGATCGACCCCCAGCTGCAGCTCTCGCTTCGCGCCGGGTACCAGTCCTACAAGTTTGTGGGGCCAAGCCTCCAGGAAGGCCGGTACGGGATTGGCGTTCAGTGGAGTCCCACCGATCGAACGCAGGTGGGAGGGTTCTGGGACCATACATTTTTCGGTGCGGCGTACTCCGCGCAGATCAGTCACCGGCTGCCCAATGCCGCGCTCAGCGCGAACTTCTCGCGCGGCCTCAGCTCCTTTCCTCAGCTAGCCCTGGCCATTCCGGCGGGCGCCACGGTCACCCAGATTCTGAACGCTGCATTCACGACCCGGATTCCGGACCCTGCCGAGCGGGCCGTCGCCATCGAGCAGTTCCTGGCGCGCACCGGGTTGCCACCCACGCTGGCGAGCCCGGTGAACTTCTATGCGACAACGCTGACGCTGCAGCAGTCCGCGACGGTGTCGCTGGTGCTCATCGGGACGCTCAATTCGGTGACTTTCTCGCTCTTCAATCTGACCACCGAAAACATTTCCGGGACCGGGAGCGAGCTTCCTGAGGCCCTTCAGGCCGGCCAGAACAATACGCAGACGGGCGGGGGCATCTCGTTCAGCCACCGCCTTTCCGGATTTACCAATCTCGGGGCGAGTGCCACGTATTCGACGACGAAAGCCAATGCGAGCACGGGTCCGTTCGCCGACGCGCGGTCCACCAACGGTTACGTGTCGCTCAATCTCGGCACACAGTTCGGACCCAAGACCAATGGTTCGGCCGGCCTTTCCTACTCACAGACGAGGTTCCCCGGCGGCAACAACCTGGGCACCACGTCGGCCCTTAACGTCTTTGCCACCGTAACCCATACTTTCTAGGCCGGCGCGTGTACGAAACTTTCTACGCGTTCACGGGGAAGCCCTTCCAGCTCAATCCCGATCCCGCCTTCTTCTTCGGCAGCCGGCAGCACCGGCGCGCCATGGCGTATCTGGAATATGGCGTGCACCAGAATGAAGGCTTCATCGTGGTGACCGGCGATGTCGGGGCCGGCAAGACCACGATCGTGCGCAGCCTGCTCGCGAAGCTCGATTCGCAACAGGTCATCGCGGGCAACCTCGTCAGCACCCAACTTGACGCGGACGATACGCTGCGCCTGGTCGCATCGTCGTTCGGCCTGCGGACGAAGGATATCCAGAAGTCGGATCTGCTTCTTTCGCTGGAGGCGTTTCTCACGTCGGTGTGCCAACAGGGCAAGCGCGCTTTGCTCATTGTCGACGAGGCGCAGAATCTCACGCCGCGCGCGGTGGAAGAGTTGCGCATGCTGTCGAATTTTCAGCTCGAGACCCATGCGCTGCTGCAGAGCTTCCTCGTCGGTCAACCGGAGTTCCGGCAGACGATGCAGAGCCCGCACATGCTGCAGCTGCGCCAGCGCGTGATCGCCGCATGCCACATCGGGCCGATGGACGCCGACGAGACGCGCGGCTACATCGAGCACCGCTTGAAATGCGTCGGCTGGACGGGCGATCCCAGCTTCGAACCCGCGGCCTACGAAGCGGTCTACTCGGCCACCGGCGGCGTTCCCCGGCGCATCAACGCCGTATGCGACCGGATTCTGCTGTCGGGCTACCTCGCGGGCAAGCGCGATTTCACGCGCGACGACGTCGAGATGGTTTCACGCGAGATGCACGACGAAACGGTCGACATCGAGCCGGCTTCCGGGACCGAAATCCCGCCGGCCGGCGACAAGGCAAAGGGGGCTGGCCAGCGTCGGCAGCCCGCCGATGCCTCCCGGCTGCAATTCGATACGAAATCCGTCGACGAGGCGTCCCGTCTGCTGGCGAAGATTCAGTCCGATCCCATCGAGGAACGCCTGACGCGCCTCGAGCGCCGGGCCGACACCATCGTCGCCTTGCTGCAGCAACTGCTGGACGCGATCCGTCCGCAGCCGGCCAAGAAGCAAGTCAAGCCATGAAGCGGGACCCGTGGCTCACTGCCACCGGCCCGGTCCTGTGCGTGGTCGGTGCGCGCCCGAATTTCATGAAAATTGCGCCGATCCTGCGCGCGCTTGCCGCGCACGACCCCGCGCTGCCGGCGCTGCTCGTTCACACCGGCCAGCATTACGACGCGGACATGAACGACCGCCTGTTCGTCGATCTGCGATTGCCGTTGCCCGATATCAATCTGGAGGTCGGTTCCGGCTCGCATGCGGTCCAGACGGCGGAAGTGATGCGGCGATTCGAGCCCGTGCTCGATGCGAAAAATCCGTCCTGCATTCTGGTCGTCGGCGACGTCAACTCGACGCTGGCCTGCACGCTGGTTGCGGCGAAAAAAGGCGTTCCGGTGGCTCACGTCGAAGCGGGGCTGCGCAGCTTCGACCGGTCGATGCCGGAGGAAATCAATCGGGTCCTGACCGACCAGATCGCGGATATCCTCTATACGACGGAGCGCGCCGCCCGGGAAAATCTCGCGCGCGAGGGCATCGATGCATCGCGTGTGCAATTTGTCGGCAACGTGATGATCGATTCGCTGCAAGCCAGCCGGGCGCTGGCGATACCCCCGGCGGAGACGCTCCGCCGCGGCGGCGTCGACGCATCGGAATTCGATCTCGGCCGGGGTTACGGGGTCGTAACGCTGCATCGCCCGTCGAATGTCGATGACAGGGACGCGCTGGAACCGCTGCTCGCCGTGTTGCGCGACGTCAGCGAGCGACTGCCGCTGGTGTTCGCGCTGCATCCGCGCACACGCGCCAATGTCACGCGGTTCGGCCTCGAAGGACAGTTGTCCGGCAGGCGGATGGCGGTGCTGCCGCCGCAGGGTTATCTCGAGATGCTCGGACTGATGTCCGGGGCCACGCTCGTGCTCACCGACTCCGGCGGCATGCAGGAGGAGACCACGGCGCTGGGCGTTCCCTGCCTGACGCTGCGGCAGAACACCGAACGCCCGATCACCGTCGACCAGGGCACCAACACGCTCGTCGGCCGGGATCGCGAGGCGATCGAGCGCGCGGTGGACGAAATTCTCTCCGGCAGCGGCAAGCGCGGACGGGTGCCGGAACTCTGGGACGGACGGGCTGCCGAGCGGATCGTGGCTCATCTCGCCGATTGGCTTGCCCGGCGTCACGCGCAGGTGGAAGCGTAGACGATGCGCGCACCCATTCACCTGTTGCCGGGCATGGCGATGTGCAATGCGCTGACCATCGACGTCGAGGATTATTTTCAGGTCTCGGCAATGGCTCCGTATGTCGCGCGCCGCGATTGGGACGGGCATGAAAGCCGCGTCGAGCAGAATGTCGATCGCATCCTCGTTCTGCTCGAGGAGAGCGGGACGCGCGCGACATTCTTCACGCTCGGCTGGGTCGCCGAACGCTATCCGCAGCTCGTGCGCCGAATCGCCGATGGCGGCCACGAAATCGCGAGCCATGGTTTTGCCCACCAGCGAGCGAGCGAGCAGAGCCCGGAAGCGTTCTTTTCGGACATCCACCTGGCCAAGATCGTGCTCGAGGATATTACCGGCGTCGAAGTCAAAGGCTATCGCGCGCCGAGCTTTTCGATCGGGTCGGAAAACGCCTGGGCGTTCGAGTGCATCGAGCGCGCCGGCTACCGGTACAGCTCCAGCATCTATCCGATCCAGCACGACCACTACGGGACGCACGATGCTCCACGATTCACCCACGACGTGCGCGAGGGCCTGCTCGAAGTGCCGCTGACGACCATGCGTCTGTTCGGCCGCAATTGGCCGGCTGCCGGTGGCGGGTATTTCCGGCTGATGCCGTACCCGGTCTCCCGCTGGCTGCTGCGCCGTGTCAATCGAGTGGACGAGCAGCCGGCGATCTTCTATTTCCACCCGTGGGAAATCGACGCGGAGCAGCCTCGGATTCTGGGCATCGATGCGAAGACCCGCTTCCGGCACTACCTCAACCTGCATCGGATGGAAAACCGTTTGCGGCAGCTGCTGTTCGATTTCGAGTGGGGGCGCGTGGACGAAGTGCTCCTCGAAGCGGCTTGACCGGATTGCCGGATGCACCATGAAACATGACGCCTCCGAACCGGGATTGACGGTAGACGCTTCGCCCGGCCTGGTGGTCCGGACGCTTGCCCCCGGCGATCGCACCGCGGCCGAAAGGTGGGATGCGTTCGTCACCGGGTGCGCAAGCGCGACGTTTTTCCATCTCTCCGGTTGGCAGCAGGTGATCGAGGAGGTCATGCGCCATCGCACTTACTTCCTTTATGCCCAGCAGGGCGAACGCATCGTCGGGGTGCTGCCGCTGGCGCACGTGAAGAGCCTTCTGTTCGGCGACGCGTTGGTGTCTCTCCCCTTCGCGGTCTACGGTGGGGCGGTCGCCATCGACAGCGTGGCGGCGACGGCCCTCGAGGAGGAAGCGCAGGCCGTGGCGAGGCGAATCGGCGTCGACCACCTCGAGCTCCGCAATGTGGCGGCGCGCCATCCCGAGTGGCCGACGCAGGATCTCTACGTCGCTTTCCGCAAGAAGATCCTGCCGGACGCCGACGCCAACTTGCTGGCGATTCCAAGGAAGCAGCGCGCCATGGTGCGCAAGGGCCTGAACAACGAACTGCGCAGCGAGATCGATGCCGCGCCGGACCGTTTGTTCGCGCTGTACGCCGACAACATGCGCCGGCACGGCACTCCGGCGCTGCCGAAGCGTTACTTCGAGGCGCTGCAGCGCGTGTTCGGCGCGAAATGCGAGGTCCTGACGGTGATCGATCCGAGCGGAAGGCCGGTAAGCAGCGTGCTGAGTTTCTATTTTCGCGACGAGGTGCTGCCCTACTATGCGGGCGACGACGTCACGGCGCGCGATCTCGCCGCCAACGACTTCAAGTACTGGGAACTGATGCGCCGCGCGTGCGAGCGCGGACTCGAGATCTTCGACTACGGCCGCAGCAAGCGGGGAACCGGATCGTTCGCGTTCAAGAAGAATTGGGGCTTCGAGCCGCAGCCGCTGCATTACGAATATCGGCTGTATCGCCGTGACGCCATTCCGCAGAACAATCCGACGAATCCCAGATACCGCGCGCTGATTTCGCTGTGGCGCCTTTTGCCGCTTCCGGTTGCCAATTTCATCGGACCGCGCCTGGCGAGAAGCCTGGGTTGACGAACACGAGCATGCCCATGGACTCCCTGCTCTTTCTCGCGCACCGGCTGCCCTTTCCACCCAACAAGGGCGACAAGGTTCGCTCCTTCCATTTTCTCAGGCACCTCGCGGGGCGCTACCGGTTGTTTCTCGGCGCGTTCGTCGACGACCCTGCCGACTGGGAGCACATCGAGTCGGTGCGGGCTCTTTGCGCCGGGATGCACGTCGAGGCGCTGGCGCCCTGGACAAAGCTCGCGCGTGGTGCCGCGGGCTTGTTGACGGGCGAGGCCATGACGCTGCCGTGTTTCCGCAGCGCAAGTCTGAACGAATGGGTAAAGGAAATCGCGGAGCGCGAGCGCATCACGCGCGCGTTTGCGTTCTCCTCGCCGATGGCGCAATACGCGCTCGACCTTCCCCAGATGCGATCGTTCGTGGATTTCGTCGACATGGACTCCGCGAAGTGGGGGGAGTACGCCCGCCGGCGCCCTTGGCCGATTTCGGCTTTTTACCAGAGGGAGGCCACGCGGCTCTTCAGCTGCGAGCGGGACATCGCGATGCGGGCCGAGGCCAGCATCTTCGTGACCCGGGAGGAGGCCGACCTCTTCTGCGCCGCGGCGCCCGAGTGCGCCAAACGCGTCGTCGCGATCAGGAACGGCGTCGACAGCGATTATTTCTCGCCGGCGCACGATTTCGCGTCCCCGTTCCCCGCCGACGAGCGCCCCATCGTCTTCACCGGAGCGATGAACTATTGGCCGAATGTGGACGCCGTGCTGTGGTTTGCCCGCGAGGTTCTGCCCGAGATTCGAAAGCGCGACGAATCGACGCGGTTCTACGTCGTCGGCATGAACCCCGATTCGGCGGTTCGGGAGCTGGCGAGCGACCCTTCGGTCGTCGTGACGGGACGGGTCGGCGACGTTCGGCCGTATCTGAAGCACGCGCGCGTTGTCGTGGCGCCGCTCCGCGTCGCGCGGGGAATCCAGAACAAGGTCCTCGAGGCCATGGCCATGGCGAAGCCGGTCGTGGTGACGATGTCGACGGCTGCGGCGTTGTGCGCGCAACGCGGCGTCGAGGTCGAGGTTGCGTCCGAGGCGCCGGAGTTCGCGCAAAAAGTCCTGGCATTGATGGATCCGGAACGGGCGTCCCGGATGGGAACCCTCGCCCGCAACCGCGTTCTTGACGATTGCGCGTGGCCGGCCAGCTATGCGCTGCTCGACGAATTGCTCGAGCGCGACAGCACGCCGCCGAGGGCGACCGGGCGCGCCTTGGCCACCCCTGCGCGCGCAGTGTTGGCGGCGAATTGAACATCTGATGAAGCTGGAGACCGAACCCCTGCTGCGTTCGAACGATTCGCCATTGCCTTTGGCATCGGCGGCGCCCGCCTGGCGGGTCGCCCTTCCCATGGTGGTCGTTGCGGTCATGGCCATTCTCGCCGCGTATTGGCGCACGGCGGAATCCATCGTCGCGATCTGGTGGCGCTCGGAAACTTTCGCGCACGGCTTTCTGATCGTGCCGATCTCCGTCGTGCTGATCTGGGCGAGACGCCGCGAAGTGGCGAGAATCGCGCCTGCGCCGGATCGCCTCGGCTTCCTGTTGCTTGCCGGCGCCGGCCTTGCGTGGCTGGTCGCCGCCGCCGGCCAGGTGCAGTTCATCCAGCAGTATGCGTTGGTGACTATGATCCCCGCAGCGGTCGTGGCGGTCGTGGGGCGCCGCGTCGCGATCGCGCTCACCTTCCCGCTCGCATTTCTGCTGCTCGGCGTGCCGGTCGGGGAGGCATTGATCCCGCCGTTGATGGAGTGGACGGCCGACTTCACGGTGACGCTGCTCCGCTGGTCCGGGATTCCGGTCTTGCGCGAGGGGCTTTTTTTCGCCATCCCTTCCGGAAACTGGTCGGTGGTCGAAGGCTGCAGCGGAGTGCGCTATCTCATCGCCTCGATCACCGTCGGCGCTCTTTTCGCGTATCTCAGTTACCAGCGGGCCTGGAAGAGAGCGTTGTTCGTCGGGCTCTCCATTCTCGTGCCGATCATCGCCAATGGCCTGCGCGCCTACATGATCGTGATGATCGCGCATCTGAGCGACAACAAGCTTGCGCACGGCGTCGATCATTTCATCTATGGGTGGGTCTTTTTCGGCCTCGTCATGCTCCTGCTGTTCTGGGTGGGCTCCTTCTGGCGCGACGACCCCGTGTCGATTGTCGCCGTCGGGGAGTCCCGGCCGTCATCGCGCTCGACTCCGGCGTCACCTGGACGGATGGCGGGCGCGGCCGCTGCGGTCGCCGCGCTCGCGGTCGCGTGGCCGCTCTACGCGTCGTTTCTGGACCGGTCCGCAGGAGAGAACGGCACGCTCGTCATCGAGATCCCCGCGCCGGCGCAGGGCTGGGCGCTCGAATCCGCGCCGCTGACCGATTGGCGGCCACGCTACGAGGGGGAGTCCGCGACCCTCTTCCGCGCGTATCGCAAGGGTGATCGCGTGGTGGTGCTCTACCTCGGTTATTACCCGCGCCAGCGCGAGGGCGAGAGGCTCGTGACCTCGACGAACATCATGGTCGTCCAGAAGCATCCGGTTTGGTCGAACGTCGGCGAGTCCGGCATCGCCGAAGACTTCGGCAGCGGGCCGCTCGCGGTTCGGCAGACGCGGCTTCGTTCGATCGGGCAGCGGTTGCTGGTCTGGGATTGGTTCCGGGTTTCCGGGCGTGATTTGACCAACCCGTATCTTGCCAAGGTGCTGTTCGCCCGCGACAAGCTGCTGGGCCGAGGCGATGGCGGGTCCGCGATCATCGTTGCCGCGCCCTACGAGGAGCAAACCGACGTGGCCGCCGAGACGCTGCGGCAATTCGCGCGCGAGATGAAGCCATCGATCGACGCCGCGCTTGCCGGCGTTGCGGCCCGCGCCGGAGCGTCGGCGCATTGAAGCGTGCGATGGAGTCCGAATGATCGCTCTTCTCCCGCCACTGATCGTCCACGTCGTCTACCGCTTCGGCGTTGGCGGGCTCGAGAACGGGATCGTCAATCTCGTCAACGGCATGCCGCGGCACCGATGGCGGCACGCGATCGTCGCGTTGACGGACGTCTCCGCCGAGTTCGCGCAGCGAATCGAACGGCAGGATGTGCGCTGCATCGCCCTCGGGAAGCGCCCGGGGCACCTCATGCGCGACTACCCGCGTCTGTATCGTCTGTTCAAGCAACTCGATCCGGCAATCGTGCACACGCGCAACCTGGCCGCGCTCGAGGCCGTCGTTCCGGCATGGGCCGCCGGCGTGCCGGTGCGCATTCACGGCGAGCACGGTTGGGACATGCAGGACCCCGCCGGCAAGCGCAAACGCTATCGCCACCTGCGCCGGTTCTATCGTCCGTTCGTCAATCGCTATGTTGCCCTGTCGCACCATCTCGAGGACTATCTCGAGCAGCAGGTCGGCATTCCGCTGGAAAGGATTTCGCAAATCTACAACGGGGTGGAAACGGACCGCTTTCGGCCGTCGCGTGAAGGACGGCCCGCGATTCAGGGCTGCCCGTTCGACGAACCCGGCCTGTGGCTGGTCGGAACGGTCGGCCGGATGGAAGCGATCAAGGATCCCGTCAATCTGGCGCGGGCGTTCGTTCGAGCGCATGAACTCGAGCCCGCCAGCGCACGGCATCTGAGGTTGGTCTTTGTCGGCGATGGAGCGATGCGACCCGAGGTCCGGCAGGTGCTGGAGCGGGCCGGCGTTCTGGACCGTGTCTGGTTCGCCGGCGAGCGGGTCGACGTTCCCGACATCATGCGCGGCCTCGACTGTTTCGTCCTGCCATCGCTGGCGGAGGGTGTCTCCAACACGATTCTGGAGGCAATGGCCAGCGGACTTCCCGTCGTCGCCACGCGGGTCGGCGGGAATTCGGAGCTCATCGAATCCGGGATGACCGGAACGCTCGTTCCACCGGCCAACAGCAGCGCGCTCGCACAGGCGATGCTCGGTTACTTCAACGACCGGATGACGGCTCGTCGTCATGCGAAGGCGGCGTATCGGGTGGTCGAGGCGCGGTTCAGTCTTACGCGGATGGTTGCGGACTACGTGAGCGTGTACGAACGTGCGCTCGCCGCGGTGGGCAGCCCCGTTCCGCCGGGCGACGGCGAGCCCGCCGACGCGCGCCTGCGCTCCGCGGGCACGCAAACCGCCCCTAATTGAGATGAACGACCCCCACGCTCACTGCGTTCGCTGCCCCCCGAGGGGACGGTCAGCGCCCTTCGGGCGGCCGGGCGGGCGGGTGAACTGCCCCCACGCTCACCGCGTTCGCTGCCCCCCGAGGGGGCGCTCAGCGCCCTTCGGGCGGCCGGGCGGGCGCTGACCCATCATGTGCGGCATCGTAGGCATCATGGACGTTTCGGCTACGCGAGCGATCGACCGCGACCTGATCTCGCGGATGAACGAAACGCAGCATCATCGCGGCCCGGACGAGAGCGGGCTTCACGTCGAGCCGGGGCTCGGCTTCGGGCATCGCCGGCTATCCATCATCGATCTGTCGACCGGACAGCAGCCGCTGTTCAACGAGGACGGGAGCGTCGTCGTCACCTACAACGGCGAGATCTACAACTATCGGGAGTTGATTCCCGAACTCGCCGGGCTTGGCCACGTCTTCCGGACCAAGAGCGACACCGAGGTGATCGTCCATGCGTGGGAGCAATGGGGCGAGGAATGCGTCACGCGCTTTCGGGGCATGTTCGCGTTTGCATTGTGGGATCGCAATCGCCAGACGCTCTTCCTGGCTCGTGACCGGCTCGGCGTCAAGCCGCTCTACTACGCGTTGCTGCCGAGCGGCCTCTTCGTCTTCGGGTCCGAACTCAAGTCGCTGGCGGCGCACCCGGAGTTCAGGCGCGATCTGGACCCGTTCGCGATCGAAGAGTATTTCGCCCTGGGCTACGTTCCGGAGCCGCGGACCATCTACGCAGGCGCACGCAAGCTTCCGCCCGCGCATGCGTTGACGATCCGGCGCGGCCAAGCGATGCCGGAACCCCGCGAATACTGGGACGTCCGGTTCACGCTCGACAATCCGATCAGCGAGCGCGATGCCGAGGCGGAACTCGTCGACCGTTTGCGTGAATCTGTGAAGTTGCGCATGATCGCCGAGGTTCCGCTCGGCGCGTTTCTCTCCGGCGGCGTGGACTCGAGCGCCGTCGTCGCAATGATGGCCGGCGTCAGCGCGGAACCCGTCAATACGTGCTCGATCTCCTTCGGCGATCCGGCGTTCGACGAGTCGAGGTTCGCCAGGCAGGTCGCCGACCGCTACCACACACGCCATTTCGTCGACACGGTCGAAAGCGACGATTTCGATTTGATAGATGTCCTCGCCGGCACTTACGACGAGCCCTACGCGGACAGTTCCGCGATTCCAACCTACCGCGTTTGTCAGCTCGCGCGAAAACACGTGACCGTCGCGTTGTCCGGCGATGGCGGTGACGAGAATTTCGCCGGATATCGGCGCTACCGGCTGCACGCGATGGAAGAGCGGTTGCGCAGCGCGATGCCTCTTTCCGTCCGGCGCCCGACGTTCGGGATGCTCGGCCGCATGTATCCGAAGGCCGATTGGGCGCCGCGCATGTTTCGCGCCAAGTCGACGTTTCAGGCGCTGGCGCGAACGTCGATCGACGCGTACTTCCACAGCGTCTCGATCCTGCGGGACGACATGCGTCACCAGTTGTACAGCAACGCGTTCAAGGCGCGGCTCTCCGGTTATACGGCCGCGGAGGTCTTCCGTCGCCACGGCCGCCGTGCCGGAACCGATGACCCGTTTGGGCTCGTCCAGTATCTCGATCTCAAGACCTACCTCGTCGGCGATATCAATACCAAGGTCGATCGCGCCAGCATGGCCCATTCGCTCGAGGTGCGCGAGCCGCTGATGGATCACCCGCTGGTCGAGTGGCTCGCGAGCCTCCCGTCGTCGCTCAAAGTCCGCGGCCAGGAGGGCAAGTATCTGCTCAAGAAGACGATGGAACCGTATCTGCCGCGCGAGATCATGTACCGGCCGAAGATGGGGTTCGCGGTGCCGCTGGCGCACTGGTTTCGCGGGCCACTGCGGCATCGGCTGACGGACGCGATCCTCGGTCCCCGGCTCGCCGCCACGGGCGTTTTCAACCCGCGCTATTTGAAACGGCTCGTCGACGCTCACGTCGCGGGCACGCGCGACTACAGTTCGCCGCTGTGGACGCTGCTCATGTTCGACGCCTTTCTCCGGAACGTGATGCAGGACAACGCGCTCGACTTTCGCGAAAGAGCGGCCGGATGAGCGCGCCGGGCCGCCGTTGCGCTGCGCCCCGAGGGGGAGCACTCTCGCTTGAGGCGGCAGCCGCAAGCGTGGGGGCACACCCATGAGCCTGCGCGTCTTGCACATACTCGACCATTCGATTCCGCTGCAGAGCGGCTACACGTTTCGCACGCGCGCGATTCTGCGCGAGCAGCGGCGGATGGGCTGGGAGACCTTCCACTTGACGAGCCCGAAGCACCTTGCGCAGAGCGGGCCGGAGGAAGAGGTCGACGGGCTCCATTTCTATCGAACGCCACGGAACCGGGGCCCCCTCGATCGCATCCCGGTCGCCCGCGAACTCGCGCTGATGCGGGCGACGGCGCGCCGACTCGCCGAGGTCGCACGCATTGTCCGGCCCGATATCCTGCACGCGCATTCGCCGGCGCTCAATGCGATTCCGGCGCTTTGGGTGGGCCGGCGACTCGGCATTCCGGTCGTCTATGAGGTGCGGGCGTTCTGGGAGGACGCCGCGGCGGACCATGGCACGAGCCGCGAGTGGGGCTTGCGCTACCGCCTCACGCGCGCGCTCGAAACCTTCGCGCTGCGCCGGGTCGACGCGGTGACGACGATCTGCGAAGGCCTGCGGTCGGAAATGATGACGCGGGGCATCCCTCCGGACAAAGTGACGGTCATTCCGAATGCCGTCGACATCGAGAAATTCACCGTCGGGCACGCGACCGACGAAGCCTTGAAAGCGGAACTGGGGCTTTCGGGCGCGGTGGTGCTCGGCTTCATCGGCTCGTTTTACGGCTATGAAGGGTTGGCGCTGTTGCTGGACGCGATGCCGGGAATCCAGTCCGCGAATGCGCGCGTGCGGTTGCTCCTCGTGGGCGGCGGGCCGCAGGAAGCCCTTCTGAAACAGCGCGCGGTTGCGCTGGGCATCGAAGACAAGGTGGTGTTCACCGGTCGCGTTCCCCACCACGACGTGCAACGGTACTACGACCTCGTCGACGTGCTGGTGTACCCCCGGCTGTCCATGCGCCTGACCGACCTCGTCACGCCGCTCAAGCCATTGGAGGCCATGGCACAAGGGAGATTGCTGGTCGCGTCCGACGTCGGCGGCCACCGGGAGTTGATCCGCGATGGCGCGACGGGCGTGCTGTTCCGCGCCGGCGACGAGGCGTCGCTCACGGAGGCGATCGTGCGGCTGCTTGGGGAGCGCGAGCGCTGGCCGCAACTGCGCGAGCAGGGCCGGCGCTTCGTCGAGCGGGAGCGCACCTGGGCAGGAAGCGTCGGCCGCTATCGTCAGGTGTATCAACGCGTTGGCGGCAAGGCGGAGGTCGCGCATGCCCCGGCCTGAGCCGCGGCTGGTGGTCTTTACGACCCTTTTCCCCCACGCCGGCGCGCCCGGGGCGGGGCTCTTCATTCGCGAACGGATGTTCCGCGTCGCGAAGGTTCTGCCACTGACGGTGGTAGCACCAGTTCCGTGGTTTCCATTGCAGTCGATACTGCGCTGGTGGAAATCCGGCTTTCGTCCTGTCGCACCGGTGTTCGAGATCCAGGACGGCATCGAGGTGCGGCACCCGCGTTTTTTTTCCGTGCCGGGCGCATTCAAGTGGCTCGACGGATTTTTCATGGCGCTGGGGTGCCTGCCGACGATGCTGCGGCTGAAGCGCTCCTTCGCGTTCAACGTGATCGATGCTCATTTCGCCTATCCGGACGGGTACGCCGCGACGCTGTTGGGCCGCTGGCTGCGCGTTCCGGTCACGATCACGTTGCGGGGGACGGAGGTGCCGCTCGCGCGCGACCCGCGCCGGCGGCCGCGG
>Ga0315290_10001624_pt1 | contig 15471 bp, 15 predicted proteins | sample YL17G12_0_MG_FD_203627 | JGI IMG/M metagenome (GOLD analysis project Ga0315290, IMG submission 203627) | Sediment microbial communities from Yellowstone Lake, YNP, Wyoming, USA - YL17G12_0 | ecosystem: Environmental > Aquatic > Freshwater > Lake > Sediment | place: USA: Wyoming | collected... | reverse complement strand
GTTCGCTGAAGCAGCACGCTTCTGGGTACGCCTCGGCTTCGTCTCCTTCGGCGGGCCCGCGGGCCAGATTGCGATCATGCACCGCGAGGTCGTGGAACAACGGCGCTGGCTCGAGGAGCGGCAGTTCGGCCACGCCCTCAACTTCTGCATGCTGCTGCCCGGTCCCGAGGCGCTGCAACTCGCGATCTACCTCGGCTGGAAACTGCACGGCGTCCGCGGCGGCCTGGTCGCCGGACTCGCTTTCATCGTGCCCGCGATTGTGTTGCTGCTCGGCCTGTCCTGGGTGTACGCGCGCTTCGGCGCGGTGCCTGCCGTCGCCGGCATTCTGCTTGGCCTGCAAGCCGCGGTCGTCGCGCTCGTCCTGCAGGCGCTGCTGAAGATCGGCCGGCGCGCACTCGGCAGCCGTCTGCACCTGCTGCTCGCAATGGCGTCCTTCGTGGCGTTGGAGTTCGCCGGCATGCCATTCCCCTGGGTCCTGCTGATCGCGGCTGCCGCGGGGCTGGCGCAGACGTGGCGCAGCAGGCCGCTCGCGCCCGCGCCTCCTCAAGCGCGGGGCAGGCAGGGTGTATGGACGCTGGCCTGGGGGTTCGGTTTGTGGGTAATACCGTTGCTGGGGGTGGCGGTGACGCTCGGCATCGAGTCGATCTGGGGACGCCTGTACCTGTTCTTCACGCGCGCGGCGCTCGTGACCTTCGGCGGCGCCTACGCCGTGCTCGGCTACGTGACGCAACACTTCGTGCACGAACTCGGCTGGCTCACGGCCGAGCAGTCGGTCGCCGGCCTTGCGCTCGCGGAGACGACGCCGGGCCCCCTGGTGATCGTCCTGCAATTCATGGGTTTCATGACGGGCTGGAATCAGCCGACGCCGCTGTCGCCCGGGATCGCCGCGGTGCTGGCCGCACTGCTCACGGCGTGGGCGACTTTCCTGCCGTCGTTCGTCTTCATTTTTCTTGGTGCCCCGCACGTTGAGCAGCTGACGCACGAGCCGCGCATCTCGGGCGCGCTCGCGGCCATCACGGCGGCCGTCGTCGGCATCATCGCGACGCTCGCGTTGCTGCTCGCTCGGGTCGTGTTGTTCCCGGCAGGGTTCGCGGCCGGCCCGCACTGGCCGTCGGTCGTCATCGCTGTTGCCGCCGGCGTGCTGCTCGCACGCTCGCGCGTCGGCCTGCCGTGGGTGCTCGCAGCCGCCGCGGCGGCTGGCCTACTGCTTGAGTAAGGCTTCGATCTTCTGCTCGAACACTGCCAGCGGCTCCGCGCCCTCGATCGTCTCGCCGACGAACGGGCCCTCCACGGTGCGGCCGATCACGAACGACGGCGTCACGCTGATCCCTTGCGCACTCGCCTGCGCGGCCTCCTGCCGCACGTTCTGTACCTGCCGTCCGTCCGCCCGGCATGCATTGAAGGCGTCGCGATCGAGACCGACCTGACGGGCGACGTCGTCATACGGAGACTCCGGAAGATCGGTCTGGCGCCCGGCCAGCAGCTCGCGATACTCCCAGTACTTGCCCTGCTCACCCGCACAGCGCGCTGCCACCGCCGCAGGGATCGCGTACGGGTGGAACGGTAAGGGCAGGTCTCGCGACTCGTAGCGCACCTTGCCGGTGTCGACGTACAGCCGTCGCAACTCCGGAAACGTGTTTATCGCGAAGCGCGCGCAGTGCGGGCACTGCAAGTCGGTAAATTCGATGACGGTGACCGGCGCACGCGCGCGGCCGAGCGCCCTGAAGTTGCCGCCCGCCGCGGCTGACTCGCTGTCGGGCCAGGCTTGCGGCGGGCCGGCGCAGCCCGCCGTGGCGAGCAGTGCCAGGGTAATCGCCGTTCGAGCCGCGCGTCGCGCGGTCCGGGGATTCGCGTGCCTCATTGCGACCGATCCTGTGAAACCGGCGATAGAGCACAGTACCATGACGCGGTGTCGAGTCCGGCGGAGGGGCACCGATGAAATACCTGCACACCATGGTTCGTGTCACCGACCTGGCGCAATCGCTGCGCTTCTATTGCGAGGCGCTCGGCCTGCGGGAGCTCAGCCGCCGGGACTATCCGCAGGGGCGGTTCACGCTCGTCTTCCTGGCCGCCCCGGGCGACGATGCCGCGCAGGTCGAACTCACGCACAACTGGGACCCCGAGTCGTACGGCATCGGCCGCGCCTTCGGGCATCTCGCGTACGAGGTGGACAATATCTATGCAGCCTGCCAACGCCTTGCCGATCACGGCGTGACCATCAACAGGCCGCCGCGCGACGGGCGCATGGCCTTCGTGCGCTCCCCGGACGACATTTCGATCGAGCTGTTGCAGAAAGGGACGGCCTTGCCGCAGGCGGAGCCCTGGGCCAGCATGCCGAACACGGGTGCCTGGTAACAAGAAGCAGGAGCAGAGGAGGGCCCATGCCGACGATTCTGCTCACGGGCGCGAGCCGCGGCCTCGGTCTCGAGGCGGTGCGCCAGTACGCCGCCGTGCTGGCCCCGTGGCCGGCTCAGAAACCGGTGCCCACGATGCGCGGCTCGGGTTCGAGCGTCACGCCGAAGCGCTCCCGCACGGATGCGGCGACGCGCCGCGCGACCGACAGCAGCTGCTCGCCGGTGGCGTGGCCGTGATTCACCAGTACCAGCGCATGCTGCGCCGAGATGCCGGCATCGCCGTCGCGAAAGCCGCGCCAGCCGGCTGCCTCGATCAGCCACGCGGCCGAGAGCTTGCGATGAGTGTCGCCTGCGGGATGCACAGGCAGGGCAGGATGCGCCGCCCGCAGCCGCTCGGCCAGCCGGGCGGGCACGATGGGATTCTTGAAAAAGCTGCCGGCATTGCCGATGACCGCTGGATCGGGCAGCTTGCGTCGCCGCAGGCGGCGGACGGCTGCCGCCACGTCGCAGGCGGACGGCGCGGCGATACTCATCGCGGCCAGTTCGTCGCGCACTCCGGCGTAGTCGAGCGCAAGGGCCCGCTGCCGCGGCAGGCGCAGCTCGACGGCACAGACGATCCAGCGCTGCGGATCGCTCTTGAAGACGCTGTCGCGATAGGAGAACCCGCAATCGCTTGCACCGATGCGCAAGATCCTGCCCGCGTGCCGGTCGTAGGCTTCGACCGTGCTGATGAATTCCGCGACCTCGGTGCCGTAAGCGCCGATGTTCTGGATGGGTGCCGCGCCTGTGAGCCCGGGGATCAGCGCCAGGTTCTCGAGGCCGCAGAGCCCGCGCTGCAGCGACCAGTCCACGAGGCTGTCCCACGGCAAGGCCGCTTCCACGCGTACCAGCGCTGTGTCGCCGGATTCCTCGACGACGCCTGCGCGGTCGAAAGCGAGCCGCAGCACGACGCCCGGGTAGTCGCCGGCAAACAGAATGTTGCTGCCTTCGCCGAGAACGAGCGCCGGCAGTCCGCGTAACTGCGGCAGTGCGAGCACAGTCGCCACTGCCGCTGCGTCGTGCACGGTGGCTGCCCAGCGCGCGGTCGCGGGGACACGCAAGGTATTCCATCGGCTTAGCGCGACGTCCTGCGCGAGCGAGTAGGCAGCGGCCATGTGTTCCCTGCGAGTGAGTTATTCTCAGTGTCCCCCGGCGGACGAGGAACGCTATGCCACGACAGGGCGGCAATCAACCCGGTCTTGCACGGGCGCGCGGCGTGATCGGCGCGTCCCTGTGGCTCGTTGCGCTGGCATCCTGCGCTCCCGGCGCGCCCGCCACCTCGGTTCAGGACCTGAACTGGGCCTGCGGTCCGCAACGCTGCACCGCGACTTTCAAGCTGTCGAACGACGGCCCGGACGACGAAGCCCTGCGGGTGTTCGTGCGCGCCTATGCCGGGGAATCGGTCGCCAGGCGCGAGATCGTCGGCGAGCATCGCGAGCAGGTTCGGCTCCATCCGGGGCAGTCGCGTCGCTTCGACGTCCGGCTCGACGTGCAACAGCCGGCGAACCGGCTCCGCGTGGTGATCGAACGGGCGGCGGACTGAGCCGCGATCACCCTCCGCGGTGTCAGCCGCCCCTCAGCATCTTGAGGAATGCATCGACCGCCACGTCGTATTCCTCGAGGAACGGACCGGCCACGGCGTCGTTTGCTGCGGTCGTCCACCAGCGCCCGAGCTTGCCGTCGCCAAGCGTCGGGTCCTTGACCCCGAACGCCGGGAAGGCCGTCTTCCTGAAGATCGCGAACGACGGCAGCAGGGTGCAGTCGGCGAGCGACAGTGTGGCGCCCGCCGCGTACGGCCCCTGTACGAAGTGCTCGATATAGCCGAAGCCCGTGTCGAGCGCCTGCAGGGCTGTCGCCACGGCGGCGGCATCGCGCGTCTTCGGATCCATGTTGCGGAACAGGATGCCGCCGCTCGGGGATACGTAGATGTCGAAGATCCGGGCCAGGGCACGGGCGCGCGCCCGATCCAGCGGCGAACCCGCGAGGCCGCCCGTGCCAGGGTGCAGATCCTCGAGGTATTCGCAGATCACTTCCGACTCGGGGATCGCGGTTCCGTCCACCTCGAGCACCGGCATCTTGCCCATCGGGCTCAGCGCGAGAAACGCCGGCGACTTGATGCCGCCCTCGGGCATCACCGGGGCGAGGTCGAGGCCCTTCAGCCTGGCGAAGAGGGCGACGCGGGCGACGTAAGGTGAGGCGAGTGCGCCGTATAGCTTCATGTCGGTCTCCGGATGCGGTGCAGCTCGGGGGGGCGTGAGCTTGCCACTTCGCGCGGCGTTCCGTCACTATTCCACGATGAACGAGCACCTGCCCAGGGCACGCAGCATCGAACCGGGCGCAGAGGCGCGGGCCTTTCTCGCGGCGAACCCCGATATCGAAGCGGCGCAGCTCGTGTTGACCGACGCCTGCGGCGTCGGCCGCGGCAAGAACATCGCTCGCGAGGAACTCGACGCGCTGTACGCGACGGGCCGCAACGTCGCCGGTTCCATCCTTGGTCTCGACGTGACGGGCGAAGATGTGGAGGGCACCGGGCTGGTCTGGGAGGTGGGCGACGCCGACCAGTGCTGCCGCCCGGTGCCCGGGTCGCTGACTCGCGCGCCCTGGCTCACGCGGCCCACGGCACAGGTGCTCGGCAGCCTGTACGAACTCGACGGCAGTCCGGCCAGAGCGGACCCGCGCCACGTCCTCGCGCGAGTCGTCGAGCGTCTGCAGCAGCGCGGTTACACAGCCGTCATTGCGGTCGAACTCGAGTTCTACCTGCTGAATCGTGGCGCCGATGGCAGCGTGCAACCGGCAGCCGGGTTGCTCAGCCACGCGCGCAGCCAGCGCATCGACGCCTATGGGCTCGGCCGGCTCGACGACATGTCGCCGTTCTTCGACGATCTCTATGCGGCGACGCGCGCGCAAGGCCTGCCGGTACGCACGCTGATGTCGGAGTACGCGCCGGGCCAGTTCGAGATCACGCTCGAGCACCGCGACGACGCGCTGCGCGCGGTGGACGAAGCGATTCTCTTCAAGCGCGCGGTACGTGGCATCGCTGCCCGCCACGGTTGCGTAGCCTGTTTCATGGCCAAGCCGTTTGCCGAACGCGCCGGCTCCGGCATGCACCTGCATGCGAGTCTCACGGACGAGCAGGGGTGCAACCTGTTCGCATCCGATGATCCTGCAGGCACGCCGGCGTTGCGCCACGCCATCGGCGGGCTCAAGGCGACGCTGGCCGATGGCATGGCCGTGTTTGCGCCGAACGCCAATTCCTACCGGCGCTTTCGCGCGCTGAGCTACGCGCCCGTCGCGGCGACGTGGGGCGTCAACAATCGCTCGGTCAGCCTGCGCATTCCGGCCGGCCCGCCGTCGAGTCGTCACGTCGAGCATCGTGTCGCGGGCGCCGACGCCAACCCGTACCTCGTCGCTGCGCTGGTGCTCGCCGGCGTCCTCAAGGGCATCGAGGAGCGCATCGACCCGGGCCCGCCCGTGCAGGGCAATGGCTACGCGCAGGCCACGCAGGGCGAACTGCCCACGCAATGGCATGCCGCAATCGAACGTGCCGCGCAGTCGGCATTCGTCGCCGCGGCGCTTGGGCCGGATTTCCTCAAGGTCTTCCTCGCGATCAAGCGCCAGGAGAGTGAGAAGTTCGGCGCGCTCGTGACGAATCGAGACTACGAGTGGTACCTCGACACCGTCTGAGGGCCGTGGGCGGCGATCAGGCCGGAGTGTCTCGATCCGCCGGCCCGGCAAGGCGAGCGCATTAAGTCAGATCGATTGCCGGTTTTGTGAGAGTTGGGTCAACGTGACGTGGCGGCGGGACGCGGAGAATTCGCCATCACCAGCCGCCCATCGCCCGAGGCTCACGCCCGTGACCAGACTCTCCGCCCGCACGATCGCCCGTAGTGCCGCCCTTTCGACCAGGAACTCACCGCCAGTGACCATCCACCTCCGCAAGATGTACGTCGATTGCCGGTACGGGCAGTTGCACGTGCACACCGCTTTCCCCTCGAGCGGCGGCTTCGACGAGTTGACGCCGCTCATCTGCGTGCCGCCGCTCACCAAGTCCGGCCGGATCTTCCGCCCGTTGCTGAAGGATCTCGGCCGCGATCGCAGCGCCTACGCCCCGGACCTGCCGGGTTGCGGCGAATCCGACGCGCCACCTGAGCCGGCCGGTGTCCAGGACCAGGCCGCCGCCGTCATGGATCTGATCGATTCGCTGCGCCTGCGCCAGGTGGACATCCTCGGCTACCAGGGCGGCTCGCTGGCCGCCGTCGAGCTTGCGCTGGCACGCCCCGAGCAGGTGCGCCGCGTGATCCTGATCGGCGTGCCCGCGTCGGACGGGAACTACCAGACCGGCGAGCGGCTGCCGCTGCTGCGCCAGCCCGTGATGGTGCTGCGTCCCCGCGATGAGCTATGGGAGGCGACCGCCCGTACCGAGGGGTTGCTGCGCGATGCCCGCCGCATTGAAATGCCGCATGCCGGTGCCAACGCGCTCGAGGCCGTCACCACCGAACTCACGGGGTACGTGCGGGAGTTCCTCGATCGCTAGGGGCTGGTCCGCACACCAGCAGCGCGGCCAGCAGCGCCATGGGCACGGCGGCCGCGAAGTTGAGCGCCTGCCAGCCGAGCGCGTGGATGGCCGGGCCCGCCAGCAGTGACGCCAGCGCCTGCGTCCCGAACACTGCGAATTCATTGACCGCCTGCGCGCGATAGCGCTCGGCAGGCTGGTAGGTCGTCGTGAGCAGCGCGGTGCCGGCGACGAACAACAGGTTCCAGCCGGCGCCGAGCAGGACGAGTCCCCACCAGTAGTGCATCAGGTCGCGCCCCGAGGCGTCGATCACGACGCAGGCCGTCATCAGCGCGAGGCCCGCGGACATCCCGGCGCGAACCCCGATCCGGGTTATCAGTGCGCCGCTGAACAATGACGGCGCGTACATCGCGAGCAGGTGGCTCTGGATCACCCACGCCGTCGCGCCGTCGCTGTAGTGGTCGTGGACGTGCATGCTGATCGGCGTGGCCGTCATGATGAAGCTCATGCCCGCGTAGGACACGACGCCGGCCAGCACGGCGAGCCCGTACAGCGGCTGGCGCACGATTTGCCCGAGCGGCCGGACCGGCCCGGTACTCGCGGCGTGCTGCACCGGCGCCGGATTGTATTGGGTGAGTACCAGCGCCGTGGCGACGCACACTGCCGACACACCGATGAACGAGCCCGCATATTCGTGCCCGGCCACCAGGTCTTTCAGGTGCAGCGCGAGCTGCGGGCCGACCGCCGCCGCGACCAGCGTGCCGACCATCACGGTCGAGACGGCGCGACTCACGCCCTCCGGCGCGACGCTTTCTGCGGCCGCAAAGCGATGCTGTTGCTGGAACGCGAGGTTGGAGCCGAGCAGCAGCGCGGCGAGGCACAGCAGCAGGAAACTTGCATGCACGATGGCGAAGCAGACGCCGAGCGCGGCCAGCGCGGCGAGCAGTGCACTGGCGATGAACGAGTTGCGCCGTCCGAAGCGTTGCACGAGCAGCGATGCCGGCACCGTCGTGAGCGCAAGGCCGAGGATCAGCAGCGACACCGGCAGCGTCGCGAGCTCGGGTCGCGGGGCGAGCCCGGCGCCGAGAATTCCGCCGAGCAGGGTCATGGTCATCATGCCCGAGGCGGAGAGCGCCTGGGCCGCGGCGAGGACCAGGACGTTGCGCGACGGCCCGTTCAAGCGGTGCGGTGCCACGTCAGCGCGCAGAGGACTCCGGCGGCGAGACAGGCGACCAGCCACTCGACGGCGAGCACTGCTGCCACTCGCCTCGGTTCACGCAGGCGCAGGTGCAGCATGCCGAGCACGGGCAGGGCACCGCCGGCCCAGCAGAGCAGGCCGAACAGCAGGCCGACGGCTGGCCAGGGCTTTTCGACCAGCGCGACCAGGCCCCAGCTGAGCCAGAACAGAAAGCCGAGCACCGCGCCGCAAGCACCGTAAAGCAGTGCGCTGGCAACCAGGCGCGTCATCGTCTCGCCACGCCACGCACCGCCTGCGCGCGCGCGCGCGAGCAGTGCCGAGGAAACCATCCCGTTCCAAAGCGTGCCGACCAGCCCGCCGGCGCAGCCTGCGAGCAGGCTCATGAACAGTTCGATGCGTGGCATGCGAACACCCGGTCAGAGTCTGCGCTGCAGGGCTGTCACGAAGCGGTCGATTTCGGCGGTGTCGGTACTGGCGTGCAGGCTCACACGCAACGCGTCGAAGACCGCACCGTGCTGCACCCGCCCGACGACGATGCCGTCTTCGCGGGCCAGCGTCTCGGTGATCGTGCCGTGATCGCGCCCGTTCACCCGCAACGAGACGATCCCTGACCACAGCGACGGATGCGTGGGTGTCAGCACCCGCACCTCCGGCAGACGGGCAACCTGCAGGCGCAGGTAGGTGGCCAGTTCGCGCACCCGGGTGGCGATGCGCGCGCGGTTGACCGTCTGCTGGAACTCGAAAGCGATCGGCATCGCGTCAAGGGCCGGCCCGCGATACCTGGCGAACTGCCCGAACTTCGCCTGTGCCGTCACGCCTGCGCTCGCGGCCGGCGACGCGGCGCCGAAGCGGTCGCTGGTCTCCCAGCCGGATGGACCATCCGCAGCCAGCGGCCACAGGCGCTGTTGCGACTCGCGCTTCACGAACAGCGCGCCGCTGCCGAACGGCCCGTTCAGCCACTTGTGAAAGCAGGTGGCATAGGCGTCGCAGCCGAGATCCCGCAGCGTCACCTCCTGCAACCCGGCCGCCTGTGCCCCATCCACGAGGCTGAAGATGCCGTTGCCGCGGGCCAGCGCGCAGAGTTCGCGCACCGGCATCACGGTGCCATCCGTGTATTGCACGTGGGAGAACGCCATGACCTTCGTCTGCGGCGTGACTGCGGCCGCGAAGCGGCCGACGATGGCCTCCGGCGCGGCCGGCACGCCGTCCTGGGGGAGCTGCACGACCTTGATGCCGCGTCGCCTGGCCTGCGCGAGCCACGGGTAGACGGCCGTCGGGTGGTCGTGCGTGGTAGTGAGCACCTCGTCGCCGGCCTGCAGGTCAAGCCCCTGCGCAACGAGGCCGAGCCCTTCACCTGCGCCGCCGGTGAGCACGATGTCCGCGGCGTCCGCGCCGAGAAACTCACCAATGGCGGCGAGCGGCGCGCCGATCGCGTCCGGACCGAAAGTCGCTGCCTGGTAGCGCGGGAAGTCGCGGCTCTGGCGCTCGGTGCTGCGGTACTGACGGGACAGTACGGCGCGCAGCGTCGGGCCGAAGCGGGCCGTGTCCAGCCAGGCGATGTCCGGATCCAGCACCAGTTGCGACCGCACCCATTGCCACAACTCGCGCGAGATCAGCGGGATGCGGTCGGACGCGAACGTCTGTCCCGCCGCGAGGCCGGGAGCAAGGGAGCCGGCGCTGAGCACGCCGAGGAAGGCGCGCCGCGAGAGGAAATCGTCCATGTCGTGCTGGAGGGTGTCGGCCCGGTTCAGCGCGGCGAGGCCGCGCGGTTGAGCGAAGTATGGAAGAATTCCGCCATGCAAGAAAGCTACATCGAACGCATCCTCAAGGCGCGCGTCTACGACGTCGCGATCGAGTCCCCGCTCGAACCGGCCCCGCGGCTCTCCCGCCGGCTCGGCAACCGCATCCTCTTCAAGCGCGAGGACCTGCAGCCGGTCTTCTCGTTCAAGCTGCGTGGCGCCAACAACAAGATCTCGCACCTGTCGGAGACGGTCGCGCGGCGCGGCGTGATCTGCGCCTCGGCCGGCAACCACGCGCAGGGCGTGGCGCTCGCAGCGCGCCGCCGCGGGATCGCCGCGGTGATCGTGATGCCGCAGACGACGCCGAACATCAAGGTGCAGGCCGTGCTCGACCTCGGCGGCGAGGTCATCCTGCACGGCGATGATTTCGACCACGCGTTCGAACATGCCGTCGAACTGGCACGGGAGCGGGGCCTCACGTTCATCCACCCGTTCGACGACCCGGACGTGATCGCCGGCCAGGGCACCATCGGCATGGAGATCCTGCGCCAGCATTCGGGTCCGCTCGACGCGATCTTCGTCCCCATAGGGGGCGGCGGACTGATCGCCGGCATCGCGGCCTACGTGAAGTCCCTGTACCCGCAGATCCGCATCGTCGGCGTCGAGCCGGAGGACGCCGCGAGCATGCACGACTCGCTGCGCGAAGGCCGGCGCGTGACGCTCGAGCGGGTCGGCATCTTCGCCGACGGCGTGGCCGTGCGGCGTGTGGGCGAGGAGACGTTCCGCCTCGCGCAGAAATACGTGGACGAAGTGATCCTCGTCAGCACGGACGAGATCTGCGCGGCGATCCAGGACATCTTCGAGGACAACCGCACGATCGCGGAGCCGGCGGGGGCGCTCGCCGTCGCGGGCATCAAGAAGTACGTCGCGCGCGAGGATTGCCAGGATCGCACCTTCGTCGCCCTCAATTGCGGCGCCAACATCAATTTCGACCGCCTGCGCCACGTGGCCGAGCGCGCCGACATCGGCGCGCAGCGCGAGGCGCTGCTCGCGGTGGAGATCCCGGAGCAGCCCGGCAGCTTCCTGCGGTTCTGCCAGCTGCTCGGACGGCGCAGCGTCACCGAGTTCAACTATCGCTACGACGACCAGGCGTCGGCCCGCATCTTCGTCGGCCTCGCGCTGCACGAAGGGCGCAGGGAAAAGGAAGCACTGCTCGCGCTGATGACCGGCGCCGGCTACCGCGTCCTCGACATGAGCGATGACGAGATGGCCAAGCTGCACGTGCGCTACATGGTGGGCGGCCATGCGCACGGGCTGCAGCACGAGCGCTTGTTCCGGTTCGAGTTTCCGGAGCGTCCGGGCGCTCTGTTGCGTTTCCTCGAGGCGATCGGCGCGAGATGGAACATCAGCCTGTTCCATTACCGCAACCACGGCTCGGACCACGGTCGCGTGCTCGCCGGCGTGCAGGTGCCGCAGGCTGAAGCGGACGAGTTCGCGCGGCACCTGCGCGAATTGCAATACCCGTACACGGAAGAGACGGACAACCCCGCGTACCGGATGTTCCTCGGCGATTGAGGCGCAGCGGGGCGGGCTGCGCTAGCGGGACGGCAGCATGGCGAGCCTGGCCACGCCGAACAGGCGGATGAACTCGCCGAACACCCGGTCGGCGAGCGGGCGGGCGAGGGGCTGGTAGCGCCGCGAGGCTGCCTGGATGCGGGCGATGCGTCGTGCGTCCCAGTGCCGCTCGATTTCGCTGCGGCCGGACGGCTGCTCGAGCCACCGCGTGATCAATGCCTCGTCCGCCTCGAGGTGAAACTGCAGGCCCCACGCGCGATCTCCCAGGCGGTACGCCTGGTTGCGGCAGCTGCGGGTCCACGCCAGCGGCACGGCCCCGGGCGGCGGCGCGAAGGTATAGGCGTGCCACTGGAAGATGAACTGCCGCGCCCCATGGTCGAAATGCCGGAACAATGGGTCGTGACGTGCCTCCGGGCGCGCGTGCAGCCGGTACCAGCCGATCTCCGGGACCGGATTGGGCCGGACCTCGCCGCCCATGGCGGCTGCCAGCAACTGCGCGCCGAGACAGATGCCGAGCACCGGCCGATCGCTGCGAATGGCCTCCCTGATGATCGTCATCTCTGTTTGCAGGTGGGGGTGGTGATCGACCTGGTCCACGTTCATCGGCCCGCCGAGCACCACCAGTCCGTCGTAACGCCGGATGTCTGGCTCGGCACGGGGGTCGCGGCCGAAATTGACGTAACGAATGCGGATCCCCGATTCGCGCAGCAACGGATCGAGGTGGCCGAGGGGTTCGGAGGCGACGTGCTGCAGGACGAGAAGCTTGCGCATGCAAACGGCAGGATGAGTCTGCGCGCACTATAACCGTGGCGCGCAATGCGCCCCTATCCGGGTTTCGGCCGCAGCCATCCGCTGCACCGCGATTTCGCGGACAATGCGTCCGCATGACCCCGCCCTACGCGCCCCGCCGCCCGCCCGAAACCGAGGAACGGATCGTCCGCGGCCTGCGCATGCACCTCACTCGCTGGCCGGGCACCGATCCGCTGCCGATCGTGTTGCTGCACGGCTTCATGGACACCGGCGACACGTTCCAGTTTGTCGTGGACGCGCTGCCGGAGAGCCGCAGTTTCGTCGCCCCGGACTGGCGCGGGTTCGGCCGCAGCGAGTGGCCCGTGGACGGCTACTGGTTCCCCGATTACTTCGCCGACCTCGATGCGCTGCTCGACGCGCTCGAGTTGCGTTCGCCGGTGACGCTGGTCGGTCACAGCATGGGTGGCAACATCGCGATGACCTACGCAGGCCTGTGCCCCGAGCGCGTGCACAGCGTCGTCAACATCGAGGGCTTCGGCCTGGCGCGCACCCGCCCGGAACAGGCGCCCGAGCGCAGCCGGCAGTGGCTGCGGAACATCCGCGAGCCGCAGGAGGCAACGGTATTCCCGTCGGTCGACGCACTCGCGCACCTGCTGCAGCGGCGCAACCCGCGGCTGCCGGCGGACCGTGCCGCATTCGTCGCGCGCGCCTGGTCTGAAGTCGCCGCCGACGGCAGTGCACGGCTGCGGTTCGATCCCGCGCACAAGCGCGTCAACCCGATCCTGTACCGCCGCGACGAGGCGGAGGTGTGCTGGCGTGAAGTGGCCGCGCCCCTGTTGTACGTCGTCGGCAGCGCGTCCGAGTTCATGTCGCGCCTTGGCGGCGAGGGACATCCCGAGTCCATGTCGCGCATCGTGTCCCGGCTCGAGCCGTGCTGGATCGACGATGCCGGTCACATGGTGCACCACGAGCAGCCGGAAGCCCTGGCGGCGGCCATCGAGACGTTCCTGCAGCGCTGCGCGCACCTATAATCGCCCGCAAGGTACCGAGGATCAGGATGTCCGCCGGAGGATCAGGACCGGGAGAGTGGTTCGCGGAGTTGCGCCGCCGCAAGGTGGTTCGCGTCGCGGCGGTCTACCTCGTGGTCGCCTGGTTACTGATCCAGGTCGCGGGCACCACCTTCGAGCCGATGGGACTGCCGGCGTGGACGATCAAGCTGGTCATTACGCTGGCGGCGCTCGGCTTCCCGCTGGCGTGCGGGTTGGCGTGGGCGTTCGACGTCACGTCGCGAGGCATCGAGCGCACGCCGCCGGCCGGCGCCGCGACGACGCCCGCCGAATCGGTTGCGATACTGCCGTTCGTGGACCTGAGCCCCGGGCACGACCAGGAATACTTCTGCGATGGCATCGCCGAGGAGATCATCAACTCGCTGTGCTGCATCCGCGAACTGCGCATCGCGTCGCGCACGTCGTCGTTCCAGTTCAAGGGTAAGTCGGTCGACGTGCGCGAGATCGGCAAGGCGCTCGGTGTGGGCGCGGTGCTCGAGGGCAGCGTGCGCAAGGCTGGCAATCGCGTGCGGGTCACGGCGCAACTCGTGAACGCGGCGGACGGCTATCACTTGTGGTCGGAGAGCTTCGACCGCGATCTGAGCGACGTCTTCGCGATCCAGTCGGAGATCGCCCAGCGGTTGCTCAAGGCGCTGAAACTCACGCTCAGCAAGCGTGAGACCGCCATGATGGAGCGCGGCGGGACCAGCGTGCCGGAAGCCTACGATTTCTACCTGCGCGGTCGCTCATACATGCGCTACGGCACGAGCATGATGCCCGCCGTCGGCATGTTCCGCCGCGCGATCGAGTGCGACGCGCGCTTCGCGCAAGCGTACGCAGGCCTGGCGAATGCGCTCGCCATCATGGGCATGTGGCGGTTGAACATGGGTCCGGCGGAGATCGAAGAGGCATTGGCGGCGAGCCGTCGCGCACTGGAGCTCGAGCCGCTGATGCCCGAGGCCTACGTCGCCCGGGCCTGCCTGCTCTCCATGCAGGGCAAGGACGTGGAAGCCGTCCGGGATTTTGAGGAAGCGATCCGCCTGAATCCAGCTTCCTACTTTGCCTACTACATGTATGGGCGGCATGTGTTCGCGATGGGGAGGATCGAGCAGGCGGTCACGCTGTACGAGACGGCCGACCGCCTGCAGCCCGATGACTACCAGGTGCTCAGCATGCTCTTCGGCGCGCTCCGCAAGCTGGGCCGGACTGCGGATCTGCAATCGGTCGGGGCGCGGGCGATGCGCGCGATCGAGCGCCAGCTGGAGGTGGACCCGCACGATGGCCGGGCGCTGCAGCTGGGTGCGGTGACGGCGGCCAATCTCGGCATCCCGGGCAAGGCGCGGGAACTCGCGGAGCGAGCGCTGCTGGCACGCCCGAACGAGTTCGGGACGGCCTACAACCTGGCCTGCGCGGCCGCCGTGATGGGCGATAACGACCGGGCGCTGGAGTTGCTGAACCAGGCCGTGAATTTTGGGCGCGGCAATCTCGGCTGGATCGAGCACGATCCGGATTTCGACACGCTGCGCGGTGACCCGCGCTTCGAAACTATCGTGAACCGCGTGCGTGCGGCGTCCGGAGGATCTTCGGCGTGACGCAGTCGTCCCCACTGAGGCTGCCCGGGCTCCTGCTCGCCATCGTGTTGGCGGCACTCATTGCTTCGGGCATCGGTCCCGCCGACCGGCTCACGTGGTTCCTCGAGGTGGTGCCGGTGCTGGTCGCCGTGCCGCTGCTGCTCGCCACGGCGCGCCGCTTCCCGCTCACGCCGTTGGTGTACTGCCTGATCGCCGTGCACGCGCTGATCCTGGTGCTGGGCGGCCACTACACCTACGCGCAGGTGCCGCTCGGCTTCTGGATCCAGGACTGGTTCGACTTCTCGCGCAATCACTACGATCGCATCGGCCACCTGATGCAGGGCTTCGGCCCGGCGATCATCGCGAGGGAGCTGCTGCTGCGGACCTCGCCGCTGCGGCCCGGAAAATGGCTGTTTGCCCTGGTGTGTCTGAGTATCCTCGGCATCAGCGCCTGCTACGAATTCACGGAGTGGTGGGCGGCGCTGGCCGGGGGTGACGCGGCAGGCGCCTTCCTTGGCACGCAGGGTGACGTCTGGGACACCCAGTGGGACATGTTCCTGGCCGGATGCGGCGCCATCGCTGCGCAGATGATCCTGAAGCGGCTGCACGACCGGCAGCTGCTCGCCATTGATCCGGCCGTGCGCGCGAAATATGACAACTCGATAGCGTGAGGGCGCGGTCTTGCT
>Ga0315290_10001621_pt1 | contig 15486 bp, 14 predicted proteins | sample YL17G12_0_MG_FD_203627 | JGI IMG/M metagenome (GOLD analysis project Ga0315290, IMG submission 203627) | Sediment microbial communities from Yellowstone Lake, YNP, Wyoming, USA - YL17G12_0 | ecosystem: Environmental > Aquatic > Freshwater > Lake > Sediment | place: USA: Wyoming | collected... | reverse complement strand
CGCTCCTGGTGGTCGGGACGGCCGAAGCCTAGCCGCGGCCGGCGAACAGGGTCAATCACGCGCCCGCCGTGGTCTCGTTCAGGCGGGCCAGCGCCTCCCATTGCGCGTCGGTGACATCGGGCCACGAATACCAGCCGCCGCCCGTGACGACGCTCGCCCGTAGGATCCGCACGAAGGCGAGCGTTTCGGGCTCCGTCGCATCGGCCGCCAAGCCCCCGATCACGTCGATCGCGACCGCGTCGCTCCCCACCCCGGACCGGATCACGTCGATGCAGCCGGCGACGTAGGCCGCCGTCTCGGCGGGGCCGGCCGCGCGGAACGTGAAATAGGTCATCGGCAGGATCGCGTCGTATGTCAGCGCCAGCTCGTGCCAGGGGAAGCCCGGCCAGTACGCGAGGTCGTCGCGCAGACGCACCGGCGAGGGCACGATCGCGCCCAGCGGGTACCGCGGCCCCGCGAGGTCACGGATCTCGGAGGAGAGCCGCGCGAGCCGCGCCGTCCGGCGGACGGGATCGCGCACCACCTCGGACTCGATGTCGAGGCCGAACCCGTCGAACGCGTCGCCCCGGGCCGTGCGGAACGCGATCGCGTCGGCCACGCGCCGCCGGTCGGTCGCGAGGTCCCGCAGCCCCGGGAGGTACCAGGCCACCACCAGGACCCCGACGTCGTGCGCCGCATCCACGAACGCGGCCGTGGCCTCGGGGAACACGAACGACCCGGGGCGATCAGAGTTCGATGTCTGGAGGAACAACGTCCGGACACCACGGGCATCCATGTCGGCAACCGCCGCGGCCGGGTCGGCCCAGGCCTGCGCGTCGTAGATGTCGACCCACAGCCCCAGCCCGCCGAAAGGGGCGAGGTTCGGGTTCGCCCGTACGAGCGGCCCGGGCGCCGCGTCACCCTGCCCGCGCGGGATCACGAGCGAGAGGACGATGAGGCCGGCGAGGACCGCGGCGAGGGCGACCCCGGCGGCGCGCAGGCGCGCGGGTCGGTCGGTCATGGCCCCTCCAGGGTATCGTCGCCCGCGTGGAACTCGGGCTGGAGGGTAGGGCCGCGCTCGTGACGGCGGCCTCGAAGGGTCTCGGGCGCGGGGCGGCGTACGCCCTCGCACGCGAGGGCGCGAACGTCCTGATCTGCGGGCGCGACGAGGCGCGGCTCCGGGCGGCTGTCGACGAGGCGCCCATCGGCGCCGGCCGCATCGAGGGCGTCGTGGCCGACGTCACCGACCCGGACGCGCCGGCCCGCCTGGTGGCCGAGACCGTCGCGAGGTTCGGGTCGATCGACGTGCTGGTGGCGAACGCGGGCGGTCCCCCGAAGGCCCGCGCGCTCGATGTCGACGACGCCGGACTCGCCGCCGCGCTCAACGCGAACCTGCAGACCTCGATCCGCCTGGCCCTGGCCGCCGTGCCCCACATGCGCGCCGCCGGATGGGGCCGGATCTGCTTCATCACCTCGAACGCCGTGAAGCAGCCTATCCCCGACCTCGCGTACTCGAACGTCGCCCGCACGGGGCTGTGGGCCTGGACGAAGACCGCCGCTCCCGACCTGATCGATGACGGCATCACGGTGAACCTCGTGTGCCCCGGGCTGCACGCGACCGACCGCGTGACGCAGCTCGGCCATACCGGGCGCCTCGGCGACCCCGGCGACTTCGGGCGGGTCGTGGCGTTCCTCTGCTCGGCTCCGGCCGGGTACGTGAGCGGAGCCGCCCTCCAGATCGACGGCGCCGCTACGCTGGGGCTGCTCTAGGCCGATTCCGGGGGGACCGTGGACGAGACGAACCGCACCGACGCGCTGGCCGACCGCTACTGGGACGAGCTGCTCGAGCTCGAGCCGACGCTCGGGACCTCGGTGGGCGACGAGCGCTATGACGACCGGCTCCCCGACCCGAGCGAGGCCGGCCGCGCGCACGCCGAGGCCGTGCACCGGGCGGCGCTCGCCGAGACGACCGCGATCGACCGGGAGGCGCTCGACGCCCCGCGCCGGGCGACGCTCGACGTGGCGGAGGCGATCGCCCGGCGGTTCCTGGCGGGACTCGAGCACCGCACCGACCGGCTGAGCGTCGCGAACCACCTGTGGGGCCCCGGCCAGTCGCTCGGCGAGATCGCCTCGATCCAGCTGGCCGACACCCCCGAGCGGCTCGAGCGGTACGAGGCACGTCTCCGCGCCTTCCCCGCGCACCTCGAGGCGTGGGCCGAGGTCGGGCGCGACGGGATCGCCGCGGGCGTGACGACGCCCCGCGTCGTGGCCGAACGCTCGATCGCCCAGGTCGAGCGTCTCCTGGCGCTCCCCGCCGATGGGTCCCCCGCCCTGATGCCGGTCACCGACGACGCGGCGCGCGACCGGATCACCGAGATCGTGCGCGACGTCGTGAACCCCGCATACGAGGCGTTCCTGGGCGTCCTCCGTGACTACCTGCCGCACGCGACCGAGTCGCTGGGCCTGTCGTCGCTCCCCGGCGGGGAGGCGATGTACGCGGCCGAGGTCCTGGCGTGGACCACGTTGCCGCTCGACCCCCGCGAGGTGCACGAGCTCGGCAACGCCCGGTTCGACGCGATCATGGAGGAGCGGCATGCGATCGCCGGCAGGCTCGGCTACGCGTCGTCCGATCAGGCGCTCGCGGCCTACAAGGCGACCGGGGCCGACACCGCCGAGAGCCCCGAGGCGCTCGTGGCGATCGTCGAGGACCAGGTGCGGCGCAGCTGGGATGCGGCCGCCCCCTGGTTCGGGCGGCTCCCCTCGGCGAACTGCGAGGTGCGCGCGGTCGAGGCGTTCCGCGAGGCCGACATGCCGATGGCCTTCTACAACCCGCCCACCGAAGGCGGCTCGCGCCCGGGCGTCTACTACATCAACACGTACGACCTCCCGAGCCGCGAGCTGCACTCGATCGCCGGCGTCACCTTCCATGAGGCGAACCCGGGGCACCACTTCCAGGTCGCGCTCGAGCAGGAGGCCGACGACCTCCCCAGGCTCCGCCGGTTCGGCGGGATCCTCGCGGGCAGCGCGTTCACGGAAGGGTGGGGCCTCTACGCCGAGCGCCTGGCCGACGAGATGGGCCTCTACCTCGACGACTGGCAGCGACTCGGGATGCTCGAGAACCAGGCCCTGCGCGCCGGCCGCCTGATCACCGACACCGGGTTGCACGCGCTCGGATGGCACCGCGAGCGCGCGATCGCGAAGCTCCAGGACGGTGGGACGCCGCGCACCGACGCCGAGATCGAGATCGATCGCTACATCGCGATGCCGGCCCAGGCGCTCAGCTACATGACCGGGATGGTCGAGATCGAGAAGGCCCGCGCGGCGGCCGAGTCCCGCGAGGGCGACGCGTTCTCCCTGCGCGACTTCCACGACCGGCTGCTGGCGATGGGCACGGTGCCGCTCCCCTCGCTCACGCGCGAGTTCGGGTCCTAGGGCCCGGCCGCGTCGCGGCCTATCCTGGTCGCACCCGATCCCAGGAGGTCCCGATGCAGGTCGAGATCCAGAGCGGTCCCGCGTTCGCGTACGGCACGATCACGCTCCCGCCGGGCGGATCGGTCGAGGTCGAGGCCGGCGCGATGGCCTCGATGAGCGGCGGCGTCGAGATCGCCACGGCCTCGCGCGGCGGCATGCTCGGCGGGCTGAAGCGCTCGGTCCTGGGCGGTGAGAGCTTCTTCATCAACACGTTCTCGTCGGCGGCCGGCGGCACGATCAGCGTGGCCGCGAAGCTCCCCGGCGACCTCGTGCACATGCCGCTCGACGGCACGCACAACACGCTGGTGCAGTCGGGCTCCTGGATCGCCAGCGACCCCGCCGTCGACGTCGACACGAAGTGGGGCGGCGCCAAGACGTTCTTCAGCGGCGAGGGGCTCTTCATGCTGCGGTGCACGGGCCAGGGCGACATGCTCGTCTCGAGCTACGGGGCGATGCTCGCGCAGGAGATCCCCGAAGGGGCGACCTACACGATCGACACCGGCCACATCGTGGCGTTCCCCGAAGGCATGAAGTACGAGGTCCACAAGGTCGGCAACTGGAAGTCGACGATCCTGGGCGCCGAGGGACTCGTGACCGAGTTCACCGGCCCGGGGAAGGTGTGGCTGCAGACCCGGAGCCCGCAGGACCTGATCGGCTGGCTCACCGCGAACATGCCGGCGAACCGGAACTAGTCTGGTACGTGCTACTCGGGCGCGCGCGCCGTCAGCAACAGGTAATCGATCAGGCCGCGTTCCCAGAGCAGGTCCACCTGCGACAGCATCAGCCTGACCGCCAGCGAGAAGCTCCTGTCCGCGCCCGTGTCGCCGCGCTCCAGCCGGTCGCGCACGAACCGCAGCGCGGGCCCGATCACGCGCTCCCCCACCCGCTCGGTGCGCACGTCGATGAATCCGGCACGCTCGGCCTTATCGGCGATCACCTGTGCGGAGGCCGCCGTGTGCGCGCCGAGCCCCCACGCGCGGAGCTGGGAGAACGCCGCGACCATCTCGCGGGGTCCGCGCGGGTAGCGCTCCGTCGGGATGTCCGACATCGTGAGCACTCCCCCCGGTCGCAGCACCCTGTACGCCTCCGCGAAGAACCTGTCGCGTGAAGGGAAGTGGAACGCGGCCTCGACCGAGATCAGGCCGTCGAAGGAGCGCGAGCGGAACGGCAGCCGCGTCGCGTCGCCGTTCACGGGATGCGCGCCGGCCTCGGTGAGGCGCGGGGCGCCGGCGCGCAGCTGCGACAGCGTGATGTTGACGGCCGTCAGGGACCGCGGCGACGCCACCCTCGCGATCACAGGGTCCTGCTCGGCCAGGCCGTTCCCCACGTCGAGCACGTCGCCGCCGGAGGGCAGCGCGGCCGCGATCGTCTCGACGAGCCGCCGCACGGCGAGCGGCGCCTCCGTGGGATCGCCCCCGTCGCCCTCCCACAGCCCGAGGTTCAGCCAGCCGGGCGCGAGCGCGAACGGGAAGTCGTCACTCAGGCTGTCGTAGACGGTGGAGGCGGGGTTCCGTCCGTGGCGCAGCGTCGAGGCCGCGTGCCGCAGGTGCGCGAGGGTCCAGGTGGGCTCCATCGACGGCATCTCAGCTCGCCGCACGCCAGGCGTCGCGCAGCTTGACCCGGGCGCCGGTCCGCAGCACCGCGCCCGAGTAGAGCCGCCCCGCGAGCGGGATCAACAGCAGGGTCGAACCCACCAGCAGCGTCACGGACAGCGCGACTTGGAGCGGCGTGGCCGCGCCCAGCACGATCCGCACCGGCATCGCGAGCGCGGCGGAGAACGGGAGGAGCGAGGCCACGATCGCGAGCGTCGAGTCGGGATCCTGCAGCGCCCCGATCGAGATGAAGAACGACGCCAGGATCACCAGATTGATCGGCACCAGCACGTTCTGCAACTCCTCCATCCGCGAGACGAGCGAGCCCGCGACCGCGAAGACCGACGCATAGAACGCGAAGCCGAGCACGAACCAGACCAGCACGAGCCCCGCCGCCCCCAGCGCCGTCGCCGGGAGATCGAGCGCGCCGGTGACCGCGGCGAGCGCCAGGGCGAACCCCGCGATGAAGGCCAGCTGCACGATCCCCAGGAGGCCGATCCCGGCGATCTTGCCCGCCATCAGCTGGCGCGGCCGGATCGCCGACAACAAGATCTCGACCACCCGGGACGACTTCTCCTCGATCACGCCGGTCGCCACCCATACCCCGTACCCGAACAGCTGGCCGTACAGGAGCAGGATGCCGACGAACGCCACCGCGCTGTTCGTCTCGCGGTTCGGGTCCCTGGGCTCCACCGTCCGGAACTCGACGGCTGGCCGGTTCAATACGGCGTCGACCTCGGCAGGGCTCGCGCCCTCGGCCTCGAGCGCGGCCGCGATCCGGTCGCGCACGAGCGCGTCCTGCACGATCTGGCGGAGGGCGGCCGGGATATCGGACCGACCGGTGAGGGTGTCGTCCGCGGCGAGGACCGCGTCGAGGCTGCCGTCGCGGAGCTGATCCTGGCCGACGCTCGGCAGGCTCACCTCAGCGACCGTGACCTCGGCGCCGCGCGCACGCGCGGCCGCCTGGACCTGGGCGATCACCGCCGTCACATCCGTCGGGGCGAAGACCATGGCCGACGCCTGCGGGTCCCCCACGGCGATCCCCAGCTCATACGACGGGGTCCCTGCTCCGCCGTACGCCCGCACCAGGATGAACAGCGAGATGACGGCGAGCGTGATGCAGGTCGAGATCATGAAGCCCTTGTCGCGCAGACGCACCCAGAAGTCGCGCATCGCCACGACGCGCCAGACCCCCCGATCGGTCGCCCGGATGTCGCTCACGCCGACACCACCTCGCGGAACAGCTCGGCGAGGCTCGGACGCACGCGGGTGAAGTGCAGGACGTCGCCCGAGGCCCGAGCGAGGTCGAGCACGCGTTGCTCGTCGACCCCCTCCTCGAGGAGCAGCACGACGCCGCCGTTCGCCTCGGACTCGAGTGTCACGCCGGGGAGCGCGTCGTACCAGCCGTCGACCGCGCCCGAGACCTCGACCCGCAGGAGCCGCCTGGCACGCGAGCCGCGGAGCTCGTCGATCGTTCCCGAGGCCACGATCCGCCCGTGGTCGATCAGCGCCACGGCGTCGCAGATGCGCTCGACCAGATCGAGCTGGTGGCTCGAGAACACCACCGGCACGCCGTGGTTCTGGGCCTGGCGGCGGAGCACACCGGCGAGCACGTCCACGCCGACGGGGTCGAGGCCGGAGAACGGTTCGTCCAGTACGAGGGCGTCGGGCTCATGCACCAGCGCCGCCGCGAGCTGGACCCGCTGCTGGTTCCCGAGGGAAAGCGACTCGACGCGGTCGCCGGCGCGCTCCTGCACGCCCATCGTCTCGACGATCTCGTCGGCGCGACGGGCCGCATGATCCGCCGGGAGCCCGTGGAGCCGGGCGAGGTACACCAGCTGCTCGCGCACTTTCATCTTGGGGTAGAGGCCACGTTCCTCCGGCATGTAGCCGAAGCGGCGTCGGGCGATCGCGTCGACGGGCTTCCCCTGCCAGCGCACCTCGCCGGCGTCGGGCGCCAGCACGCCGAGCGCGATCCGCATCGCGGTCGTCTTCCCGGCGCCGTTGGGCCCGACGAACCCGACGATCGCGCCCTCGGGCACCGAGAACGTGACGTCGTCGAGCGCCACGACGTCGTCGAACGAACGGCGCAGCCCGATCAGCTCGAGCACGAGGAACCCTTCGGCCGGCGCATCGGGTGAAGGATAGTCGCGGCCCAGGATAGGCTCGGGTCGTGGTCTACCACCGCAAGGTCGAGCTCCCGCCGGGGTACGCGATCGCCGACGCCGAACCGGCGCACCTGACCGTGCTCGTCTGCGTCACTGGCGCCGGCGCCCGACGCCTGCGGTCCGCGATCGAAGGCCTGGGTGGCCGGCTCGATGTGCCCGACGCCGACATGGTCCTCGCGGAGCTGCCCGACGTTGTAACGGCGATCGACCTCGTGCTCGACGCCGTCGCGGACACGGACGCGCGTCGGGCCGGCGTCCACATGGGGAAGGTGACCGCGAACGACGACGCGATCGGTGGTCATCCCGGGCGGGCGGCCACGGATCTCGCGGACATGGCGGAGCCCGGCGAGGCGCTCATCACCGGCGGCGTGCTCGTGGAGATGGGCGACGAGGGCTTCGAACGGTTCGTCACCGGCTCGATGGGCGCCGCCGAGCTCGACGGCACCTCGTACGCGGTGTACCGGATCGGGCACCGCTAGACGAACGCGCTACCGCGTGACGTGGATCGCGTGCCGGATCCACTCCTCGTGGTCGAGCGCATCGACGACGGCGCGCGCGAAGTCCTCGCGGTCGATCTGCTGGCCCTCGCCCCTCTCGTCCAAGGTCGCCGTATACCCGCCCGCCGAAGCCTCGCCGGTGAGCATCGGGGTCGCGACGACCGTCCAGGCGAGTCCGCTCGCCCGGAGCATCGCGAGCGCCCGCCGGTGTTCCTCGGAGACCGCCGCGTACGGACCGTCGAGCGGCCCGTCATCGAATACCCGCGCGTTCGCGGTGATCACGAGCCGCGTCGGCCCGCCCGCCTCCATCGCGGCCACGAGCGAGGCGATCGCGTCGGAGTAGACGGCGCCGGGGTCGTCGCCGGCCGGGCCCATCGCCGAGAGGACCGAATCGGCGCCCTCGAGCGCCTGCGCCAAGGCGACCGCGTCTCGGGCGTCGCCGATAACGGAGCGGACCTCCAGATCCAGCGGCGGGTCGGGCGGGCGGCGCACCACGGCGGTCACCGTGTGCCCCCGTGCAAGTGCCTCGGCCACGACCCCACGGCCGCTCCGGCCGCCCGCCCCGAGCACCGTCACGTTCACGCGGCGGACCCTGCCGCCTCCTCGGCGACCTCATCCCGGAGCGCCACCGCCAGCACCTCGCGGACGTCCTCGGCCACGTGGAAGGTCATCTGCTCGCGCACCTGCTCGGGCACGTCGTCCAGGTCGCCCTCGTTCCGCTTCGGCAGGATCACCTCGCGCAGCCCGGCACGGTGCGCGGCCAGCACCTTCTGCTTGACGCCCCCGATCGGGAGCACGCGGCCCTGCAGCGTGACCTCGCCGGTCATGCCCACGATCGGCCGGACGGGCTGGTCGGTGAGCAGCGACACCAGCGCGGTGGTCATCGTGACGCCGGCGCTCGGCCCGTCCTTGGGCACCGCGCCCGCGGGTACGTGCACGTGGAACCGGCCCTTCAGCCGCTCGGGGTCGATCCCGAGGTCGGCCACGTGCGAGCGCACGTAGCTGAGGGCGATCTGCGCCGACTCCTTCATCACGTCGCCGAGCTGACCGGTGAGGATGAGACCCTCCCCGTCGTCCTCGCGGCTGGCCTCGATGAACAGCACGTCGCCGCCGGTGCCCGTGACCGCCAGGCCGGTGGCCACGCCGGGCACGGCCGTGCGTTCCGCCGCCTCGAAGAAGAACTTCTGACGGCCCAGGTACGTGCGGACGTCGTCGGCGTCGATCGTCACGGGCGGCACGACGTCGCCGGCCGCGATCTTCGTCGCGACCTTCCGCAGCGCCTTGCCGAGCTCGCGCTCGAGGTTGCGGACGCCGGCCTCGCGCGTGTAGTCGCCGACGACCGCGCGCAGCGCATCGTCGGTCAAGACGACCTCGTCGTCGCGGAGTCCGTTGCGTTCGACCTGGCGGCCCACCAGGTGGTGCGTCGCGATCGCGACCTTCTCGTCCTCGGTGTAGCCGTCGATCCTGATGACCTCCATGCGGTCGAACAGCGGTCCGGGGATCGTCTCGGCCACGTTCGCCGTCGTGATGAACAGCACCTCGGAAAGATCCAGGTCGACGTCGAGGTAGTGGTCGCGGAACGTGTGATTCTGCGCCGGGTCGAGCACCTCGAGCAGGGCGCTCGAAGGGTCGCCACGCCAGTCGGCGCCGACCTTGTCGATCTCGTCGAGCATCATCACGGGGTTCTTCGTGCCGGCGTCCTTCAGGGCGCGCACGATGCGGCCGGGCAACGCGCCGACGTAGGTGCGCCGATGCCCGCGGATCTCGGCCTCGTCGTGGATCCCGCCGAGCGAGACGCGCACGAACTGCCGCCCGAGGGCGCGCGCGACGGACTCGCCGAGCGAGGTCTTGCCCACGCCCGGAGGGCCGACCAGCGTGAGGATCGCGCCGGAGCCGCGGCCGGTGGCCTCGCCCATGCCTCGCTCCTGGCGGAGCTTGCGCACGGCCAGGTACTCCAGGATCCGGTCCTTCACGTCCTCGAGGCCCTCGTGGTCGGCGTCGAGCACGGCGCGAGCGGCGGGGATGTCGAGGTTGTCGTCCGAGTGGACCGACCACGGGAGCTCGGTCATCCAGTCGAGGTAGGTGCGGATCCAGCCGTACTCGGGCGACTGCTCCGAGGTCCGCTCCAGCCGGCCCAGCTCGCGCTCGGCCTCCTTTCGGACGTCCTCGGGCATGCCGGCGTCCTCGATCTTCGTGCGGTACTCGCCGACGACGTCTTCCTCGCCGTCCTCGCCCAGCTCCTTGCGGATCGCGGTCATCTGCTCGCGCAGCAGGAACTCGCGCTGGCGCTTCTCCATGCCCTCGCTGACCTCGGTGCGGATCTTGTCCTTCAACTCGAGGTCGGCCAGCACGTCTTTCGCCCAGCCGAGCACGCGCTCGAGTCGCGCCTCGATGTCGAGCGTCTCGAGGATCTCGATCTTCTGGTCCAGGGAGAGGTCGGGCGAGTAGCCGGAGGTGTCGGCGATCTGCCCCGGGTCGGCGATCCCCCGGAGGAACTCGGCGACCTGGGGAACCCCGCGCGCCTCCACGATGTTCTCGACGACCGCGCGGTACTCGCGGGCGAGCTCCTTGGCGCGGGCCCTCGGCTCGGCCTCCTCGACCGGCTCGACCTGGACCCAGACCGCGTCGCCGGTGCCGGGCACGCCGACGCCGACCACCGCACGGTGGAGTCCCCGGATCACGAGCGCCTCGGTGCCGTTGCGGAGCGCGCCGACGTCCTCGATCGTGGCGACGGTGCCGACGCGGGCGTAGCGGCCGTCCGAACGGGGCACCAGCAGCAGGCGGCGCTCGTCGCCGCCGGAGGCGGCCGCGGCGTCCACCGCGGCGCGGGCCTCGTCGGACTCGATCGTCAGGGTCACGACCATTCCGGGCAGCACGACCCCGGTGGTCAGGGGCAGCAGGGGAAGGGCATAGGTGTCGATCTCGGGCATGACGTACCTCCTCGGGTAGGGCGGCTTGCACCTGCAAGAACGGCCGAGCCGTAGGAGCTATTCCCGGATCGTAATGCTGATTACACGCGCGAGCTTGACCCGATCGACCGCCTTATGCTGACGCGATGGTCGATGGGTCGTCTGCGCGCACCTTCCACGAACAGCTCTCGGCCCGGGTCGACGAGCGGCTCTTCGGCATGCGAGAGCCGTTGAGGCTGGTCCTGATCGGCATCCTCACCGGGTCGCACGTGCTGATCGACGACGTGCCGGGCGTGGGCAAGACCACCCTCGTCCGGATGCTCGCCGGCATGCTTGACCTGTCGTTCCAACGGGTGCAGTTCACGCCCGACCTGATGCCCACCGACATCACCGGCACCAGCGTGCTTAACCTGCGCAGCAACGACTTCGAGTTCCGCCCCGGGCCGGTGTTCGCTCAGGTGCTGCTGGCCGACGAGATCAACCGCGCGACGCCGAAGACCCAAGCGGCGCTCCTGGAGGCGATGCAGGAAGGCCAGGTCACGGTCGACGGCACGACCTATCCCCTCCCTCAGCCCTTCTTCGTGCTGGCGACCCAGAATCCGGTGGAACTGGAGGGCACGTTCCCTCTGCCGGAAGCCCAACTGGACCGGTTCCTGCTGCGGGTTCGCCTGGGGTATCCCGAACCAGCCGACGAGGAGCGGATCCTGGACGGCACGCGCAGCCGCGAGGTCGACACCGAACCACTGGCCGACGCCCCCTCGCTCGCCGCGCTCCGCACGCAGGTCGCGGCCGTGCGGATGGAGGCTCCCGTGCGCCGTTATGTGGTGGCGATCGCGAACGCGTCGCGCGCCCATCCCGAGCTGGCGGTAGGTGTAAGCCCACGCGCCGTGGAGCAGATGGGCGACGCCGCCCGGGCGAACGCCTTGCTCGACGGCCGCGCCTACGTCCTTCCCGACGACGTGAAGGCGCTGATCGATCCCGTGTTCGGCCATCGCATCGTGCCCACGACCGACGCGCGGATCCGTGACCGGACCGCCGATGAGATCCTGCGCGAGGTGACGGGCTCGGTGCCGGTGCCCACCGAGTCCTCCGAGGGCTGACCACGGTCACCAAGGAGCAGCAGTGGGCGGCGTTGGGGATCGCGGCCACGGCCGCCCTGCTCGCTGCCGCATGGGACTCCGCCGCGCTTTTGGTGTGGGCCGCGGCCGTCGCCTTGCTGGTAGGGGGGCTCCGATGGTGGATGGGCAGTCTCCGCGCGGGCGTCGACGTCGAGGTCGCGTTCCATCCGGCGAGGATATTCCTCGGCGAACAGACCCAGGTTCGCATCACGATCGCGAACCACCGGGCCCAGCCGCTGCCGATCGTCCGCGTCAACATCCCGCTGCCCGAGGGACTGCTCGCCGAGCCCGACCCTTCGCCCACCGCCTTCCGTGGTCACCGGCTGCGACTCTCGATCGAGGGACACAGCGAGGCGTCGTTCGCCCTGGCGGTCTTCCCCAGGAGCCGGGGGGAGTTCTGGCTCGAGCCCGTCATCGACCTGTCGGATCCGTTCGACCTGACGTCCGCGCGCCGAACGATCGAGATGCCGACCCCGCTGCTGGTCATGCCCAGGGCTCGCGGCGACGCGGCCGAGACGGTGGCGCGTGCCTTGCCGTTCGGGCGCCCCCGCGCCGGCGCCAGGCTCTTCGAGGATCGTGAGCATTTCGCCGGCGTGCGGGACTACGAACCGGGCGACCCGATGCGCCAGGTGCACTGGCGGGCCTCTGCGCATTCGGGCTCCTTGCAGACCAAGCGCTTCGAACCGACCCGCTCGGCCGAGGTCATGCTCGCGATCGACCTGTCGATCGGCGAACCGTTCTGGCTCGGGGTCGACGAGGAGGCCGCCGAGGAGGCGATCGCATGGACGGCGACGCTCGCGCTGCGGGCGATCGAGGCCGGGTGGCGAACGGGCGTGGTCGCCAACACCCACCTGCGCCGCGGACGCGGCCCCCTTCGCGTGCGCCCCTCCTCCGCGGTCGGACACGAGGCGGCCCTGTTCGCCGCGCTGGCCCGGATGCCGAGTCAACCCACCACCGACCTGTCCCCGATCCTGCGGGAGCTCGGCCGAAGTCTGACCCGACGCAGCGCGGTGGTCGTGGTGGCGCGGGCCCCAGGCAGTGCGCTTCGTCACGAGATGGAGACCCTCCGGCGTCGCGGGGTCGACGTCACCCACGTGAACCCCGGCCGACGGGACGAAGGGATCGCGTCGTGAACGACGGCGAGCGTCCCCTCGGGATGCTGCTCGCGGCGACGGCCGAGGCCGGGGTCATCGCGATGGTGGTCCACCTGGTGCTGGAAGGGGCCGGCGTGATCGGGCTCGGGCTCGGCCTGTTCGTCCCGATGTTCTGGGCGGTGTTCGCCGGCGCCAGCGTGCTGGCGTGGAGCGCCCGTGACTCCGAGTTGGCCGGACCGGCCTGCGTGATCGGCGCCGTCGTCGTGGGCCTCGCGCTCGGGCGGGGAACGATGCAGTCGACGGTCGTGTCGGTGATCGTCGGCGTCGGAGTGGCGTTCCGCACCGTGACCCTCGGTCTTCGCGACTGGCGCGATCCCGACGACGCTTCGCTGTGGATCGGCGGGATCGTCGTGGGGCTCGAGGCCTTGGCCGCAGGGAGCATCCAGCGCAGCTGGGGGCCCACCCTGGTGGTGGTGGTTCCTCTGTTCTTCGCGGCGTCGCTGGCGAGCCGCGCCGCGGTGGTGTGGACCGACCAAGACCCGACCGCGGCGTCCTCGTGGAACCGGCGGAGCGGCAAGCTCGCCGTGGGGCTGGGTGCGGTCGCCGTGGCGGCGTTGTTGGCCGGGGGCGCGATCGACCGGCTCGCCGCCTGGGTCGCGCCGGTCGGCCGCGCCATCCTGGCGATCCTGGTCTGGGTGGTCTCCCAACTCGCGCGTCCCTTGATCTGGGCGGTCGAGAAGACCGGCATCGACACCGAGAGTGCGACCGACCTGCTGGATCGGATCCGCCGCGGCACACAGGAGGCCAGCCGCGCCGCCCTCGATCGCAAGGATCCCCAAGGTGGAGGTGGTGGCGGCGCGCGCGTCGTGGCCCTGCTGTTCCTGGTCGCGTTCGCGGCGATGGCCATCAGGCTCTTCCGCGGGCTCCGGGCGTCGCCCTCACGTGCGATCTCCCCGTTCGATGCACCCGCCGAGGCATCGACATCGCCCGTGCCCGACGACGAGACGCCGACCCAGGAGCGCGCGCGTCGAGGGCGGCGCCTCCGGCCTGCCGATGCGGTGCGGCGGGCCTACGCCGACGCCTTGGATGCGCTCGACTCGAGCGGGTTGTCGAAGCCGCCCAACGCGACCCCCGCGGAGTTCGCTCGCGAGGTCGCCACGCAGCACCCCTCGGTCGCAGAGGACTTCAGCGAGCTGACCACGGCGTACGAGGACGTCCGCTACGGCGCGGCGACCCTCACCGAAGGGGCGGCCGAAGCCGTCGAACGCAATCGCCGCTCGATCCTGAGCGCCGCGAGGTCGCTTCCCCCACCAGGCCCACGGGCGACGAGCATCTGAACGAGGGCGGGTGCCGCGACGATCGAGCCACGGCCGAGCGCCTCGGGCGCGCCGCCGGGCAGCAGCCCGAGCAGGATGGCGATCAGCAGGCCGGTCATGCCAGCTGCAGGAACAGCCGCTGGAGCTCCTCGGCGTCCAGGCCCTCGGCCGCGGCGGCGTCCTCATCGCGCAGGCACGCGGCGCGGATCTCGGTCTGATCGATGTCCATGGGCCCTCCTGGCTCGGTCCCTCGAGGGCCCGAAGATCATACCCCTGGGGGTATATTCCTCGATGAAGGTCAGGACAGGGCCGGCACCTCGATCGCGACGACCTGCGCGTCCTCGAACAGCGGCAGCCACAGGAGCCCGTTCGCCTCGACCGCGAGCCGGTTGTCGCCGATCACCCCCTGCTCCCCAACCACGACGATCGGCGACAGCTCGCCGGTCACGGGATCGAGCCGCCGCAGCTCGGGGCCGAAGTCCGAGACGATCCACAGCGAGCCGTCGAGCGCGAGCAACCCGTCGGGCGCGTCGCCACCCGGGAACGTCTCAACCACCTCGTTCGTAGACGGGTCGATCCGGGACACCGTCTCCGAGTCAACCGACGAGAGCCAGAGCGAGCCGTCGAGCGGCGCCATGACCTGTCCCCCGAGGTCGGTCTCGATCGTGGCCTCGACCTTCCCGGTGGCGGGATCGACGCGCGAGACGCTCGACCCGACGTAGTTCGAGACCCATACGCTCCCGAAGGCGGAGGCCACGAACCGCGGCTCTTCCTCGACCGCGGTCGACCCCGTCACGCGGTCGGTGGCGGGGTCGACGCGGGCGACCCGGTCGGCCTGTTCGCACGCGACCCAGACCGCACCGTCACTGGCCGCCATGCCCTCGGGCTTCGCGCAGGTCTTCACGGTGGCCACGACCTCATTCGATCGTGGGTCGACCTTGGAGAGCGTGTCGTCGGCGGCGTTCGAGACCCACACCGACCCGAAGGCGGCGAGCGCCTGGAGCGGCGTGTCGCCGACCGGGATCGTCGCGACAGCCTTCCCGCTCGACGGGTCGATGCGGTAGAGCGCCGGCGTTCCGCCCGAGTCGACCTCCGAGCTGACGACCCAGACGCTGCCGTAGCCGGTCGTGATGCCGAGCGGCTCGCCCCCGACGTCGGCGCGGGCCCGCTCGACCACCGCCGGGGCATCGGGCGCATGGGTTGGCGACGTTGAAGGTGACGCGCTGATCGGCGCGTCGCTGTCGCTTCCGCCGCAAGCCATCAGCACGCTCGCCAGCACCGCCACCACCGCCACCGCGCCTCGGAGGGGTCGTCCCATCGTGTCCGACCGTAGGACCCTGGG
>Ga0315290_10001620_pt1 | contig 15500 bp, 14 predicted proteins | sample YL17G12_0_MG_FD_203627 | JGI IMG/M metagenome (GOLD analysis project Ga0315290, IMG submission 203627) | Sediment microbial communities from Yellowstone Lake, YNP, Wyoming, USA - YL17G12_0 | ecosystem: Environmental > Aquatic > Freshwater > Lake > Sediment | place: USA: Wyoming | collected... | reverse complement strand
TCGTGCGCGGCGGCGGGCACGCGGGCCACGAGCTGCAGCGCGAACGCGCCCGCGACCCGTGGGACCCCGCGCGCGACGAGCGGGAGCAGCCGATCGTAATATCCGCCGCCGTAGCCAAGGCGACCGCCGGCGGCGTCGAACGCGACGCCCGGCACCAGCACCCAGTCGATCGCGTCGGGCGCGACGACCGGGCAATGTGGCAAGGGTTCCGCGATGCCCCAGTGTCCTGGCGCGACGTCGGTCGCGAGATCGCGGATGGCGTGCAGCACGAGAAGCCGCGCGCCGGCGTCGACACGCGGCACCACGACCGTCTTGCCGGCAGCGAGCGCGGCGCGGACGAGCGGCAGCGTGTCCCATTCGCTGCGGAACGGAAGCGTCGCCAGCACGACGCGGGCCGCGGCGAACGAGGGCAGCGCGAGGATTCGGCCGACGATCGCCTGCGCGGCAGCCGCACGTTCGGCCGCCGGCCAGGCATCGCGGGCCGCCAGCACGCGCTCGCGCATCGCGCGCTTGGCGTCATGCAGCGCGGGGCCGACCGGGACGCCGGGCGGGGCCGCGGGATTCGGATTCATCGTTCGATGGTAACGCATGCGCGCGCGGGCCGGCGGCGGCGAAGAACCCGCGATCGCCTATAATCCGAACCTTCGCCGGGAACCGTCCATGAACAACAATCACCAGCGCTACCGCGACCGCCGCTCAACGCTGCTGCAGAAGATGCGCACGCAAACCAGCGGCGGGCTCGCGCTCGTCCCGACCTCGCCCGAGGCGGTGCGCAACCGCGATTCGCACTTTCCGTATCGCCACGACAGCTACTCGTATTACCTGTCCGGTTTTGCCGAGCCGGAGGCCGTGGTCGCACTGGTGGCCGGCGACGACGGCGACCGGCAGATCCTGTTCTGCCGCGAGAAAAACGAAGAGCGCGAAATCTGGGACGGCTTCCGCTACGGTCCGGACGCCGCGCGCGAGATCTTCGGTTTCGATGCCGCACACCCGCTGTCCGAGCTGGCGGCGATGCTTCCCGACCTCGCGTCCAACCAGCCCGCCCTCTATACCCCGCTCGGGCTCTTCCCCGCATGGGACCGGATGATCACGGAGCTGCTGAACGATGTGCGCGGCCGCGCGCGCACCGGCGTCAGCGCGCCGGAAGAGATCGTCGACGTGCGGCAGGCGGTCGACACGATGCGCCTCGTCAAGGACGCGCACGAAACCGAATTGATGCGCCGCGCGGCAGCCATTTCGTCGGGCGCGCACCGGCGGGCGATGCAGCACACGCGTCCCGGCTGGTTCGAATATCAGGTCGAGGCCGAGCTGGCGCACGAATTCCTCCGTTACGGCGCGCAGGCGGTCGCCTATCCGTCGATCGTGGCGGGCGGGCCCAATGCCTGCGTGCTGCACTACCGCAGCAACGACCGGCAGCTGCAGGACGGCGAGTTGCTGCTGATCGACGCCGGCTGCGAATTCGGGAGTTACGCGTCGGACATCACGCGCACGTTTCCGGTCAATGGCCGCTTCACGGGGCCGCAGCGCGACGTCTACGAGCTCGTGCTCGCGGCGCAGCAGGCGTGCATCGACGCCGTCCTGCCCGGGGCCGATTTTCACGATTACCACAAGGTCGCCGAGCGCGTGCTGGCGCAGGGCTACCTCGATCTCGGCTTGTGCACCGGCACGCTCGACGAAGTGCTGGAGTCCGGCAGCTACAAGCAGTTCTACATGCATCGCGCCGGCCACTGGCTGGGCCTCGACGTCCACGACGCCGGGCTCTACCAGGTGAAGGGGGCATCGCAGAAGCTGGTGCCGGGCATGGTGCTCACCGTCGAGCCCGGCACCTATATCCGGCCGGCCGACAACGTGCCCGAGCGGTTCTGGAACATCGGCGTGCGGATCGAGGACGATGTCCTCGTCACGGCCAGCGGCACCGAGAACCTGACGGCGGCCGCGCCGAAGACCGTCGCCGATGTCGAGGCGGCCTGCGCGCGCTAGCGCGGACACGCCGCGCATTTCGTCGCGGCGCGGCGCAGGATGCAACGTGAGAAGCGGGGGCAACGTGATCCGTCGGCCAGGGGTGAAGGAGCGCTGATGCTGCCGGAGGTGGTCATCGTCGGCGCCGGACCCGTCGGCGCGACACTGGCGCTCGGGCTCGCCGACAGCGATCTCGCGGTCACTGTCCTCGACGCCAGGGCCAGGGGCGAGACCGCGCGCGGCGACCGGGCGCTGGCGCTGTCGCACGGCGCGCGGCTGATCCTCGAGCGGCGCGGTGTCTGGGGCGTGCTCGCGGAACAGGCGGACGCCGTCACGGCGATCACCGACATCGACATTTCGCAGGCCGGCGGGTTCGGCATGACGCGCCTCTCGGCCGCCGACCACGACCTGCCGGCGCTGGGCTATGTGGTGAGTTACCGCGCGCTGCAGGCCGCGCTCGACGCGGCGCTGGCGCGGAGCCGGATCGAGGTCCGGCACGGGGTCACGGCGACCGCGGTCGGGGGCACGTCGGCGTACGCCGCGGTCGACGTGGCGGGCGCGGATGTGATCACCGCGCGGCTCGCGGCCGTGGCCGACGGCACCGGTGCGGCAGTCGCGGGTGTTGCGCGCCAGCGGCACGATTACGGGCAGGTCGCGCTGATCGCCAGGATCTGGCGAGAGGAGCCGCACGCCGGTCTGGCGTACGAGCGCTTCACGCCGGAGGGCCCCGTCGCGCTGTTGCCGGAAGGCGATCACTACGGCCTCGTGTGGACGGCGACGGCGAGCCGCGCGGAGCAACTGCAGGCGCTCGACGACGCGGCGTTTCTCGCGGCGCTGGCGCAGCACTTCGGCCATCGGACGCACGGCTTCACCCGGGTGGCCGACCGGCGCACGTTCGTGCTGGCGCTGGAATACGCGCGGACCACCGTCGGCACGCGTTGCGTCGTCCTCGGCAATGCCGCGCAGGCGCTGCACCCGGTCGCAGGCCAGGGCTTCAACCTCGGGCTGCGCGATGCCGCCGAACTGGCGCAGATTGTAGTGGACACACCACGCGATTCGATCGGCGATGCCGCGATGCTCGCTCGCTACGCGCGGAGCCGCCGGACCGACCGCTGGGCCGGGATCGCGTTCACGCACGGTCTCGTCAGCGTCTTCGGCAGCGACCTGCCGTTTCTCCGTTGGCCGCGCGGGTTGGCGCTCACTCTGCTCGACGCGCTGCCGGGAGCCAGGCGCGCGTTCACGCGGGCGGTGATGTTCGGGTTGCGCTGAAATAGTGAAATCGGGTCAGACCCTGATTTTGCTGCAGGCCGCGAACCGCTGGCCTGCCGTCCAAGCGTGAAAATCAGGGTCTGACCCCATTTGGTTTGACGCCGACGCGCAACAACGGTGCAGTTCAAGGAATGCGCTCACAGCGATGCGCCGCACGGTTCGCGGAACCGGTATAATCCGCTCCCCGCCTCGCGTTTGAATTCTTTTCCGTCACGCCAACGATCGTGCACATCGGCCCGTACCACATCGCGAATAACCTCGCCGTCGCGCCGATGGCGGGCGTGACCGACCGTCCGTTCCGCCAGTTGTGCAAGCGGCTGGGCGCTGGCTACGCGATCTCGGAGATGGTCGCGTCGAACCCCAGGCTGCGGGACACCGGGAAATCGCGGCGACGCACCGACCACACCGGCGAATTCGCGCCGGTCGCCGTGCAGATCGCGGGTGCTTCTCCCGCACTGATGGCCGACGCGGCGCGCTACAACGTCGGCCGCGGCGCGCAGATCATCGACATCAACATGGGCTGCCCGGCGAAAAAGGTCTGCAATGCGGCCGCCGGATCGGCGCTGCTCGCGAACGAGACGCTGGTCGCCGCGATCCTCGACGCGGTCGTCCGCGCGGTGCCGGTGCCGGTGACGCTCAAGATCCGCACCGGCACCGACCCCGCGAATCGCAACGCCGTGCGCATCGCGCGCATCGCCGAGAATGCGGGCGTCCGCGCGCTCGCCGTGCACGGCCGCACCCGCGCCTGCGCCTTCGTCGGTCCGGTCGAGTACGACACCATCCGCGCGGTGAAGGCGGCGGTGCGCATTCCGGTGATCGCCAACGGCGACATCGACACGCCGGAGAGCGCGCGGAACGTGCTCGCCCGCACCGGTGCCGACGCCGTGATGATCGGCCGTGCCGCCCAGGGCAGGCCGTGGATATTCCGCGAGATCCGCCACTTCCTCGACCACGGCACGCACCTGCCGCCGCCGACGGTGGACGAGGCGCGCGCGGTCATCGTCGCGCACCTCTGCGACCATTACGCGTTCTACGGCGAAGCCGCCGGCGTGCGCAGCGCCCGCAAACACCTCGGCTGGTACACGATGAATCTCGCCGGCGGAGGTGACTTCCGCCGGGAAATCAACGCGGCGGAAACGACCGGAGCGCAGCTCGCGGCGGTCCGCCGGCTTTTCGATCGCCTGGCCGACCACGGCGAGCGCCTCGACTACCGCGCGCTGGCGCCGGCAGTCGTGGCCGCCCACGCCGCGTTCGGCCCGGCCCGACGACTGACGCTACGGGGCGGGGAGGCCCTTGCCGCGTGAGAAAAACTCTGCGCATCAACGGTGGCAACGAAATCGGCAAGACCGTCGAAAAGTCTCTCGACGAATATTTCCGCAAGCTCGACGGCGAGCCGCCGCACGGGATCTACGACATGGTCATCACGCACGTGGAGCGCGCCGTGATCGTCTCGGTGATGACGCGCGCGAACGGCAATCAGACGCAGGCCGCCGACATGCTCGGGTTGAACCGCAACACGCTGCGCGCCAAGCTCGCGAAATACGGCATTCGCTGACTGCCCGCCGCGAGGGCGGCGCCGCTCCGCCGCGCGCGCCGGTTGGAACGCGCGACCCCCGCCCCGCCCGCCAGCCGCTGCATCGTCCCGACCGCAACCACGCACTGCAGGTTTCCGCATGTCTGCACCCATCACGCAAGCGCTGCTTTCGGTTTCCGACAAGACCGGGCTCATCGAATTCGCGTCGGGCCTCCACCGCCTCGGCGTGCGGCTACTGTCGACCGGCGGCACGGCGAAGGCGCTCGCCGGCGCCGGGCTGCCGGTCACCGAGATCGGCGACTACACCGGCTTTCCGGAGATGCTCGACGGGCGTGTGAAGACGCTGCATCCGAAGGTGCACGGCGGCATCCTCGCGCGGCGCGACCTGCCGGCGCACGTTGCTGCGCTCGCGGTGCATGACATCCCTCCGATCGACCTCGTCGCAGTCAATCTCTACCCGTTTCGCGAGACGGTGGCGCGGGAAGGCTGCACGCTCGACGATGCGATCGAGAACATCGACATCGGCGGCCCGACGATGGTCCGTGCCGCGGCGAAGAACTGGCAGCACGTCGGCATCGTCGTCGATCCCGCCGACTACGCCGGCGTCCTCGCCGAGCTCCAGTCGAACGGCAGCGCGCTGTCGTCGCCGACGCGCTTCGGGCTGGCGGCGAAGGCGTTCTCGCACACGGCCGCCTACGACGGCGCGATCTCCAACTGGCTCACGGCGCGCGGACCGGACGGCGCCGTCTCGACGTTCCCGGACCGCTTCAACCTGCAGGCGCAGAAGGTGCAGGACCTGCGCTACGGCGAGAATCCGCACCAGCAGGCGGCGTTCTACCGCGACGGACAGCCCGCGCCCGGGACCATCGCGACCTACCGGCAACTGCAGGGCAAGGAGCTGTCGTACAACAACATCGGCGACAGCGATGCGGCCTGGGAATGCGTGAAGACCTTTGCCAGCCTCGGCGACCACGCGGCCTGCGTGATCGTCAAGCACGCGAACCCCTGCGGCGTCGCGATCGCGGCCACGCCGCTCGAAGCCTACAAGAAGGCGCTGGCGACGGATCCGGTCTCCGCGTTCGGCGGCATCATCGCCTTCAACCGGCCGGTCGACGCGGCGACGGTCGAAGCGGTGTCGGCGCAGTTCCTCGAGGTGCTGCTCGCGCCGGCGTACACCGCCGATGCGCTCGCCGTGATCGCGAAGAAGGTCAACGTTCGGGTGCTGGAGATCGCGTCGCCGGCCGCTGCGGCACGCGGTCCCGCACCATGGGACTGGAAGCGCGTGGGCGGCGGCCTGCTGCTGCAGAGCGCCGATGATCGCAACGTCGATCCGGCTGAACTCAAAGTGGTCACCCGGAAGGCGCCCACCCCCGCGCAGCTGGCCGACCTGCTCTTCGCGTGGCGCGTGGCCAAATTCGTCAAGTCCAACGCGATCGTCTATTGCGGCGACGGCTGCACGCTCGGCATCGGCGCCGGGCAGATGAGCCGCGTCGACTCGACGCGCATCGCCGCGATCAAGGCGGGCCGCGCCGGCCTGTCGCTCGCCGGCTCGGTGGTCGCCTCCGATGCGTTCTTTCCGTTTCGCGACGGGCTTGACGTCGTCGCCGACAACGGCGCGGTCGCCGTGATCCAGCCGGGCGGCAGCATGCGCGACGACGAAGTCATCGCGGCCGCCGACGAGCGCGGCATCGCGATGGCATTCACCGGCATCCGCCATTTCCGCCACTGACGAGAACATGAAACGAACAAGACGATGGGCGCAGCTGGCAGCGTGGGTCGCGGTGCTCGGACTGGGCGTCGCGGCCCCCGCGCGTGCCGCCGAATGCGGCGACCTGTGGGAATGGCTCAACACCGCCTGCCGGCGCGTTGTCGACACGTACAAGAAAGGCGACAACCAGCTGCTGGTGTCGGGCTTCGCCTGGCACCTCCCCTACACGTGGACGCCTGAGAAGCGCGCCGAGGAAAACGAGAACGCCTGGGGCGGCGGGCTGGGGCGCTCGGTGGAGCGAGAGAACGGCGACACCGACGCCGTCTACTTCATGATCTTCAGCGACTCGCACAGCAAGCCGCAGTACAACCTCGGTTACGGCTGGTCCACCTACTGGGGCCAGCGCAGCGGCGTTCAGGCCGGGCTCGGCTACACGGCGCTGGTGGTCGCGCGGAACGACATCTTCAACGGCTGGCCGTTCCCGGCGCTGCTGCCGCTCGTCTCGCTGCGCTACGACAGGGCCACCCTGTTCACCACGTACATCCCGACGCTCGGGGGCGTCAACAACGGCAGCGTCCTGTACGTGTTCGGGATGATCGGGCTGGATTGATGAAGTGTTGCCACGCGCACTGTGTTCGCTGCCCCCCGAGGGGGCGCGCAGTGCCCTTGGCGCGGGCTCGGCGGGCAGATGAACGACCCCCACGCTCACTGTGCTCGCTGCCCGCCGGGGGGGGGCGCAGTGCCCTTGGCGCGGGCTCGGCGGGCACTGAGCGCGTGATCCCGTGAACGTTCTGGTCATCGGTGGTGGCGGTCGCGAGCACGCGCTGGCCTGGAAGCTCGCGCAGTCGCCGCGCGTCGCCAGGGTGTTCGTCGCACCGGGCAATGCGGGCACCGCGGGCGAGGCCGGGCTTGCCAACGTCGCGCTCTCGACCAACGACGATCTCGTCGCCTTCGCGCAACAGCAGCGGATCGCGCTGACCGTGGTCGGCCCGGAAGCACCGCTCGCCGCCGGCGTCGTCGACGCGTTCCGCGCCGCGGGCCTCAGGATCTTCGGGCCGACGCGGGACGCGGCGCAGCTCGAGAGCTCGAAGGATTTCGCCAAGGCCTTCATGGCGCGCCACGGCATTCCCACCGGGCGGTACGCGACGTTCACGGAGGCGGCGGCGGCTCACCGCTATGTCGACGAGCGCGGCGTGCCGATCGTCGTCAAGGCCGACGGACTCGCCGCCGGCAAAGGGGTGGTGGTGGCGGCGACGGCGGACGAGGCGCACGCGGCGATCGACGCGATGCTCGTCGGCAATGCGCTGGGCGCCGCCGGCGCGCGTGTCGTAATCGAGGAGTTTCTCGATGGCGAGGAGGCGAGCTTCATCGTGATGGTCGACGGCAGGAACGTGCTGCCCCTGGCATCGTCGCAGGACCACAAGCGGCTCTCCGACGACGACCGCGGCCCGAACACCGGCGGCATGGGCGCGTACTCGCCGGCGCCGGTGGTAACGCCGGCGCTGCATGCGCGGATCATGCGCGAAGTGATTCTGCCGGCCGTGGCGGCGATGGTGGCCGACGGCATTCCCTATACGGGGTTCCTGTACGCCGGGGTGATGATCGACGCGGCGGGCACCCCGCGGGTGCTCGAGTTCAATTGCCGCATGGGCGATCCCGAGACGCAACCGATCCTCATGCGGCTCAAATCCGACCTCGTCGAACTCGTGCTGCACGCGGTCAACGGCACGCTCGACACGGCGGAGGCCGAGTGGGATCGCCGGGCGGCGCTCGGCGTGGTGGTCGCCGCCGCCGGCTATCCCGAGAATCCGCGTACCGGCGACGTGATCAAGGGCCTTCCTGCCGAGCTGCCCGACGTGAAGGTCTTTCATGCCGGAACCCGGCAGCGCGACGGCGATGTCGTGGTCGCCGGCGGGCGCGTGCTGTGCGTGACGGCCCTCGGCGATTCGGTGAAGCAGGCGCAGCGCGCGGCCTACGCGGCGCTTGCCGGCATTCATTTCGACGGCATGCTCTATCGCCGCGACATCGGCCACCGGGCGGTCGCCGTGCGCAAGGGCTGAGAGGCTGAGAGTCTTTCGATCATGCCCGCTCATCACGCCAGAAGACGCCCGCTCGTCGTTGCCAATGCTCGCCATAGCCCGAGCTATGGCTGCGCTTTGCGCCTCGATCGGCCGCCTTCTGGCGCGCTGCTCGGGCACGCTCGAAAAACTCTCAGCCTCTGAGCGGCCGGTGGACGTCACCGCCGCCCGCGACTACTTCACCGGCCTGCAGGCGCGCATCGTCGCGCGCCTGGAAGCCGTCGAGGGCCGGCCGTTCCGTCGCGACGAATGGACGCGCCCCGAGGGCGGCGGCGGGATCTCGCGGCTGCAGGAGGATGGCCACGTCCTCGAGCGCGGCGGCGTCAATTTTTCCCACGTGATGGGTGCGCAGCTGCCGCCGTCCGCGTCGGCGGGACGCCCCGAAATCGCGGGCCGCGCGTGGGAGGCGATGGGCGTGTCGCTGGTGCTGCATCCGCGCAATCCGTACGCTCCGACCGTGCATCTCAACGTGCGGATGTTCGTCGCCCATGCGGCGGCCCACGAAGCCGCGGGCGATGTCTGGTGGTTCGGCGGCGGCATGGATCTCACGCCCTATTACGGGTTCGCAGAGGACGCGACGCACTTCCACCGCACGTGCCGCGATGCGCTGGTGCCGTTCGGTGCCGACGTTCATCCGAAGTACAAGCGCTGGTGCGACGAGTATTTCTATCTCCGGCACCGGCAGGAGCCGCGGGGCATCGGCGGCATCTTCTACGACGATCTTGCCGAGAGCGGATTCGACCGCTGCTTCGCGCTCACCCGCAGCGTCGGCGACCACTTCCTCGATGCCTATGCGCCGATCCTGATGCGGCGCAAGGATGTCCCGTACGGCGAGCGCGAACGCGATTTCCAGGCGTACCGCCGCGGTCGCTACGTCGAGTTCAATCTGGTCTGGGATCGCGGCACGCTGTTCGGGCTGCAGTCGAACGGCCGCACCGAAGCGATCCTGATGTCGCTGCCGCCGATCGTCAAATGGCGCTACGACTGGAAACCCGCACCGGGCACGCCGGAAGCGCGGCTCGCCACCGACTTTCTCGTCGCGAAGGACTGGCTCGAATGAGGGAGGCGGGCGAGCATAGGCGAGCCAAGGCGCGAAGCGCGCGTCGCCGAGCGATTGAGGGGCGCCGACAGCGATCTGTTCGCGTGCGCTGGTCGGACCGAGGAGGCGCGAATGAGAGAGGCGGGCGAGCATAGGCGAGCCAAGGCGCGAAGCGCGCGTCGCCGAGCGATTGAGGGGCGCCGACAGCGATCTGTTCGCGTGCGCTGGTCGGACTGAGGAGGCGCCGGTGGGCGCTGATCAGCCGCAAGGCACCGATGACGCGCACCTGATCGAGGCCCGGGTCTCGTCGGAAACGGTGTTCCAGGGCAACCTGCTGCACGTGCGGCGCGACACCGTGCGCCTGCCGGATGGCCAACTGGCGAAGCGCGAGTACATCGTGCATCCGGGGGCCGTGCTGGTGGTGCCGGTGCTGTCCGACGGACGCCTCGTCATCGAGCGCCAGTTTCGCTACCCGCTCGGTCGCGTGTTCGTCGAGTTCCCGGCGGGCAAGCTCGATCCCGGCGAGTCGGCGCTCGCGACCGCGCAGCGCGAGCTGATCGAGGAGGCCGGCTATGCAGCCCTGGAATGGGTCCGGCTCGGCGTCATTCATCCGCTCCTTTCCTATTCAACCGAGGCGATCGAGCTCTACGTCGCCACCGGTCTCGCGCATGTCGGCGCGAAGCTCGACGACGGCGAGTTCCTCGAAATCGGCACGATGAGCGTCGGCGAAATGTTCGCGGCGGTCGACCGCGGCCTGATCACCGATGCGAAGACCGTCACCGCGTTGTTCCTGTACGCGCGCCACGTCCGGTATCGCGAATGATCGCGTGGCGGCTCGTCGTCCCCGGGGCGCGTGCAGCGTGCGGGCTGCCGCGACGCGATCAGCGATGCCGCGCGCGCCCGCGGTCACCCGGCCAGCGGCGCCTCGCGCACGGCGAACACGTCCTTCCACGCGGCGTAGGATGACGCCGCCCAGAGCGGCAGCACCAGCACGAGGCCGATGCCCATCGTGAGGAGGCCGAAGCCCAGCAGCACCAGCGACACCGCGGCATAGACGAGCAGCGGCAGCGTGTTCAAGACGAATCCGTTCCAGCTTGCCGCGAAGGCCGCGCCCGGCGCCACCCGCTCGAACAGCACGTGGAACGGCACGAACGTGAGCGGCAGCGAGGCCAGGATCCCGATGGCGTAAATGCCGGCGATCGCGGTTGCCGTCAGCGCGCCCCCCGCGGCGTCCGGCGACAGCAGGTTGACGCCGGCGACCCACCATGCGGTGAACGCTTCGGCGGCGAAGGTGAGGGCGCCGGCCGCGACGACGGCCAGGATCGCCGGTACCGGCGCGCGAAAGGCGGCCGCCGCGTGAAGGAGTGACGGCCCCGCGCCGCAATCGGCGGCCGCGGCGGCGTAGAGCATGCCGCAGGCGACGAGCGGGACCACGATCTTCCCGAGGGTCGGGCCGAAACCCGGCGTCGCCTCCAGCGCGAACTCCGCGGCGAGCGTCAGGAACGCGAGCATGGCCCAGGTCGCCGGTCGTTGCCTGACGAGACGCATCGCATCTTCGTACCACGCGAGCGCGTGGCGCCAGGACACCGCGCGCGGTGCGAGATGCGCGGGAGGCAAAGCATCACGGGGTGGCGCGGTCTCCGGCGCAGGTTCCGGAGCTTCGGGCATCACCCGGCGGCCCCCTCGCCCAGATAGGCCGCGCGGACGGCAGGGTCGTGCAGCAGCTTCGCGGACTCGCCGGACAGGATGATTTCTCCCGACTCCATGACGTACCCGCGGTGGCTCACTTCGAGGGCCAGCTTCGCGTTCTGCTCGATCAGCAGGATGGTGACGCCCTCGCCGGACACGGTGACGATGGTCTCGAACACCTTCTGCACCATCAGCGGCGCGAGCCCCATCGACGGCTCGTCGAGCAACAGCATCTTCGGGCGCGACATCAGGGCCCGGCCCATCGCCAGCATCTGTTGCTCGCCGCCGGACAACGTCCCGGCGGTCTGCCGGCGACGTTCCTTCAGCCGCGGGAAGAGCGAGTAGACGCGCTCGACGTCGTCGCGGATCGCGGCCCGGTCGCTGCGAGCATACGCGCCCATCGCCAGGTTCTCTTCGATCGTGAGCGCACCGAACACGCCGCGCCCCTCGGGTACCATCGCGAGGCCGTCGCGCACGAGTCGAAACGCCGGCTTGCCGGTGATTTCCTCTCCCTTGTACCGGATCGTCCCGGCTTTCACGGGCTGCAGGCCGCAGATGCCCTTGAGCGTGGTGGTCTTGCCGGCGCCGTTGGCGCCGATCAGGCAGACGAGCTCGCCCAGCCCGACCACGAGGTCGATGCCCTTGACGGCCTGAATGCCGCCGTACGCGACCTCGACGCGGGCAAGTTCGAGCAGCGGTGCCGAAGGCGAGGCGGAACTCATGCCCGCCGCCTCTTTGTACCGGCGAAGCCGTGCGCGGGCCCGAGCGTCGGCGTCCCGCCGCATTCGCCTGACCGTCGATCCCCGCGCTGGCGCGCGGGGCCCCTCGCCGGATGGCTCACGCGGTGCCTTTCAAGTTGAGTGTGACTTCGCCGCCGAGGTAGGCGGCGATCACCGCCGGGTCCTTCTGCACCTCGGCGGCGGGACCCTCGGCGATCTTCTTGCCGTAGTCGAGCACCAGCACGCGGTCGCAGACGCTCATCACGAGCTTCATGTCGTGCTCGATCAGCAGGATCGTGGTCCCGTCGTGGCGGATGTCCCCGAGCAACCGCTTGAGCGACGCGGTTTCGGTGGCGTTCATTCCCGCAGCGGGCTCGTCGAGCGCCAGCAGCTTCGGCTCCGTCGCCAGCGCCCGGGCGATTTCCAGCCGGCGCTGGTCGCCGTACGCGAGATGCTTCGCCAGCGCGTTGGCGCGCTTTTCGACGCCCACGTACTCGAGCAGTTCGTAGGCGCGCTTCTCGATCGCCGCTTCCTCGCTGCGCGTGGCGGCACTGCGCGAGATCGCTCCCCATACGCCGGCGTGCGTGCGCACGTGTCGGCCGATCATGACGTTTTCGAGCGCCGACAGGTTGGCGAACAGCCGGATGTTCTGGAAGGTGCGGGCGATCCCGCGCGCCGCGACCTCGTGCGGCTTGAGCCCGGTGAGCGGCAGGCCGTCGAACGTGAACTCGCCACCGTCCTGGCTGTAGATGCCGGTGAGGACGTTGAACAGGCTCGTCTTGCCGGCGCCGTTCGGTCCGATGAGGCCGAAGATCTCTCCGTGATTGATCGTGAAGGTCACGTCCGACAGCGCTTGCAAACCGCCGAAGCGCTTGCCGATGCCCTTGCCGGAAAGGAGGGCCAGTGCGTGGCTCATGCGGCCCGCTTCGCTTCGAACTCGCGCTTGCGCACGGCGGAGGGGAGGATGCCGGCCGGGCGGAACAGCATCATCAGCACCAGCGCCAGCCCGAACAGCAGCATGCGGATGACCTCGGGCTCGATCAGCATCCTCCCGAACACCGCCCTCTGCACCGGCTCCACCGTGTAGCGGAGCACCTCGGGCACGAACGACAGCAGCACCGCGCCCAGGATCACGCCCCAGATGTTGCCCATGCCGCCCAGCACGACCATCGACAGCACCATCACCGATTCGACCAGCACGAAGCTCTCGGGGCTGATGAAGCCCTGCGTCGCCGAGAAGATCCCGCCGGAGACGCCGCCAAACGACGCGCCCATCGCGAACGCCAATAGCTTCATGTTGCGGGTGTTGATGCCCATCGCGCGGGCGGCGATCTCGTCCTCGCGAATGGCTTCCCACGCGCGGCCGATGCGCGAGTCCTGCAGCCGCAGGTTGATGACGATGACCGCCAGCACGATGAGCACGAGCAGGTAGTAGTACTTGATCGGCCCGGTGAACGTGAGGCCGAAGAAGACCTCGGTCTTGGCGAAGCTGAAATCGCCGATGCTGAAGGGGTCGATCAGCGTGATCCCCTGCGGGCCGTTGGTGATGTTGACCGGCTGCGACAGGTTGTTCATGAAGATGCGCACAATCTCGCCGAATCCCAGCGTGACGATCGCGAGATAGTCGCCGCGGAGCTTGAGCGTCGGCGCGCCGAGGAGCGCGCCGAACATGCACGCGACCGCCGCGCCGATAGGCAGGATCACCCAGAAGGGCAGATGCAGGTTGAAGTGGGGCGAGGCGAGCAGCGCATAGACGTAGGCGCCGACCGCGTAGAAAGCGATGTAGCCGAGGTCGAGCAGGCCGGCGAAGCCGACGACGATGTTGAGCCCCAGCGACAGCAGCACGAACAGGATCGCGAGGTTGGTGATCCGCACCCACGCGGTGCCGATCTCGGCAAGCGCGAACGGCAGCGCCACCAGGGCGACGGCGATCAACGCGAGGCCGATCCACGCCGCGCGCGGATTCTCCTTGGGGTCGAAGAGCGAGCCCACGCGCCGCAGCCTGTTACGAGCGGTCGCCGACGCGCTCGCCCAGCAGCCCGGAAGGCCGGAAGACGAGCACCGTGATGAGGACCAGGAAGGCGAATACATCCTGGTAGTTGCTGCCGAACAGCGTCAGGTTCGGGTCGGTGACGCAGCGTTGCGCGATCGCGTCCGACCAGTCCGCAATCTGGCACAGGTTCGTCAGGTCGCCGACATAGCCGGCACCCAGCGCTTCGATGACCCCGAGCAGCAGGCCGCCCAGCATGGCGCCCCCGAGGTTGCCGATGCCGCCCAGCACCGCGGCCGAGAACGCCTTCAGCCCGAGCAGGAACCCCATCTGGTACTGCGCGATCCCGTAGTAGGTGCCGACCATCACGCCGGCCACCGCCCCCAGCGCGGCGCCGATCACGAAGGTGAGCGAGATCACCGTGTTGATGTCGATGCCCATCAGGCCCGCCACCAGCTGGTTCTGCGAGGTGGCGCGCATGGCGATGCCGAGCTTGGTCCGGTAGACGAGGAACAGGAGGCCCGCCATCATCGCGATCGACCCGCCGATGATCGCTACCTGCACGTTGGTGATCGTGGCCCCGTCGTGGGTGCCCGTGAGGTGATACGGAACGACGGTGATGACCTGCGGGAACGGGATCGGGTTGCGGCTCCAGATGATCATCGCGAGGTGCTGCAGGATGATCGACAGCCCGATCGCAGTGATCAGCGGCGCGAGGCGAGGCGCCGTTCGCAGCGGCCGGTAGGCGACGCGCTCCAGCGCGTAGCCGACCGCCATGCACGTCGGAACCGCCACCACGGCGCCGGCCGCGACGATCAGGACCGGCGGCAGCCCGGTGTTCGCTCCGGTGATCGTGGTGATCACCGTGAAGGCCACCATCGCGCCGATCATCACCACTTCGCCGTGCGCGAAGTTGATGAGCTGGATGATCCCGTACACCATCGTGTAGCCCAGCGCGACCACGGCGTACACGCTGCCGAGCGTGAGGCCGTTGATCATTTGCTGCACGAAGATGTCCACGCGGCTCCTCTCGCGGACAGGCGGGCCCGCGAAGGCGATTGTGCGGGGTCGCGGCGCGGTCGGCAATCCCCTCGCTGCGAATTGCACCGCCCGGGATCGGCGGAGGACGGAAATGGTTCTTCGCCGATTTGCGGGAAACCGATGCCGTGCCCGGCGCGGGCGAGGCCCCGGGGCGGGTCGCTGATCGTGCCCGGCGCGAGCGAGGCCCGGGGCGCGGGCGCGAGTCGGCACAAGCGGTGGGTCGACTGCGCTGCGATGGTGCCCGGCAGCGGTCAGGGCGCCGCCCGAGGGCTGCAGGAGTCTGCCGAGGGTGCCTGGCAGCGGTCAGGGCGCCGCCCGAGGGCTGCGGGAGTCTTGCGATGGTGCCTGGCAGCGGTCAGGGCGCCGCCCGAGGGCTGCAGGAGTCTGCCGAGGGTGCCGGGCAGCGGTCAGGGCGCCGCGCGCGCCCGAGGGCCGCAAGCGTGCGGACCTACGGGTACCCGGCGCGGCCGCAGG
>Ga0315290_10001618_pt1 | contig 15506 bp, 17 predicted proteins | sample YL17G12_0_MG_FD_203627 | JGI IMG/M metagenome (GOLD analysis project Ga0315290, IMG submission 203627) | Sediment microbial communities from Yellowstone Lake, YNP, Wyoming, USA - YL17G12_0 | ecosystem: Environmental > Aquatic > Freshwater > Lake > Sediment | place: USA: Wyoming | collected... | reverse complement strand
CCATCGATCCAGGAGGCGCGCGACCCGTGATCATCGGCATCCCGAAGGAAGTGAAGGACCACGAATACCGGGTGGCCGCGACCCCCGAAGGGGTGCGCGAGGCGGTCGGTGCGGGTCAACACGTGGTGGTGGAGGAAGGCGCCGGCGTAGGCTCGGCGATCTCCGACGGTGATTTCGTGGCGGCCGGTGCCGAGATCCTCCCCGACGCCGACGCCGTCTTCGCGGCCGCCGATCTGATCGTGAAGGTGAAGGAGCCGCAGCCCGTCGAGTACGGCCGGTTCCGCGAGGGACAGCTGCTGTTCGCGTACCTTCACCTGGCGGCCGACGGGCCCCTCACGCGGTTCCTCGCGGAGCGGCGGGTGCGCGCCGTCGCCTACGAGACCGTGATGCTTCCGGACGGCCGATTGCCGCTCCTGGCGCCGATGTCGGAGATCGCCGGGCGGATGGCGCCGCAGGAGGGTGCCGCTGCGCTCGAACGACCCAGGGGCGGCCGAGGGGTGCTGATGGGCGGGGCCTCCGGGGTGGCGCCCGCGAACGTCGTGGTGCTGGGCGCCGGGATGGCGGGTGCGAACGCGGCCCAGATCGCCGCCGGGATGGAGGCCGACGTGACCGTGGTCGACCGCAACGTGGACCGGCTCCGTGACATCGACCGCGTCTGGCGGGGCCGGATCCACACCGTGATGAGCTCCACGCTCGCGATCGAGCGCCTCGTGCTGGGGGCCGACCTCGTGGTGGGGGCCGTGCTCGTTCCCGGAGCCAAGGCGCCGCATCTCGTGACCGCCGACCTCGTGTCCCGGATGCAGCCCGGAGCGGTGCTCGTCGACATCTCGATCGACCAGGGCGGGTGCTTCGAGACCTCACACGTCACCACGCACTCGGACCCGACCTATGTGGTGGACGGGATCGTGCACTACTGCGTCGGGAACATGCCGGGCGCCGTCCCGCGCACCTCGACATATGCCCTCACCAACGTCACGTGGCCCTACGTGCTCGACATCGCGGGGCAGGGCCTGGAGGCTGCCGTCACGGCCGACCCCGCGCTCGCCCTCGGCGTGAACGTCTGGGACGGCGCGATCACGAACGCCGGCGTCGCCGCGGCCCACGCGCTCGAGGTCAGTCCGCTCGCCTCGGTGGTGGCGGGCCTCCGGTGAGCGAGGGGAGCGGTCGAGGTGACCGAGACGCTGGCGATCGAGGCGGGGCGCTACCTGGATCATCTCGCGGTCGAGCGCGGCCTGTCCGAGCACACGCTGGCGGCCTACCGGCGTGACCTGCGGCGCTACGTCGCGTTCCTCGAGCGGCGGGGCGTCACCGACCCCGCGGACGTGGACGAGTCCACGATCCGTTCCTACGTCGCCTCGGTGTCGGCATCGACCCACGGCGACGATGAACGCCCGTACCGGGCCACGAGCGTGGCGCGGATGCTCTCGTCGGTGCGGTCATTCCATCGGTTCCTCCTGCGGGACGGCGTCGCCACCCGCGATCCGGCGATCGGGGTCGCCCAGCCCAAGCTGCCGCGTCAGCTCCCGCACCCGCTGAGCGTCGACGACACGCGCCGGCTGCTGGAGGCTCCCGATCCTGCGACGCCGGCGGGGCTGCGCGACCGTGCGATCCTGGAGCTCCTGTACGGGGCGGGCCTGCGGATCTCGGAGCTGACGGGGCTCGACGTCGATGACCTGGATCTGGAGGAGGGCGCCGTGCGCGTCCTGGGCAAGGGTGGGAAGGAGCGCGAGGTGCCGCTCGGCCGCTTCGCGCGCGAGGCCGTCGACGCCTACCTCACGCGGGGGCGGCCGGCCCTCGCCGCGGCGACGAGCAGGGGCGCCCTGTTCCTGAACACCCGGGGAGGACGGCTCACCCGCCAGAGCGGGAACCGGCTGCTCGAGACCCACGTGCGCACCGCGGGGATCGAATCGCGCGTGACGCCCCACTCGCTCCGTCACTCGTTCGCGACGCACCTGCTCGAGGGTGGGGCCGACGTCAGGGTCGTGCAGGAGCTGTTGGGACATGCGAGCGTGGCGACGACGCAGATATACACCCTCGTGACCGAGGAGCATCTGCGTGAGGTGTACTACACATCGCACCCGCGGGCCCGCCGCGGGGGCGCCGGGAGGTGAGGACGATGACCGACCAGGACGCGCTCCGCGCCGCGCTGATCGAGCAGCGCGCGAACCTGCGCGAGGAGATCGAGGGACAAGGAGCCGATCCGGACTCCGACGAGGTGACCTTCGTCGATGACGCGGGGTTCTCGGACCGCTCGCACTCCACCGAGGAGCGATCCAAGTTGATCTCGGTGGTGCGCGCCCTCCGCTCGAACCTGCGCGACGTGGATCGTGCGCTCACGAAGATGGAGGCAGGCACGTACGGGAGGTGCGAGCGCTGCGGGCAGGAGATCGCGCCCGAGCGGCTCGAGGCCCTGCCGTGGGCACTCCTCTGCATGGACTGCAAGCAGAAGGGCGTGACCGGGTGAGGGGCCCGAAGGTGCCGCGCGTGCTCGTTGTGGTCTGCGACTCGTGGGGGGTGGGTGACGCCCCCGACGCCGCCGCGTACGCCGACGCCGACGCCGACACGCTCGGGAACACCTCGCGCGCGGTCGGCGGCCTGGAGACGCCGGCGCTCGCCGGTCTCGGGCTCGGTCACCTGACCGCGATCGAGGGCGTGCCGCCGAGCGCCGAGCCCGGCACCGGTCACGGCCGCGCGACCGAGCGCTCCGCCGGCAAGGACACGACGACGGGACATTGGGAGATGATGGGCGTCCGGCTCGACGAGCCGTTCCCGTTGTATCCGCACGGATTCCCACCCCAGATCATGGAGCCGTTCGAGGCCGCCGTCGGTCTGCCCGCCCTCGGGAACGAGCCGGCCTCGGGGACCGAGATCATCTCGCGGCTGGGGGATGAGCATCTGGCGACCGGACGGCCGATCGTGTACACGAGCGGGGACTCGGTCTTCCAGATCGCGACCCACAAGGACAGGGTGAGCCTGCAGACCCTGTACGAGTGGTGCCGGGTCGCGCGCCGGCTCCTCACCGGGCCCCACCTCGTGGGGCGCGTGATCGCGCGGCCCTTCGAGGGTCCGTCGGGGGCCTTCGTGCGGAGCCCCGAACGACGGGACCTCTGTGTGCCGCCGCCGGGCCCTACGGTGCTCGACCACCTGACACGGGCCGGCGTCGCCGTGTACGGCATCGGGAAGATCCAGGACATCTTCTCGGGACAGGGGATCACCGAGGCCCGCTACTCGGACTCGAACGAGCACGGCGTCGATCTCACGCTGCAGTACCTGCGGCGGCCCGGACCGTCTTTCGTCTTCACGAACCTCGTGGACTTCGACTCGAAGTATGGGCACCGCAACGACCCTGCTGGCTACGCGGCCGCGATCGAGGCGTTCGACCGGCGTCTCCCGGAACTGGTCGGCTCCCTCGACGGGGGCGTGCTGCTGATCACCGGCGATCACGGGTGCGACCCGACCACCGAGGACTCCACCGATCACACCCGGGAGCGCACGCCGCTCCTGGCGGCGGGCCTCGAGGATGGCCCTCACGAGATCGGGACACGGGACTCGTTCGGTGACCTGGGGCACACGGTCGCGGATCTCCTGGGGGTCGAGGTCGAGGGTCTGGAAGGTCGAAGCTTCATGGATCGACTGGGATGGTGACGTTGACCGTACTTCAGCTCGTGTCGAGGTTGCGACTCGCGCACGCATCCGGCCTGACGAACCATCGACCTCGAGTCGAGGCCGCACTGATCCAGCAGGTCAGGCGGGGTGGAGAGCCCACGTGAGGGTGACCGATCACCGTCAGGTCGTGGCCGCCAAACGCGACGGTAGGACCCTGACTGCCGCTGAGGTCGAGGGGTTCATGGAGGGTTACACCGGCGGTGACGTGAGCGACGCGCTGGCGGCGTCGTTCCTGATGGCGTGCGTGTTGAACGGCATGGACGCCGGCGAAACCCTCGCGATGACCCGCGCGATGATCGCCTCGGGCGAGACCGTCTCGTTCTCCGGGCTCGAGCGGCCCACCGTGGACAAGCACTCGACCGGCGGGGTCTCTGACGGGGTCACGCTCGTCTTCGCGCCCCTGGCAGCCTCGCTGGGCCTCGCAGTGGCCAAGCTCTCGGGGAGGGGTCTCGGGCACACCGGCGGCACCTTGGACAAGCTCGAGTCGATCCCCGGGCTGCGCACGGACCTGACCCCCGACGAACTGAGGGCCCAGGTCGCCGAGGTGGGGTGCGCGGTGGGCGCGCCGTCGGCGAACCTGGTGCCCGCCGACGGCGCGCTCTACGCTCTGCGGGACGCCACGGCCACCGTCCCGTCGATCCCGTTGATCGCGGCGAGCGTGATGTCGAAGAAGCTCGCCGTCGGCACGGACCTGATCCTGCTCGACGTCAAGGCCGGTTCCGGGGCGTTCATGAAGACGCCCGAGGAAGCCGAGCGGCTCGCGGTCGCGTGCCTCGACCTCGCCACCGGGTGGGGACGGGCCGCGAGGGTGGCCGTCACCGACATGTCCCAGCCGCTCGGTGACGCGGTCGGGAACGCGCTCGACGTCGCGGAGGCGGTCGAGGTGCTTCAGGGCGGGTTCCGCGGGCGTATGCGCGACCTCGCGGTCGCATTCGCCGCGGCGGCGCTCGAGCACGCGGGGAGCGTCGGCCGCGACGAGGCCACCGCCCGCGCGGAGGTGGCACTCGACGACGGCAGCGCACTCGAGCGTTTCAGGGCGATGGTCGAGGCCCAGGGAGGTGATCCGAGGGTGGCCGAGGACCCCTGGGCCGTGCTGCCCAAGGCGCCGGTGGTCCGTCCACTCACGGCGGCCGCGTCGGGCGTCGTCCAGGCGATAGACGCCGAGGCGATCGGCCTCGCGAGCGGGGCCCTGGGCGCCGGGCGGCTCCACAAGGGCGACCTGATCGACCCCGCGGTGGGTATCGTGGTGCGGGTCAAGGTCGGCGACCGCGTCGAGGCAGGGGAGCCGATAGGTGCGCTACATGCCCGCGACGGGGGGTCCGCCGCCGACGCCGCGGCTCGCGTGAACGCGGCGCTCACGCTCGGCGAGGGTGAGGCCGCGCCGGCGCCGCTCGTGTACGGCTGGTTCGGATGAAAGGGGACGGGTGGGCAACTTCACCTCACTGAGCGTCCGCTACGCGGGCTACCTGGCGGTCTCGCTGCTGATCGGCATGATCGCGCGTGAGTACGCCCGCGCCTACGTCGCGTCGCGGCTCGGCGACCCCACCCCCCGCCTGTGGGGGAGGCGCTCGCTCAACCCGAAGTCGTGGTTCGACCCGTTCGGGAGCGGGCTGCTCCCCGGCCTGATCCTGGTGCTGTGGGCGGTCGCCGGGACGTTCCTGCCGCCGCCGTTCGCGTACGCGAAGCCGGCGCCGATCGACCCCAACTATTTCAAGCGCCGCACGAGGGACTCGGTGCTCAGCGCGCTCGCGGGCCCGATCGCGAACCTCGTGCTGGCCGCGGTCGCGGGGGTCGCGCTCCGGGGCCTCGGCCTGGGGTCGCTCGAGCTCACCTTGGCCGTCAACGCGTTCATGTTCACGAACCTGTGCCTCGCGATCTTCCACCTGCTGCCGATACCGGGGCTCGACGGCGCACGGATCGTCGCGCTTCTGTTGCCTCCCCGGCCGGCCGAGGTCTACCGGAACGCGGACCAGTACCTGCCGTTGATCATCTTGGTCGTGCTGTTCATCTTCGCGGGGCCGGTCAATTCGATCGTGTATTCGCTGGTCGACGGCCTCTGCCGCGCGTTCTCGGGGTTCGGCTGCCGGCCGTTGGTGTGACCCGACGGGAGCCGATCCGCGCGCTCGACGGGGTGCTCGCGCCCCGCGCTACCCGGCTGAGCCCGAGGGCCGCGCTATCATCCCCGGCATCGTGACCCCCGACCTCGACACCGCCCGCCGCCGCCGCGTCCTCACGGGATATCGGCCCACCGGGCCGCTCCACGTCGGTCACTGGGCGGGCAACATCGAGAACATGCTGCGGCTCCAGGACGAGCACGAAGCGTTCTTCTTCATCGCCGACTGGCACATGCTCACCACCCACTACGACCGCACCGACGAGCTGCCCGCGTTCGTGGAGGAGCTCGTGATCGACTGGCTCGCCGCCGGGCTCGATCCCACGAAGGCCACGATCTACCGGCAGTCCGACATCCCGGAGGTCGCCGAGATGGCGCTCCTGCTCGGCATGATCACTCCGCTCGGCTGGCTCGAGCGTGTGCCGTCGTTCAAGGAGCGGCTGCGCGACATGGCCGAGCGCGACGTCGCGAACTTCGGTCTCTTGGGGTACCCCGTGCTTCAGACGGTCGACATCGCGATCGTGCGCGGGGAGCTCGTCCCCGTGGGGGAGGACCAGGTCGCCCACCTCGAGATCAGCCGCGAGATCGTGCGGCGCTTCAACCGCCTGTACGGCGAGGTGCTCGTGGAGCCGCAGCCACTGCTGTCTGAGACGCCGCTGATCCCCGGGAGCGACGGCAGGAAGATGTCGAAGTCGCTCGACAACGCGATCGGCGTCCGCGACGACCCCGACACGATCCGGGCCAAGGTCCGCTCGTTCGTCACGGACCCGGAGAAGGTCCGGCGCGGCGACCCGGGGAGGCCCGAGATCTGCCCGATCTTCGCACTCCAGCGGCGGTTCTCGCCCGACGACGTCGAGCGCATCGATACCGACTGCCGCAGCGGCGCGCTCGGGTGCGTGGACTGCAAGACGCTCCTGGCCGACCACATCATCGAGTACTTCCGGCCCTACCGGGAGCGCCGCGCCGAGCTCGAGGCCGAGGGGGGACTCGTCGAGAAGGTGCTCGCCGACGGTGCCGAACGCGCGAGACCCGTAGCCCAGGAGACCCTGGCGGCGGTGCGGGCCGCGATGCACTTCTCATGAGCGAGTCGGCCGCGGGCGCGGGCTCCGAAGGCGCGCAGGCGGCCGAGGGCTTCGCCGTAGACCTCCCCGTGTTCGCCGGGCCGTTCCGGCTCCTCGCCGACCTGATCCTCGAACAGAAGGTCGACGTGTGTGACGTGCGGGTGGCATCGGTTACCGACGGCTTCCTCGCCTACGCGAAGGACGCCGAGGCGTGGAACCTCGAGGAGGCCACGTGGTTCCTCGCGATCTGCGCGGTGCTCCTGGAGCTGAAGGTCGGACGGCTGATGCCCAAGCACACGGAGCTGGACGAAGAGGACATCCTGGGGCGTTCTCCCGACCTCCTGTACGCGCGTTCGCTGGAACTGGCGGCGTTCCGCAAGGTGGCGGTCGAGCTCGCGCGCCGCCTCGAGGACGAAGCCGGGTTCTTCGCGCGCGACGTGGGCCCTGGCCCCGAGTTCGCGCATCTGTACCCGGACCCGATGGCGACGCTCGTGGCCGAGGACCTCGCGAAGGCGGCCGCGCAGCTCCTCCGCCCGCCGCCCACGCTGGACCTGTCGCACGTGACGCCGGTCCGCTACACGGTGGCCGACGCTATGTCGGCGCTGCAGGAGCGCATCACGGCGCTGACGGGCCGGGCCGCGAGCTTCCGCGACCTCGTGGCCGACTGCGAGGACAGGATCCACGTGGTCGTGCGGTTCCTCGCGGTGCTCGAGCTGTACCGTGAAGGGAAGGTTGAGCTCGCGCAGGCGGCCACCTTCGGAGAGATCGAGATCGAGTGGACGGGGTGAGGCCCACGTGACGGAAGAGGCGCAGCTACACGACACCCGCGCGCTCGAGGCGCTGTTCTTCGTCTCCGACGAGCCACTCACGGCCTCGGTGCTCGCGCAGGCGCTCGAGCTCGACCGCCGGATCGTGGAGGGGCTCTGCGACCGGCTCGTGGCAGACCTCGAGTCCCGAGGCTCCGGTCTCGTGCTCCGCAACGTCGCCGGCGGGTGGAGGCTCTACACGCACCCCGACGTCGCGCCCGTGGTCGAGCAGTTCGTGCTCTCGTCAAGGCAGGCGCGACTGACGAAAGCCGCCCTCGAGACGCTTTCGATCGTGGCCTACAAGCAGCCGGTCACGCGCCATCAGGTGAGCGGCATCCGCGGGGTGAACTCCGACGGGGTGCTCCGGGCCCTGGCCGACCGCGGTCTGATCGAGGAGGCCGGCCGTGACGAGGCGCCGGGACGTCCGCTGCTCTACGCGACCACCCCGGAGTTCCTGGAACGGCTCGGCCTGCCCTCGCTCGCCTCGCTGCCCTCCCTCGCCCCCCTCCTCGGGGTCGACGAACTCGCCGAGGAGGAGGGCGTCCGCGCCGACGACGTGGTCGACGCCGAGCTCGAGGATGACGGTCCGTCCGACGACATCACCGTCGTCCCCGTGGCGGGGTCCGAGACGGCGGACGAGCCCGAGCCCGGATCCGAGGACGAGCCCGGGGACGAGACGGTCCCCACGGCGGGATCGCCGGACGCCGACCCGGCCTGATGGCCGAGGAGCGGATCCAGAAGGCGCTCGCGCGTGCGGGCTTCGGCTCGCGTCGTGCCTGTGAGGAGCTGATACTCGACGGACGGGTCACCCTCGAGGGAAGGGTCGTTACGCTGGGCGACAAGGTCGACGTCGAGACCCAGGCCGTCGAGGTCGACGGGCTGAACGTCAACCTCGACCCCAACATCAGGTACTACGCCCTGCACAAGCCCCCGGGGGTCGTGACGACGATGATGGACCCGCAGGGTCGGCCCGACATCCGGGGCTTCCTGCCGACCGAGGGCCCCCGGGTCTTCCCGGTCGGCCGGCTCGATCGCGACTCCGAGGGATTGCTCCTGCTCACGAACGACGGCGACCTCGCGAATCGCCTGACACACCCGAGCTTCGGGATCGAGAAGGAGTACCTGGCCGAGGTCGAGGGCACGCCCACTCCCAAGGTCCTGGCCCGCCTGCGCGCGGGTGTCGAGCTCGAGGACGGTCCCGCCCGCGCGCTCCGCGCGAAGATCGTGGCGCAGAGCGGGGAGCGGGGCGCCGTGGCGCTCGTGATGACCGAGGGCCGCAAGCGCGAGGTCCGTCGGATGCTCGAGGCCGTGGGGCTCCCCGTCACCCGCCTCGTGCGGGTCCGCATCGGGGGGGTCCGGCTCGACGGCCTCCCTCCGGGGGAGCACCGCGAGCTCACCCTCGACGAGGTCCTGGCGCTCCGCGGCCCCCTCGACGGGTAGCCTTGTCCCGCGCAGGGACCCTCCGGTCCCCGCAGGAAGGGATCCTCGGATGAAGGTGCGTGCGGCCCGCGGGGCCATCGTGGTGGGCGGGGACGTGGCCGAGCGGGTGCTCGGCGCGAGCGAGCGGCTCGTCGGGACGATGCTCGAGCGGAACGCGATCGAAACCGAGGACCTCGTCAGCATCCTGTTCACGGTCACCGCCGACCTCAGATCCGCGTTCCCGGCCGAAGCCGCACGGCGGATGGGGCTCGGCCTCGTGCCGCTGATGTGCGCCCAGGAGATCCCCGTCGAGGGTTCCATGCCCTCGGTCATACGGGCCCTGATGCACTTCCATACCGAGCGCGGGCTCGCGGACGTGTCACACGTCTACCTCGATGGCGCGGAGTCGTTGCGGGATGACCTCGGGAGCTGAACGCGTCGCCGTCGTCGGCACCGGCCTGATCGGCACCTCGATCGGGCTGGCGGCGGCGCGGGTGGGTTGCGAGGTCACCGGCTGGGACGCCGATCCGAGTGTCGCGCGCCGGGCGGCCGAGCTCGTCGGGTTCGCGGCCGCCGCGACTCTCGAGGAGGCGGTGCGGGGCGCCGACGTGATCGTCGTGGCGACGCCGATCCCCACGATCGCCGGCCTGGTGGTGCGAGCACTCGCGGCCGCCCCCGGCGACGCGGTCGTCACCGACGTCGGGAGCGTGAAGTCGCACGTGGTGGCCGACGTTGCCTCGGCCGCCGACGCCGACCGGGCGCGACGCTTCATCCCCGGCCACCCGATGGGTGGGAGCGAGCGGTCGGGGCCCGACCATGCGTCCGCATCCGTCGTCGACGGCATCGTCTGGGCCGTCACGCCGCCCGCTGGCGCGGACCCGGGGTCGATCGAGCGTCTCGAGGGCTGGATCGAGCGGATCGGGGCGCGCGTGGTGCGCATGGCCCCCGCACGCCACGACCGGCTGGTGGCGTTCGTGAGCCACCTGCCGCAGGTGGCCTCCACCGCGCTGATGGATGTGGCCGCCACCGAGGAGGCCGACGAGCCCGAGATCCTGCTCCTCGCGGCGGGGGGGTTCCGGGACTTGACCCGGCTCGCATCGTCGAACCCTGCCCTGTGGAGCGACATCCTCCTGTCGAACCGCGAGGCGATCGTCGAGGCGATCGAGATCTATACCCGGCGCCTGGCCGCGCTCCGCATGCAGATCCTCCAGGGCGACGGGCCCGGCGTGGAATCCGTCTTCGACCGGGCCAAGGCGGCACGTCTCCGGCTCGCGACGAAGCCGACCGTGCGGGCCGGCGTCGCCGTGCTGCAGGTGCCCGTGCCCGACCGCCCCGGGTCGCTGGCCGCGCTCACGGCCGCGCTCGGCGAGGGCGGCGTGAACATCGAGGACCTGCAGATCGTCCACTCGCCCGAGGGCGGGCGCGGTACGGTGCACCTGACGGTCGCCGCCGAGGCGGCCGCGTCGGCGGCGACCGTGCTCGTCGCGAACGACTTCGACCCGACCCGCCTCGCCTAGGAGGACACCGTGCGCGTCCGCATCACCCCCGGGAGCCGCCTGCGCGGCAGCCTGGTCGTGCCGGGCGACAAGTCGGTCGCGCACCGCTGGCTGATCCTCGCGGCGACCGCCGACGGGCCCAGCCGTCTACTCGGGGTTCCGGTATCCCTCGACGTTCGATCGACGGCCTCGTGCCTTGCCTCCCTCTCACCGCAGGGTCGACCTGGACTGGAGGCGTGGATCGCCGACGGTGCCGCCATGGGTGATGGTCACGGTTCCACGTGGAACGCCGGAGCCCTGGCGCCCGCCGACACGTCACTTGAGGTCGAGGGTGAGGGGTGGTCGAGCCTCGCCGAACCTCGCGGCTCCCTCGACTGCGGCAACTCGGGCACCGCGATGCGTCTGCTGGCCGGCGTGTGCGCCGCGTCGCCCTTCCGAAGCGTGCTGACGGGCGACGAGAGTCTCTCGGCGCGCCCGATGGAACGCGTCGCCGAGCCGCTCCGCGCGATGGGCGCCGAGATCGCCACGGTCGAGGGCCACGCCCCTATCACGGTGGAGGGGGGCGGCCTGCGGGGCGTCACCTACGAGACGCCCGTCCCCACAGCCCAGGTTAAGAGCGCCGTCCTGCTCGCCGGACTGATGGCCGAGGGCGAGACGACGGTACTCGAGCCGGCCCCGACGCGCGACCACACGGAGATCGCGCTCGAGGCGCTCGGCGTGCCTGTCGAGCGCGACGGCACGACGGTCACGATCGAGCCGTTCCAGCACGGTGGACTCGAGGGCCGGGTGCCCGGGGATCCTTCCACGGCCGCCTTCCTCGTGGCGGCGGCCGCGCTCACCGGCTCGGAGCTCACGATCACCGACGTGGGCCTGAACCCCACCCGCACCCGCTTCCTCGACGTGATGACACGGATGGGCGTACGCACCGAGGCGCGGGTCGGCCGACGCGAGCTCGGCGAGCCGGTCGGCGAGCTCTGGGTGGGCCCTTGTGACGGCGTGCGCGGCACCCGGGTGACCGAGGAAGAGCTGCCGCTCGTGATCGACGAGGTGCCGATCCTCGCGATGATGGCGACCCATGCTTCGAGCGACACGTGGTTCCTGGGTGCGGGGGAGCTCCGCGTGAAGGAATCCGACCGTCTCGGCGCCCTCGGGCGCGGGATCGCGGATCTGGGCGGGCACGGCGGGGTCGAGGGCGACGACCTGGTCGTGGCAGGCGGGGGGCTCGAGGGCGGGTCGGCACACGCGCACGGCGATCATCGGATGGCGATGGCCTTCGTCGTGGCGGGACTCGCGGCGGGCGCACCGGTCGAGATCGAGGATGTCGCGGCCGCCGACGTGTCCTTCCCCGGGTTCGTGCCGGCGCTCCAGGCGCTGGGGGCATCGATCGAGGTGCTCGCACCATGACGCTCCGGGTCGTGGCGCTCGACGGGGCGGCCGGGAGCGGCAAGAGCACCCTTGCCCGGGGGCTCGCGCGCGTCCTGGGGCTGCCCTACCTCAACACCGGCATCATGTATCGCGCCCTCACCCTCGAGGCGATCCGGCGTGGGGCTCGGCTCGACGACGGCGAGGGCCTGGCGGCGCTCATGACGACGTTGAGGTTCAGCCTTGGACACGGGAACCCGCCCGAGCTCGAGATCGAAGGTTCGCCGCCGAGCCTCGACCTCGAGGGCCCCGAAGTCGAGGCGAACGTTTCCCAGGTCGCCGCGCACCCGCAGGTCAGGGCGCTGATGCGCGACATGCAGCGCGCACTCGGCGTCGCGGGCGGCGTGGTCGAGGGTCGTGACATCGGGAGCGTCGTGTTCCCCGAAGCGCCGGTGAAGCTCTACCTCGTGGCGGACCCTGCCGCGCGGATCGCGCGTCGCGCCGAGGAGCGGGACGCGGCGTCTGACCGCGTGCGCGCCGCCCTCGAGACCCGCGACGAGCGAGACGCGAGGGTGAACCCGTTCGTCCCGCCCGTCGGCGCCGTCGAGATCGATACCACGGAGCTCGACGTCGAGCGAACCCTCGAGCTCGCGCTCGAGATCGTCGGGCGCGACGCGCCGGAGCTCGTGTCGTGATGCCCGCTCGCCTGCCCCGCGTCGCCGTCGTCGGCCGTCAGAACGTCGGGAAGTCGACGCTCGTGAACCGGCTCTTCGGCAAGCGCGAGGCGATCGCGCACGGCATGCCCGGGGTGACGCGCGACCGCATCGAGGTCGAGGCGACGTGGCGCGGGCGGCGTTTCGGGCTGGTCGACACGGCGGGCTACCTCGCCGGGGCCAAGGGGGTCGAGGCGATGGCCCGGGTCCAGGCCGACCGCGCGATCGCCGAGGCGGACCTGATCGTGCTCGTGGTCGACGCGCCGGCCGGTATCACCGAGGAGGATGCCACCCTCGCGCGGCGGCTCCGTCGCTCGCCCGTGCCCGTCCTGCTCGTGGCGAACAAGGTGGACACGGACCGAGAGGAGGCCGACGCGGCCGCCTTCAACTCGCTCGGGTTGGGCGAGCCCTTCGCCGTCTCGAGCATGCACGGCCGGGCGACCGGCGACCTGCTCGATCGGATCGTGATGCTGCTGCCCGAGACCCTCGAGGAGCCCGATTCCGAGCCCGAGCCGCGCTTCGCGCTCGTGGGACGCCCCAACGTCGGCAAGTCGAGCCTGTTCAACCGTCTGGTGGGGGAGGATCGTTCGGTCGTCTTCGAGGAAGCCGGCACCACGCGCGACGCGGTGGACGCCGTCGTCGAATGGCCCAGCGGTCGGGTCCGTTTCGTCGACACCGCGGGGATGCGTCGCCAGGTGAAGGTCCGCGGGGTCGAGTACTTCAGCTTCCTGCGCGCGACCGAGGCGATCGAGCGTGCCCACGTCGCGGTGCTGGTGATCGACGCGTCCGAGGGGTTCACCGTCGAGGACAAGAAGATCATGAACCGCGTGATGGAGGAGGGGCGCGCGTTCATGCTCGTGGCCAACAAGTGGGACCTGGTCGAGGAGAAGGATCGCACGTACAAGATCCTGGCGGAGACCCTGCACCCGTTCGGCCGGGCGAGCGTCATGCGCACGTCGGCGGTCACCGGCCAAGGCGTGAACCGTCTCCCACCGATACTCCTCGACCTGCACGCGAGGTGGACCACCCGCGCGCCCACGTCGAGGGTCAACGAGGTGATCCAGCAGGCCCAGCGTGAACGACCGACTCCGCGGGTCGCCGGAAACCTCCACTATGCGACCCAGACCGGCACCGGCCCGCCCTCGTTCGTGATCTTCGGGGGTGCCAAGGCACCGGACGCGAGCTACGGGCGCTACTTGGAGAACCGGCTCCGCAAGGAGTTCCATCTGGAAGGCGTCCCGATCCGTCTGACCTTTCGCCCGCGGAAGCCTCGCACGGGCCGCGGCAATTAGTCTGGCGCGGACTAGTGGCGACCCACGTCGACAGCGCGAGGCTGCCCACCCGGTACAATCACCGCGCACGGGCCGTGGCGCAGCTTGGTTAGCGCGTCTGACTGGGGGTCAGAAGGTCGCGGGTTCGAATCCCGCCGGCCCGACCCATGAGTGGGACGGGGGAGTCCGCGCCGGGATCGTCCGCGATCCTCACCGTCCCGAACGTTCTTTCGTTCATCCGGATCGCGCTGATCCCAGTCTTCTGCTGGCTGATCGTCGACGAGGACACGACGATGGCGGGCATCCTGCTGTTCGGGGCGGTCGTTGCCACCGACTGGGTGGACGGCACGATCGCGCGGCGCACGGGCCAGGTCACGGAGCTCGGCAAGGTCCTCGACCCGGTGGCCGACCGGCTCTCGATCGCAGCGGGCCTGGTCGCGTTGATGGCACGGGGGGCCTTCCCGGTGTGGGCGGGAGTCGCGATCCTCGCGCGCGACGTGGTCGTGGTGATCGCGGGCGCGATCCTGCTCGTGGGTCGCCGGCACGCCAGGCTCGACGTCCGCTTCATCGGCAAGGTCGCGACGATGTCCCTGATGACGGCCGTGCCAGTGATCTCGTGGGGCAACCTCGGGTTCCCGCTGGCCGACGCCGCCCTCGTCGTGGGATGGATCTCCTTCGCCCCGGGCATCGTCGAGTACTACGTTGCCGCCGCCGTCTACCTCGGCGACCTCGGGAGGACGCGCACCGTCGCCTAGCCCGGCGCCAAGGGCCGCAGACGCTATCGTGTGCGGGTCGCCAGCCGGTGTACGAGGCCGGCGAGAGAGAGGGAGGCGCTACGTGGAGTTCCCCGAGGACCTTCGGTACACGAAGGAGCACGAATGGGCGAGGGGCGAAGGCGGCCGCGTCCGGATCGGCATCACCGATTTCGCGCAGGACGCCCTCGGCGACGTCGTCTACGTCGATCTCCCGGAGGTCGGCGCGACGGTCGAGGCGGACCAGCCGATGGGCGAGGTGGAGTCCACGAAGTCCGTCTCCGACGTCTACAGCCCGATCAGCGGCACCATCGTCGAGCGGAACCCTCTGATCGATGAGCGCCCCGAACTGGTGAACGAGCAGCCCTACGGCGACGGATGGCTCGTCGTGATCGAGCCGACCCAGGCGGGGGCGGACGACAAGCTCCTCGATGCCTCCGGCTACCGGGCCTTCCTCGACGCCTCGAGCTGACCGGCGCGACGACCCGTCCCACGCATCCCCCGAGCCCGCGCCGGATCCCCCGGGATGCGCCGCGTATCGAGACTTCAGCCCATCCAGCGACCCTCGAGGTTCAGGCATGCGCGCGGTCGAGGGTTCATGCGCGTTCCGGTTGAAGGTTGCGACCTGCTGCGATAGGGTCTGCTAGGCGTTCATGGTCGAGGGTCCACCTTCGACCTCGACGTTTGCCCCGAGGCCGACCCCAGTGAGGACTAGACGGTGTTCTGTACCCGTTGTGGACATCCCAACCGCGATGACGCGCGTTTCTGTGCCGAGTGCGGGGCTCCACTGCAGGCCGACGCCACGCTCAGCCTGACCCCCGTGGATGGCGACGATGAGGCACACGAT
>Ga0315290_10001613_pt1 | contig 15529 bp, 11 predicted proteins | sample YL17G12_0_MG_FD_203627 | JGI IMG/M metagenome (GOLD analysis project Ga0315290, IMG submission 203627) | Sediment microbial communities from Yellowstone Lake, YNP, Wyoming, USA - YL17G12_0 | ecosystem: Environmental > Aquatic > Freshwater > Lake > Sediment | place: USA: Wyoming | collected... | reverse complement strand
CCCAATGCAGAGCGACGATGGCGGCCGGCGTGGGCTTACGGGGTTCTGGCCGCCTGCTACTGCTGACGGCGTCGGCGGCGCGTCGGCGGTTCGGCGCCGGCTGCGGTCCTGCCGCGGGTACCGGCTGGACCGCGCCGCGCGCTGCCTTCGCTGGCGGGTGCGTTGGCACTCGTGGCAGGACGGCGTCGTGCGCTCCCTTCGCTGGGGGGCGCCTTGCCACCGGGGGCGGTGCTGCGGCGGCGGCTTCGGTCCTCGCCCCAGCCGCTTGCGCCGCTCGACGTTCGCGGCGACCTCTTTCCCGGCTCGAACGGCCCCTTGGCTGTCGCCGGCGCGCGCTTCCTGTCCTCCGGCGCCATGCCGCCCTTCACCGCGCGCCGCTTCGCGGTCGCGCCGGTATCGGTGACGTCGGAGGGTCGACGGCGGGCAGGCGTGTTCTTGTGGCGTGGCTTGGCGCTGCGGTCGCGGCGCCCGGCGGGGGCGTCGGCGGCACCGCTTGCCTGCGGCGTTCTCGCGGCGGTCCGGCGCGCCGTCGGGTCGGCGGCGGCGCCCGTGTCGCGCGGTCGCCGCGGCGACCGCGCCTCGCGCGCGACGGGCTCCGGCGGCGGCTTCGGGCGCCAGACGGTCAGGACCTTGCCGAGATGCTGCACCGGCGCCGCATCCATCTCGGCGCAGATGGCGCCGAGGAGCGCGTCGCGGTCCGCGCGCACGTCGCCCGCCACGCGGATCTTGATCAACTCGTGCGCCGTGAGCGCGACATCGATCTCGTGCAGCACGGCCGGCGTCAGTCCATGGTGGCCGACGATCACGACCGGATGCAGCGGGTGGGCCTTGGCGCGCAGCGCCCGGCGTTCGGTGGGAGTGAGCGTGTTCATGGGCGCATTCTACCGCGCGCGTCCCGGTCGCCTCGTCGGCGCCGGCGCGCCGGCCGCTCCGGTTGCCCGCGAATCCAACGCGCGACGCTGCCGGTCCGGCGATGAAACGCTATCATGGCGCAGCCCATTGCGCAGCGAAGCGCGGCGGCGCTGCCCCCACGGAGACCCCGTGCTCGCCTGGTTCGAACGACTGGTCGACCCTTTCCCCGACGCGCCGCCGGCCACGCCGCCGCGCGGCTTCACCGCCTTCCTGTGGGCCTGCTCGAGCGGGCTGCGCAAGTACCTGCTGGCGATGACGCTGCTCACCGCCGCGATCGGCGTCTTCGAGGCGCTGCTCTTCAGCATGATGGGAAGGATCGTCGACTGGCTGGCTGCCGTCGCGCCGGCGCAGCTGTGGGCCGAGGAGCGCGGCACGCTGCTCCTGCTCGCCGCGGTGCTGACGGCCAGCATCGCCGTCGTCGCGCTGCAATCGGCGATCAAGCAGCAGGCGCTGGCCGGCAACTTCCCGATGCTTCTGCGGTGGAATTTCCACCGGCTCATGCTCGCGCAGAGCATGGGCTTCTACCAGGACGAGTTCGCCGGCCGCATCGCGACCAAGGTGATGCAGACGGCGCTCGCGGTGCGCGACGTGTGGATGATCATGGGCGAGCTCCTCGTGTTCGTGGTCATCTACTTCGTTACGCTGCTGGCGGTGCTGGGCAGCTTCGACGCCTGGCTGCTCGCGTCGTTCGTCGGCTGGCTCGTCCTCTACGTGGCGGCGCTGCGCTTTTTCGTGCCGCGGCTGGGGCGCGTGGCCCGCGAGCAGGCCGACGCCCGCGCGCTGATGACGGGGCGCATCACCGATGCGTACACCAACATCGCCACCGTCAAGCTCTTCTCGCACGCGCGCCGCGAAGCCGGCTTCGCGCGCGGCGCGATGCGGGAATTCCTGCTCACGGTGCACGGGCAGATGCGGCTCGTCACCAGCTTCGAGATCGTCAACCATGCGCTGTCGATGGCGCTGGTCGCGAGCACCGCCGGCGCCGTGCTGTGGCTGTGGATCACCGGTCGCGTCGGCGTCGGCGCGTTCGCCGCGGCCACCGCGATGGCGCTGCGCCTGAACGGCATTTCGCACTGGGTCATGTGGGAAATGGCGGCGCTGTTCGAGCACATCGGCACGGTGCAGGACGGCATCAACACGCTCGCGCGCGCCCACGCCGTCGTCGACCGGCCGGACGCGAAGCCGCTCGTCGTCAGCCGCGGCGACATCCGCTTCGAGCGCGTGAGCTTCGCCTACGGCGGCCGGCAACCCGTCATCGACGACCTCTCGTTCGCCATCCGGCCGGGCGAGAAGATCGGGCTCGTCGGCCGCTCCGGCGCGGGCAAGTCGACGATCGTCAACCTGCTGCTGCGCTTCTACGACACCGAGCGCGGCCGCATCGTCATCGACGGCCAGGACATCGCGCTCGCCACGCAGGGGTCGCTGCGCGCGCAGATCGGCATGGTCACGCAGGACACGTCGCTGCTGCACCGCTCCGTGCGCGACAACCTGCTCTATGGCCGCCCCGACGCGACCGACGCCGACATGGCGGCCGCCGCGCGGCGCGCCGAAGCGCACGAGTTCATCGCCGGCCTCGCCGACCACAAGGGGCGCCGCGGCTACGACGCCCACGTCGGGGAGCGCGGCGTCAAGCTCTCCGGCGGCCAGCGGCAGCGCATCGCGATCGCGCGGGTGATGCTGAAGGATGCGCCGATCCTGCTGCTCGACGAGGCCACCAGCGCGCTCGACTCCGAAGTGGAGGCGGCAATCCAGCAGAGCCTTTACCGGCTGATGGAAGGCAAGACCGTCGTGGCGATCGCGCACCGGCTGTCGACGATCGCCGCGATGGACCGGCTGATCGTGCTCGATCGCGGTCGCATCGTCGAGGAAGGTGATCATCGCAGCCTGCTTGCGCGCGGCGGTCTCTACGCGCGCCTCTGGGCGCACCAGAGCGGCGGATTCCTGGGGGAAGAGGCCGGCGATGCGGTGGACGCCGTGGGCGCGGCGCCGACCGGCGACGCGATCGACGACGAGCCGGCGCCGCGCCGCCTCGATCCGCTGCGCAGCGGGCACGACCGGCTGACAGGATCCGAACCGACAGTACAATGAGCACGCCGCGGCCGCGCATGCCTTGCAACGCGCCGTGCGCGGCGGCAGTCCCGACAGGAGGGAGCAATGCCGAGTTTTGTCCTGAACGTGAACGGCGGCGCGCGGACGGTCAGCGTGCGCGATGCCGACGAACCGCTGCTCTACGTGCTGCGCAACAGCCTGGGCCTCACCGGCGCCAAGTTCGGCTGCGGCCTCGGGCAATGCGGCACGTGCACGGTGCTGGTCGACGGCGAAGCGGTGCGCTCGTGCCTGCTGCCCGTCGCCAAGGTCGGTGAGCGCAAGGTCGTCACCATCGAAGGCCTCGGCACGCCCGACAGGCCGCACCCGCTGCAGGCCGCGTTCATCCGCGAGCAGGCGGCGCAGTGCGGCTACTGCGCGACCGGCATGGTGATGAGCGGAGCGGCGCTGCTCGCGCGCAAGCCCAACGCGACGCTGCAGGAGGCGAAGGACGCGCTCGCCGGCAACCTGTGCCGCTGCGGCACGCACCAGCGAATTCTCAACGCGATGATGCGCGCTGCGGGGAGGGCCACGTCATGAGCGCGCCGGGCCGCCTCAAGGGCGAACGCCGGAGTGCGCGGCACGGCGCTAGTCCAATGACGGCGCGACTCTCGCGGCGCGCCTTCCTCAAGAGCGGCGGCGCGCTCGTCATCGGCTTTGCCCTCGCGGAGCGCGGTTGGGCGCAGCGCCTGCCCGGCGGCGACGCCGCGCTCGGCAAGACGCTGGACACCGGCAGCGTCGACGGCTTCATCAGCGTCAACGCGGACAGCTCGGTGACCATCTTCTGCGGCAAGGTCGATCTCGGGCAGGGCCTGCGCATCGCGATTCCGCAGATGGCGGCGGAGGAGCTGGGCGTGCGTCTGGCGCAGGTCGCGATGATCGAAGGCGACACGGCGCTCACCCCCGACCAGGGCCCGACGGCCGGTAGCAGCGGCATCATGCGCGGCGGCGTGCAGATCCGGCAGGCGGCGGCGACCGCGCGCGAAGCGCTGATCCTGCGCGCGGCCGAGCGCCTTGGGCGGCCGGCCGCCGACCTCGATGCGGTCGACGGCGAAGTGCGGCCGAGGGCGGGCGGGGCCGGTGTCAGCTTCGGCGCGCTGGTCGGCGACAAGCGCTTCGACCTCAAGGTCGATCCCAAGGCGCCGCTGCGCAAGCCCGACGGCTACACCATCGTCGGCCAGCCGATACCGCGTCCGGATATTCCGGGCAAAGTCACCGGCCGCCATCAGTTCGTCCATGATTTCACGGTCGACCGGATGCTGCACGGGCGTGCGATCCGGCCGCCGGCGGTGGGCGCGAAGCTGCTGGCGGTCGACGAGGCGTCGGTCAAGGCGATCGCGGGCGTGCGCGTGGTGCGCGTCAACGATTTCCTCGGCGTGGTCGCGGAGACGGAGTGGGACGCCGTCTGCGCCGTGCGGCAGCTGAAGGCGACGTGGTCGCCGGCCGCCGCGCTGATGGGCAGCGACGGCGTCCGCGCGTGGATGCGCGCCGGGCCGTTCGAGTCCGACGAGCATCTGGTGCGCAAGGGCGACGCGCGCGCGGTGCTGGCAGCGAGCGCGAAGCGCGTGCGCGCCGAGTACTACTGGCCGGTGCAGAGCCACGCCTCGATGGGGCCGTCCTGCGCCGTCGCCGACGTTCGCGACGGCAAGGCGACGATCTGGACCGCGTCGCAGGCGACCCACAAGTTCCGCGAGACCTACGCGCGCGTCCTGGGCCTGCCGAAGGACGCGGTGCGCTGCGTTTATCTCGACGGCTCCGGCTGCTACGGGATGAACGGCCACGACGACGCCGGCGCCGACGCGGCGCTGCTGTCGCGCGCGGTCGGGCGGCCGGTGCGCGTGCAGTGGTCGCGCGAGGACGAGCACGGCTGGGATCCCAAGGGCCCGCCGCAGCTGCTGGCGATGGAGGGCTCCACGACGGACGACGGGAAGATCGCGGCGTGGCGCACCGAGATGTGGCTGCCGAAGGCCACTGCCAGCCTGCCCAACGTGCCGCTGCTCGGCCCCGAGGCGGCGGGCATCGCGCAACCGCAGGGCATCGTCACCGGTCTCATCAGCCAGAACGGCAATCCGCCGTATGCCGTGGCGGATCAGGAGGTGCTGGTGCACTGGATCGCGACGGTACCGCTGCGCTCGTCGAACATCCGCGCGCCGGGCAAGGTGGCCAACTGTTTCGCGGTGGAGAGCTTCACCGACGAGCTGGCCGCGGCGGCGCGACGGGACCCGGTCGAGTTCCGGCTGCAGGGGCTCTCCGATCCGCGCGCGATCGAGGTGGTGAAGCGCACCGCGGCGCTGCTCGGCTGGAAGCCGCGGCCCTCGCCCGGACCCGGCGGCCTCGGGCGCGGCATCGCCTTCATCCACTACAAGAACAACGAGAGCTACGTCGCGGTGGCGATGGAGGCCGAGGTGGACAAGCGCTCGGGCGCGATCGGGGTGCGCAGGGTGGCCTGCGCGCACGACTGCGGCCTGATCATCAATCCCGACGCGCTGCGCCTGCAGATCGAGGGCAACATCCTGCAGACGCTGTCGCGCACGCTGTACGAGGAGACCACCTTCGATCGCGCCCGCGTCACCAGCCGCGACTGGGCGAGCTATCCGATCCTCGCGTTCCCCGATGCGCCCGAGATCCTCGTCGATCTCGTCAGCCGGCCGCAGGAGCCGCCGCTCGGCGCAGGCGAAGCGGCGGCGACGCCGGTGCCGGCGGCGCTCGCCAATGCCGTATTCGACGCCGCGGGCATCCGGCTGCGGACGGTTCCGTTCACCCGCGAGCGCGCCAAGGCCGCCTTCGGCTGACCGGGAAGCCGGACGGCGGGATCCCCGCGGCCCGCGCGTACGACCGGCACGCGTCGGTCGACGTGGACCAGGCGCCGCCCGCGCCCGACCCCCGCCGGGCGGTATCATCGGCGCCATGGCCGGCCCCAAAGCAACCAAGAAGCACAAGTTCGTCAAGGCGTGGGTGCAGGAGCACGTCAACGACCATTACGTGAAGGAAGCCACGCGCCTCGGCTACCGGTCGCGCGCCGCGTTCAAGCTGCTGGAACTCGCCGACAAGGACAAGCTGCTGCGCCCGGGGATGAGCGTGGTCGACCTCGGTTCGGCACCCGGAAGCTGGGCGCAGGTGCTGCACGAGAAGCTGGGCCCCAAGGCGCGGATCGTGGCCATCGACCTGCTGCCGATGGACCCGGTCCGCGGCGTTGTCTTCGTCAGGGGCGATTTCCGCGAAAGCGAAGGGCTGACCGCGGTCGAGGAAGCGCTCGGAGGCCGCAAGGTGGACCTTGTGGTTTCGGACCTGGCCCCCAACTTGTCGGGTGTGGAAGCCGCGGATCAGGCGCGGTCGGTGCATCTGGGCGAGTTGGCACTCGAATTTGCCCAGAAATGGCTGCAACCCGGCGGCGATTTGGTCGTCAAAGCGTTCCAGGGCAGTGGAATCGCCGAATTCCAGCGCGCCGTGCAGGGTCAATTCGAGAAGGTCTACGTGCGCAAACCGAAGGCATCACGCGATCGCAGCCGGGAGGTCTTCCTCGTGGGAAAGCGGCATGTCGCGGCGCCGGCGAACGGTGAGGAGCCGGGTTGACCGCGATCGGGCAGTTCAGGTGGTGTCGCCACCGGGCGACGAGTCGGGGATGTTTCGCTGGCTGCGAAGGCCCTGACGGTTTAAAATACAAGGTTCGGCTCGCCGTGCGAGTCGCAACGGATTCCCAACGGGGCCAGCGGCGGCCCGGCGCATCTGCCGCTAGGAGCGACGTTTGAACAATCTGCTCAAGAATGTCGGTATCTGGCTCGTGATCGGGCTGGTCGTGCTGACCGTGGTCAAGCAATTCGATTCACGCCAGACGACGAAGGACACGGTCCCGTATTCGGAGTTCATGGAGCAGGCCAAATCGGGCCGGGTCGAGTCGGCCACCGTCGAGGGCCGCTCGATCAAGTGGGTGTCGGGCGACAAGAAGCGCTTCGTCACCTACAGCCCCGGCGACATCTGGATGGTCGGCGATCTGGTCAAGTACGGCGTCAAGGTCGAGGCCAAGCCCGACGAGGAGCAGTCGTTCCTCGCGCAGGTGTTCATCTCGTGGTTCCCGATGCTGCTGCTGATCGGCGTGTGGATCTTCTTCATGCGCCAGATGCAGGGTGGCGGCCGCGGCGGCGCATTCAGCTTCGGCAAGAGCAAGGCCAAGATGATCGACGAGGCGAACAACTCGATCACCTTCGCCGACGTCGCCGGCTGCGACGAGGCCAAGGAGGAAGTGAGCGAGCTGGTCGAATTCCTCCGCGATCCGTCCAAATTCCAGAAACTGGGCGGCCGCATCCCGCGCGGCGTGCTGATGGTCGGTTCGCCGGGCACCGGCAAGACGCTCCTCGCCAAGGCCATCGCCGGCGAAGCGAAGGTGCCGTTTTTCTCGATCTCCGGTTCCGATTTCGTCGAGATGTTCGTCGGCGTCGGCGCGGCGCGTGTCCGTGACATGTTCGAGCAGGCAAAGAAAAGCGCGCCGTGCATCGTCTTCATCGACGAAATCGACGCCGTCGGCCGCCAGCGCGGCGCCGGCCTGGGCGGCGGCAACGACGAGCGCGAGCAGACGCTGAACCAGCTGCTGGTCGAAATGGACGGGTTCGAAGGCAACGCCGGCGTCATCATCATCGCGGCGACCAACCGGCCCGACGTGCTCGACCCGGCGCTGATGCGCCCGGGCCGCTTCGACCGCCAGGTGGTCGTGCCGCTGCCGGACATCCGCGGCCGCGAGCAGATCCTGCTCGTCCACATGCGCAAGGTGCCGATGGCCGCGGACGTCAAGGCCGAAGTGATCGCCCGCGGCACGCCGGGCTTCTCGGGCGCCGATCTCGCCAATCTCGTCAACGAGGCGGCGCTGTTCGCCGCGCGCAGCAACAAGCGCCTGGTGGACATGGAGGATTTCGAGCGCGCCAAGGACAAGATCATCATGGGCGCCGAGCGGCGCTCGATGGTGATGCCGGAGGAAGAGCGGCGCAACACCGCGTATCACGAGTCCGGGCACGCGATCGTCGCCCGGCTGCTGCCGAAGACCGACCCGGTGCACAAGGTCACGATCATCCCGCGCGGCCGCGCGCTCGGCGTGACGATGCAGCTGCCGGTGGCCGACCGCTACAGCATGGACCGCAACCACATGCTGAACGTGATCGCCGTGCTGTTCGGCGGGCGGATCTCCGAGGAGATCTTCATGAACCAGATGACGACGGGCGCGTCGAACGATTTCGAGCGCGCGACCGACATGGCGCGCGCCATGGTCACGCGCTACGGGATGTCCGACGTGCTGGGCCCGATGGTCTACGGCGAAAACGAGGGCGAGGTCTTCCTCGGCCGTTCGATCACCCGCACCGTCAACATGTCGGAAGACACGATGCGCAAGGTCGACGGCGAGATCCGCAAGATCATCGACATGCAGTATGCCGTCGCGCGCAAGCTGATCGAGGACCACCGCGACAAGGTCGACGCGATGGCCAAGGCGCTGCTCGAGCTCGAGACGATCGACGCCGACCAGATCGACGACATCATGTCCGGCAAGCCGCCGCGGCCGCCGAAACCCACGCAATCGAACAGCGGCTCGGCTGCACCGGGGGCACCGCCCCCGCCGGACGCCGCACCGTCGGCGCATCCCGCGTAAGTGGCGCAGGCGTATACGGGTTGAGCGAATGCGAAACCCGGGACCGGGCTCCGGTCTGCGACGGTCCCGGGTTTGGCATTCGCTCAACCCGGGCTGCGCGTGAACCCGCCCCTCCTCCACTGCGGCCCGCATCGCTTCGACCTGACGCGCCCGCTGGTCATGGGGATCGTCAACGTCACGCCTGACTCGTTTTCGGACGGCGGACGGTTCGTCGACGCGGCGCGCGCGCTCGAGCATGCGCGGCGGATGGCGGCCGATGGCGCCGACCTGATCGACATTGGCGGCGAGTCGACCCGGCCCGGTGCCGCGCCGATCGCGCTCGACGAGGAGCTCGAACGGGTCATCCCGCTCGCCGGCACGCTCGCGCGCGAGGGCATCGCGGTTTCGGTCGACACGAGGAAGCCGGAGGTCATGCGCGCGGCGATCGCCGCGGGCGCGGCGATGATCAACGATGTCTGCGCGCTGACCGCGGAGGGCGCGCTCGAAGCCTGCGCCGCGAGCGATGTCGGCGTCTGCCTGATGCACATGCGCGGCGAACCGCAGTCGATGCAGCAGGCGCCGTTGTATGGGGATGTGGCCATCGAGGTGCGCGATTTCCTGCGGGCGCGGGCCCAGGCGTGCATCGCGGCCGGCATCGCCCCTTCCCGCATCGTGCTCGATCCCGGTTTTGGCTTCGGCAAGACGCTGGCGCATAATCTCGCCTTGATGCGCTCTCTTCCGGAGCTGGCTGCGACAGGTTATCCGGTGATGGCCGGCCTCTCGCGCAAGGCGTCGCTGGGGCAGATCACCGGTCGAGGCGTCGATGAACGGCTGCCGGCAAGTCTCGCCGCTGCGCTGGCCGCCGTGGCTCGCGGCGCGGCGATTGTCCGCGTGCATGACGTCCGCGAGACGGTCGACGCGCTGAAGGTGTGGCTTGCCGTTGGACAAGCAGACAGAAGCAACCGATGACCCAACGAAAATACTTCGGTACGGACGGCGTGCGCGGCCGGGTGGGCGAAATGCCGATCACGCCCGAGCTGGTGCTCAAGCTGGGCTGGGCGGCGGGGCGCGTCCTCGCCGCCGACGCGCTGCACGCGGGCGCGCGTCCGGGCGTGCTGATCGGCAAGGACACGCGGCTGTCGGGCTACATGCTCGAAGCGGCGCTCGAGTCGGGTCTGTCGGCGGCCGGCGTCGACGTCTACCTCTCCGGCCCGCTGCCGACGCCGGCGGTAGCGTATCTGACCCGCGCGCTGCGCCTGTCGGCTGGCATCGTCATCAGCGCTTCGCACAATCCCCACGAAGACAACGGCATCAAGTTCTTCTCCGGCGCCGGCGCCAAGCTGCCTGACGCCGTCGAGCTCGCCATCGAGAAGGGCATGGAAGCGCCACTTCTTTGCGTGTCGCCGTCCGACCTCGGCCGGGCCCGGCGCGTCAACGACGCGCCGGGCCGCTACATCGAATTCTGCAAGAGCACCTATCCGGGCGACCGCGATCTGAAGGGCTGGCGCATCGTCGTCGACTGCGCGCACGGCGCCGCCTATCACGTCGCGCCCCCGGTGTTGCACGAGCTCGGCGCCGAGGTGATCGCGATCGGCGACGAACCCAACGGCATGAACATCAATGCCGGGTTCGGGGCCACGCACCCGGAAGCGCTCCAGCGGGCGGTGGTCGAGCATCGCGCCGACATCGGCATTGCGCTCGATGGCGATGGCGACCGGCTGGTGATGGTCGACGGCGATGGCCATGTCTACGACGGCGACCACCTGCTCTATGTGATTGCGCTCGATTACCGGCGGCGCGGCGCGCTGGCCGGCGGGGTCGTCGGCACGCTGATGAGCAACCTCGGCCTCGAACAGGCGCTGGCGCGCGAAGGCATTCCGCTCGAGCGCGCTGCGGTGGGCGACCGCTACGTGCTCGAACGGATGAACGCGAAGGGATGGCAGCTCGGCGGCGAGAACTCCGGCCACCTGCTGTGCCTCGACAAGCACACCACCGGCGATGCGATCATCGCCGCGCTCGCGGTGCTGCGCGCGCTGGTCGAGCAGCACACGACGCTGGCGGAAGCCACGCGCGGCATCGAGCTTTGTCCGCAGCGCCTCATCAGCGTCCAGGTGCCGCGAGGCTACGACTGGAAGGCGAGCACTGCGATCCGGACTGCCCAGGAGGACACCGTCGCCGCATTGGGCGAGGCGGGTCGCGTGCTGCTGCGGTCGTCAGGCACCGAACCCGTGTTGCGCGTGATGGTCGAGGCGCGCGAGGCGGCGCTCGCCGACAAGCATGCGCAGGCGCTGGCCGCCGTCATTGCCCAGTCGGTCTTGTAATCCCGCACCGTATAATCCCCTCATGGTGGCGGTGCTGCACGCCGCGCCCGGCACGAGCGAGCCGCGGTCGATTGCGGCGTGGCTGGCCGTGCTCCGCGGCTCCTATCCCGACGACGATCTCGACAGCTTCGAGGCCGCGGCGACGTACGCGCGCGAGCGTTGCCGCGACCAGCCGGGCCGCGACGGCGAGCTCCTGATCGACCGCGCCGTCGGTACCGCGACCATCCTCGCCGGACTGAAACTCGATGCGGCGACCATCCGCGCCGCGTTGCTGATCGGACTCCCCGCGGCGCGCGCCTTCGACGCCGACGAGGTCACCGCGCGCTTCGGCGCCGATGCCGCCGCACTGGTCGGCGGGGTCGCCCGGATGGACGAAATCCGCCTGCTGCCGGGCGTGGGCGATGCCAACGAGCGCGCCGCGCAATCGGAGCGCCTGCGCAAGATGCTGCTGGCGATGGTCGAGGACATCCGCGTCGTCCTGGTCAAGCTCGCCGAACGGACGCAGGCGCTGCGCTTTCTGGTGACCGGCGACACGCAGCTGCGCCACCAGGCCGCGCGCGAAGTGCTCGACCTCTTTGCCCCGCTCGCCAACCGGCTCGGCGTGTGGCAGTTGAAGTGGGAGCTCGAGGACCTGTCGTTGCGGGCGCTGGAGCCGGAGCCCTACAAGGCGATCGCGAAAATGCTCGACGAGCGCCGGCTCGACCGCGAGCGCTACATCGAGGACGTGATCGCTGCTCTCAGGCGCGAGCTGGCCGCCGCCGGCATAAAGTCGGATGTCAAGGGCCGGCCCAAGCACATCTACAGCATCTGGAACAAGATGCGGCGCAAGCAGTCGGGCATCGAAGGGCTCTACGACATCCGCGCCCTGCGAATCCTGGTCGACGACGTCAAGGATTGCTATACGGTGCTGGGCATCGTCCACCATCTGTGGACGCCGCTGTCCGGGGAGTTCGACGACTACATCGCCAAGCCCAAGGCCAACAACTATCGCTCGCTGCACACCGCGGTGATCGGCCCCGAAGGCAAGCCGCTGGAGGTGCAGATCCGCACCTTCGACATGCACCAGCATTCCGAATACGGCGTCGCCGCGCATTGGCGTTACAAGGAAGGCGCGCAGAAGGGCATCCGCCGCGATCCCGCGTTCGAGGACCGGATTGCGTGGTTGCGCCAGGTGCTCGACTGGAAGGACGCGGCGGCCGACGCGTCCGAATGGCTGACCGCGTTCCGGAGCGCGCTGTTCACCGAAACCATCTACGTGCTCACGCCGCAGGGCAAGGTGATCGACCTTCCGCGCGGCGCGACGCCGTTGGATTTCGCCTACGCGGTGCACACCAATCTCGGCCACCGCTGCCGTGGCGCGCGCGTCGACGGCGCGATGGTCCCGCTCAACCACACGCTGAAGAACGGCCAGCGGGTGGACATCGTCACGGCGAAGCAGGGCGGCCCTTCGCGCGACTGGCTCAATGCGGAGCTCGGCTATGTCCAGAGCCACCGCGCGCGGACCAAGGTGCGGCAGTGGTTCAAGGCGCAGCAGCACGAGGAGACCGTCGCGCACGGGCGGGCGACGGTCGAGCGCGAGCTGCAGCGCGCGGGCGCCACCGCCGTGAACCTCGACACGGTCGCGGCCAAGGCCGGGTTCGACAAGACCGACGAGTTCTACGCTGCGGTGGCGCGCGACGACGTCAACCTGCGCCAGATCCAGACCGCGATCAAGGCGGTGGTGCAGCCGCTGGCGCTGCAGGCGATGCCGGCCGAGCCGGAGGTGCTCGCGCGGGAGAGCAAGTCGGAGGGTGCCGGGAAGGGGATACTCGTCGTCGGTATCGACCGCCTGATGACGGCCCTCGCTCGCTGCTGCAAGCCCGCGCCGCCCGATCCGATCGTCGGTTTCGTCACCCGCGGCCGCGGCGTGTCGATCCATCGCCAGGGATGTGCCAGCATGGCGCGGATGCGCGCGCGGGAGCCCGAGCGCCTGCTCGCCGCGGATTGGGGCGAACCGCGCGACGAGGTGTTCCCGGTCGACGTGGTACTCGAAGCCACCGATCGCCAGGGCCTGTTGCGCGACGTCACCGAGATCCTGTCGCGCGAACGCATCAACGTCACCGCGGCGAAGACGCTGACGCGGAACATGGAGGTGCGGATGGCCTTCACGCTCGAGGTGAGAAGCCTCGCGCAACTGGGGCGCGCGCTGCACCTGGTGCGCGACGTGCACGGCGTACTGTCGGCGGCGAGACGGTAGCGGCGCGATGGGATCGCGGCGGGGCAAGATGCAGATCCGCGCCCGCTCGGCACGCGTGCGCGATCACCTGCTGGTTTTCACCGCACGCGTAATCAAGGGTTTCCGCGCCAACCAGGGTTTTCTGCTCGCTGGCGCCGTCGCGTACTACACGCTGCTGTCCATCGTGCCGCTGCTGATCCTGATGCTGATTGCGCTGTCCCATTTCGTCGATCAGGCGCAGCTGATGATGACGCTCAGCCACTACCTCGACATGGTGGTGCCGGGGCAGACGGACGCGGTCATGGACGAGCTTGCGAGCTTCCTCAAACATCGCGGCGTGATCAGCTGGGTGCTCATCGGTACGCTCGTTTTCTTCAGCTCGCTCGCGTTCACCGTGCTGGAAAACGCGATGTCGGTGATCTTCCATCACCGAGTGAAAATCCGGCGGCGGCATTTCCTGGTCTCGGCGCTGATCCCGTATTGCTTCATCATGTTCCTGGGGATCGGGATGCTGCTGGTCACGGTGGTCGCCGGTGCGCTGGAAACGATCGGCAGCGAGAGCGTCCGCGCGTTCGGGCACACCGTGCCGCTGCGCGGGGTCTCGGGACTGCTGCTCTATCTGATGGGCGTCGGCGGAGAAGTGCTGGTGCTCACGTCGATCTACCTCGTGATGCCGGTAGGCCGCCTGTCGCTGCGCACGGCGCTGATCGGAGGCGTCACAGCGACCGTGCTGTGGGAGATCATGCGCCACCTGCTCGTCTGGTATTTCTCGACGCTGTCGCAGGTCCGCATCGTCTACGGCTCGCTCACCACCGCGATCGTCGCGCTGCTCAGCCTCGAAATCGCCGCGATGGTGTTGCTGCTGGGCGCGCAGGTGATTGCCGAGTACGAACGTGTCCGCCGGGGTCGCCCCGCCGCGAAGACGGCGCTGCTGCACACCGACTGAAACCGCGAAGGGGTGTCTGCGCCGCTCGTTGGCGCCGTCCCGCGGCCCCCGCCGCGACCTCATCCATCCGTCTGACGGCGTTTCTCCCGCCTGCGACGTTTTAGGCGGCGTGGCTGACGGATTCGCTGCGGCGGCCACATCCATCCCCAATCATTTTCAGGAGAACACAATGAACAAGCATTCCATGATCGCACTGGCCGCGCTGGTCGCATCCTTCGCCGTGCAGGCCGCCGAGCCCGTCACCGTGCCGACCAAGGCGGCGACCTCCACGCCGGCGGCGAGCGTCGCCGCGCCGGTCAAGCTCGCGCCGTCCGCGGCCGTCGCCGCGCCGCAGAAGACCGCGGCGACCTCGTCGCAGCAGGACCGGATGCGCAACTGCAACAAGCAGGCGACCGGCAAGAAGGGGCCGGAGCGCAAGGCCTTCATGAAGACCTGTCTGTCGAACAAGGCCTGAACGCCGCAGCATCGGGCTCGCCGGAGGCGGCATGCCGTGCGCCTCCGGCGCCTGTGAATCCCGTGCGGCGCGCCGCCGATGCCGGTGCGCCGCGCTCAGCCGACGGCCATGCGCGTGGCCAGACCGGCTGCGCCGCAGGCGAGGATCACCGGGATCACGCCCGCCTTGTAGCGGAACAGCGCCAGTGCGGCGGCGGCGCCGATCGCGAGCGAAACCGGATCGAGGCCGCGCATTGCCGCGGCCGCGGTCCACCCTTGCGGCCAGAACACGTGCCAGGCAAAGAACAGCGCGAGGTTGACGATCACGCCGACTACCGCTGCGGTGATGCCGGTCAGCGGGGCGGTGAACCTGAGCTGGCCATGCGTCGTCTCGACCAGCGGGCCGCCGGCGAGAATGAACAGAAAGCTTGGCAGAAAGGTGAAGAAGGTGACGACGGTCGCGGCGGCGATGCCGGCCAACGCCAGCGACTCCGGCCCGAAGATCTGCCGGGTCCATCCGCCGACGAAGCCGACGAACGCCACGACCATGATCAGCGGCCCCGGTGTCGTCTCGCCGAGCGCGAGGCCGTCGATCATCTGCGCCGGCGTGAGCCATGCGTAGGTGTCGACGGCACCCTGATAGACGTACGGCAGCACCGCGTAGGCGCCGCCGAAGGTCAGGAGCGCGGCCTTGGTGAAGAACCACCCCATCCGCGGCAGCGTCGACCCCGGGCCGAAGCTGGCCACCAGCATCGCCAGCACGAACAGCCACAGCCCCACGCAGACGCCGACGACCAGCGCCAGCCGCGACCAGCGGAAGCGCGCATGCGGCGGCGTGGGCGTGTCGTCGTCGATGATGGCGGGGACGTGCGCTCCGCCCGCAGCGCCCGCGTGGCCGCCGGTCGCAAACGCGGGTGGCGCGACGCGGCCGCCGATCGCGCCGAGCACGCCCGCGGCCAGCACGATCGCGGGGAACGGCACGTTGAACGCGAAGATCGCGAGGAACG
>Ga0315290_10001611_pt1 | contig 15535 bp, 10 predicted proteins | sample YL17G12_0_MG_FD_203627 | JGI IMG/M metagenome (GOLD analysis project Ga0315290, IMG submission 203627) | Sediment microbial communities from Yellowstone Lake, YNP, Wyoming, USA - YL17G12_0 | ecosystem: Environmental > Aquatic > Freshwater > Lake > Sediment | place: USA: Wyoming | collected... | reverse complement strand
CCAGGAATGTCAGGTTATCTGAAAGCCCGAGTCATGGTCTCCCCATCATTCTCTATGATATAAAATCCCGCGGTGCTGTTTCCTACATGGCCCTCGCTCGAGAAATCCTGGTCAACGGGAGGATTTAGATGCAGCCAAAAAGTTCCCTCGGCAAGGGGCTCGGGGCTTTGTTTCCCGACCTGCTTGATAGTGTCAGCGCAAGGCCTTCGTACATCGTATGCGGAATTGAAGAGCTTTCCCCCAATCGGTTTCAGGCCCGCAAGGATTTCAACGACAGGGAGCAGAAAAGGCTTGTCACATCCATAAAGAAGAACGGTATTATTCAGCCCATTGTCGCGCGCAGATCCGATACGGGCTATGAGATCATAGCGGGGGAGCGCAGATGGAGAGCCGCTCAGGAAGCGGGCCTCAAAGAAGTGCCAGTTATTATCAGAGAGGCTCCCGACGCAACGGCGGCAGAATTGTCTCTCATGGAAAACCTTCTGCGCGAAAATTTGAATCCCCTTGAAGAGGCAGATGCCTACCAGACGCTGATCAATAAATTCGGCCTGTCGCAGGAGGAGCTCTCTTCCAGGGTAGGGAAGGATCGCTCAACTATTGCCAACACGATAAGGTTGCTTAAACTGCCCCGGGAAATTAAGTCAGCCCTGAGCAGCAAAAATATTACTCCCGGGCATGCGAGAGCCATCCTCATGCTCGATTCGCCGGGAGAGCAGATTAAATTCCTCAATGTCATCATGAGGAAGGCTCTCAGCGTAAGAGAAACAGAAACCCTGATTCAAAAACTGAAAAAAGTGCCTTCGGAAAAAAAGGCCAAGAAAAAGGACCCGTTCCTTCGCGATCTTGAAAGAGAACTATCATCGAAGTTAATGACAGAAATTCATGTTCGTCAGCGCAAAAACAAAGGGTCTATAGATATCAAGTTTAAGACGGCAGAAGAACTGAATCGACTTGTGACATTACTGATGAATGTCACCGACAGTAAACGGAGTTCCAGGTAAATTTATTTATCAACATGTGTTGATAACATTGTTTATAGGGTAAGCTGCTTTGGACATGCTTTGGGAAAAAAGTCTTCAAATCATTAAAGAAAAGGTCAGTCCGCAAAACTTCGAGACATGGATTAGGCCCATCAAAATGTCTTCCCTGGAGGGGAACAATGTGACCTTGAATGTTCCCAATAAGTTTTTCAAAGACTGGCTTATAGAAAACTACCAATATGTCATCAAGGAGGCCATCGCTAAAATAGCGGGAATCGACCTGAAAGTGGACCTTCAAATCGGCCAGGAAATCAAGAAAAGCCAAGCCTCAGTTCGCCGTCATGGAGAACACCATGAAAAGGCACGCTCTCAGAGTAAGCGTGTCCGCTCAGGCATTAATCAGTCATTGAATCCTCATTACAGTTTTGAAAGATTTGTAGTAGGACCGTGCAACCAATTCGCTCATGCGGCATCCGTATCTGTAGCGGAACAGCCTGCCAAGAATTATAATCCCCTCTTTATCTATGGCGGTGTCGGTTTGGGAAAAACACACCTGCTTAATGCAATCGGGCTTCGCGCGCTTTCGCGCCATCCGAACATGAACGTTGTGTATGTCTCCGCAGAAGAGTTCATGAACGAATTGATCAACTCAATCAGGTATGACAGGATGCCGAAGTTCAGGGAGAAATACAGAAATATTGACTGTCTTCTGATCGACGACATTCAGTTTGTTGCCGGGAAGGAAAAGACCCAGGAGGAATTTTTTCATACATTTAATACCCTCCACGATTCAGGCAAACAGATCGTCGTCTCGAGTGACAAGTTCCCTAAAGACATACCGAACATGGAAGACAGGTTACGTTCACGGTTTGAGTGGGGACTTATCGCCGATATTCATCCCCCGGAGATTGAGACAAAAATCGCTATCCTGGAAAAAAAGGCACAGGAAAATAATATGGTTCTGCCAACTAATGTGGCCCACTATGTAGCATCCCAGGTGGAATCAAACATAAGGGAACTTGAGGGTTATCTCATAAGAATTTCCGCTTTCTCCTCTCTAACAGGTAAAGAAATCGACATAAACCTTACCAAAGAGGTCTTAAAAAAGATCCTCAAGAGGATTGAAAGGGAAGAAGTCACGATTGAGGAAATTATAAAAACTATAGCCGCTAAACTTAATGTAAAGATATCGGACATCAAATCGCAGAAGAAGAATAAAAATATTGTATTTGCACGGCAGGTTGCCATGTATCTTGCGAGAAGATTGACGGCCTTATCGTTCCCTGACATCGGGGATAAAGTAGGCGGACGGGATCATTCTACTGTTATTTATGCCAACAATAAAATGAAAAAAGTTTGTGAAGAGGATAAAAGTATTAAAAAAATCATCCAGGACATTGAGGACTCATTGCAACAGAGGGGTTAATAACTTTTGTTATCACAGGTTATCAACAGTTGTTTTTGCTCTATGTTTGCAGGACGATTTAGATAAAGATATCTATGAACAATTGTAACAGGGACTATTACTATTACTATCTATTATATAATAATATAACTTAAGATATAGGGAGGGTCTGGTAATGAAATTTAGTATACAAAGGGAATTTTTTTTAGAAGGCATTCAAAAGACGCTCAGTATCGTCGAGAAAAAAACGACCATGCCGATCCTCAATAACGTTCTCATCAGGGCGGAAAAAAATAAAATCACAATTGTGGCGACCGATAGGGAGATAGGATTGGTAGCAGACTATGAAGCGGAAATCTTAGATAAAGGTGATGTTACTGTTTCTGCAAGAAAACTGTATGAAATGATCAGAGAGATCGAAGGTGATACTGTTCAGTTTGAAGCAAACGAGAACCACAGGGTAACACTGACCTCTCAAAAAATAATCTATAAAATACCCGGCTTACCGGCAGATGACTTTCCCAGTGTCACCGATGACCGCAATGAATTGAATTTTTATAAGATCAAAGGGCAATTGATTGAGAGATTAATTCGTAAGACATCCTTTGCCATGTCGGCTGATGAAATGAGGAAGAATTTAAATGGTGTCTTCTTTGAAACTATAGATGATGGCGGCAAGAATAAACTGCGCATGATCGCAACGGATGGTCATCGCCTGGCCATGGCTAATGTGGACACAGAGGGGACACCGTTCCCGCAGATGGAAAAGGGAGTGATAATTCCCAGAAAGGGATTGGGTGAAATCAGAAGGCTCATTGAAGATGCACCGGAGGAAATATTTTTAGGGGTGCGCCAGGGAATGTGCATCATCAGAACGGACAGCACCATGCTAAGGGTTAGCCTGGTAGATGCGGATTATCCGGACTATAAGCGGGTTATACCCACGGAAAAGGGCGTCCTGGTGCAATTCGATAAGGATACGATCCTGCATGCCTTAAGAAGGATGAGTGTTATATCAAGCGAAAGGTACAGCGGAGTAATAATTAAATTAGAGAAGGGCAGAATGGTGCTGGAATCGGCAAATCCGGATGTGGGAGAAGCCAAAGATGAGATTGAAGTCGACTATCATGACAAGGAGTTTTCCGTAGGCTACAACGTCAAATATTTGATTGATGCAATAGAGGTAATTGATGAGAAAACGCTTATCTTTGAAATTGGAGCGGGCATGAAACCGGGTGTTATAAGACCTGCCGAGAAGGATGATTATTTGTGTATTGTAATGCCGCTGAAGATTCAATAAATGGCATTGCGTCATCGCGAGGCGGCGAGCGCCGTGGCAATATCGGAGACTGCCGAGGCGGGCTACAGCCCTCCTCGCAGTGACGAAGAGAAGGAAGGTATTTTGGAAAAAGTGGAAGGAATAAGGAAATCATGACAGAGCGGTACGAGGCAGACAGCATAAAAGTTCTGGAGGGTCTTGAAGCCGTTCGCAAGAGACCCGCCATGTACATAGGCAGTACCGGGAAAGATGGGTTGCACCATCTGGTATACGAGGTTGTCGATAACAGCGTAGATGAAGCAGCCGCGGGCTTTTGCGATACGATAGACGTCCGCGTCCGGGCCGATAACAGCATCATGGTGGATGACAACGGCCGTGGAATTCCCGTGGACATGCACAAGGAAGAGGGAATTCCGGCGGCTCAGGTTGTTCTAACCAAGCTTCACTCCGGCGCGAAATTTTCCAACGAAAGCTACAAAATTTCCGGCGGACTTCACGGTGTCGGAGTTTCCGTCGTCAATGCCCTTTCATCATACCTCGAGCTGGAAGTAAGGAGGGAGGGGAAGGTTTACAGGCAGTCTTACTCGAGGGGCGAGCCCACGAGCGAGTTGGAAGTCGTGGGGAAGACGAGGGGCCGGGGAACAAAGGTCACCTTCAAGCCCGATGACGAGATATTCGAGGAAGTTGAGTTCAGTTTCGATGTCCTTTCCAACCGTCTCCGCGAACTGGCCTTCCTGAACAAGGGACTCAAAATACTCCTGACGGATGAAAGAGACGGCAAGAAGAGCGAATTCTTCTACAAGGGCGGGATCGTATCCTTTGTGGAGTATATTAACCGCAACAAGGGGGTCCTCCACAAGAAGCCGATATATTTTGATGGCGAAAAGGAAGATTGTTATGTGGAGGTCGCCCTCCAATATAACGATACGTACGCAGAGGGAATCTTTTCCTTTGTAAACAGCATCAACACTACTGAAGGCGGAACGCACTTAAGCGGCCTGAAGTCCGCCCTGACCAGGGTAATCAATAATTACGCGGCCAACAACAACCTCATCAAAAACGGAAAAGATTCCATCCGGGGTGAAGACGTCCGGGAGGGGCTCTCCTGCGTAATTAGCCTCAAGCTGAAGGAGCCCCAGTTTGAGGGGCAGACCAAGACCAAGCTGGGGAACAGCGAGGTGAAGGGACAAGTCGAGGGTATCGTCTACGACAAGCTGGGGAGCTATCTGGAAGAGAATCCCCCGGTGGCGAAACAGATCTTAGGCAAGGCCCTTGATGCCGCGAGGGCCAGGGACGCAGCGCGGCGCGCCAAAGAACTCACACGGCGAAAGAGCGCCCTGGAAGTGGGCGCCCTGCCCGGTAAACTTGCGGACTGCCAGGAGCGCGATCCCGCCCGCAGCGAGGTTTACCTTGTGGAAGGCGACAGCGCCGGCGGATCGGCCAAACAAGGCAGGGATCGAAGGAACCAGGCTATTCTCCCTCTCCGCGGCAAAGTCCTCAACGTGGAGAAGGCCCGCTTCGACAAGATGCTGCAAAACGAGGAGATCAAGGTCATGGTAACGGCCCTGGGGGCGGGCATCGGCACGGATGACTTTGACGTCAGCAAGCTGCGGTACCACAAAGTTATCATCATGACGGATGCCGATGTGGACGGCCTCCACATCCGGACGCTGCTCCTTACATTCTTTTTCCGGCAGATGCGTGAGTTGATTGAGCGGGGATACCTCTATATCGCCCAACCGCCCCTCTTCAAGGTAATGGACCGCAAGAAAGAACTCTACATCAGCAACGAAGAGGAAATGAAGGATTACGTCCTCGATAACGGGGTGAACAAACTTTCCCTCATCACGGGCAATGGAAATAATATTACGGGAAGCCGCCTCCTCAGTCTGGTCAAGAAGGTGATGAGGATAGAAACGGTACTTAACCGCTTTGAGAGGGAAGACAAGAACAAGACGGTTATGCGCGTATTAGCCGGCGATCCTGTCTTTTCGCCAAATGATTTCAGAAAAGAACAGTCCCTCCAGAAAGTTGCGAAACGAACCAGCAAGGCCATAGGAGAAAGGCTGGTGGGCTGCAGAATTGAGACTGATCCGGAATACGACGACGGTTACAGGCTCATTCTCGATTACCGGATGAAGGGGCAGATCTTTACGACAGTCCTTGACCGTGAGATATTCAAATCACCGAGATTTATCGAAATCAAGGAGCTCCTCAATCAGGTGAGCGCCCTGGGCGAACCGCCCTACACGGTGGTCACGGACGATGACGAAAAGGGGAGGAAGGAGCTCGCAAGCATGACGGCCCTCGTGGAATACGTGACCGCGATGGGACAGAAAGGCCTCACGATCCAGCGCTACAAGGGTCTTGGCGAGATGAACCCCGATCAGCTGTGGGAGACCACCATGAATCCGGAAAAGAGAACCCTTCTCCAGGTCAAGCTGGAAGACTTTGTTACTGCCGACGAAATCTTCACCACCCTCATGGGCGACAATGTGGAACCCCGCAAAGAATTCATTTACAAAAACGCCCTCTACGCATCGAACCTGGATGTGTAAGAAAAGGCAGCTTCCCACATTGTTCGTACTACTACGACACATTGTCATTCCGAGGAACGCAGCGACGAGGAATCTTACAAAGACCATCTTCCATAGCGCTGGAAAATGGTCGTGACAATATTCCCGACCTATGGAAAATAGTCAGCGGGAACTGTTTTGTCATTCCCGCAGAGAATCTGCTGATGCTCACGGGATAACATAAAGGCCGTGATCATTGCCCGCGAATATTTCGATCACCGTATCAAGAAGTCGTCCACAGTTGTCAAAATGGGCACCCACTTTTGCCTTGACAATCCTGTCGGACAGTGTATTTTCTTCAATCACATAATGGAAATAGTGCACCTCTTGTAAGATACTCTTGTATCACATCTACAAAAATGCCTTCAGTGCCTCGAACCTGGATGTGTAAGGTGCTTGCCCGTATAAGGTGTAATAGAAGCCCTCTATTTAGAGGGCTTTTTAGTGTCCGGCGCTGATAACAAATACAAAGCTTCGGTGACATTCGTCGGGCGAGTTCATTGATTTCGGATTGGAAGGTGCAAAGGATTGATGGCTTTTTTTCATTCATTCAGATTACGAACATCTTCCTCCAGCCATGATTATTTTCGATAATCAAAATTCTAAAAAACATTTGACAAAAGCTCTTTGTTTTACTATCTTCCAGGTAACTCCTCTTTCAAGGAAGGAACGAGCAATATAGTGAAACAGGAAAAAACCAAGCTGGGAAAATTTGAAATGCAGCTTCTCGCCTATGCCCAGCTTAGGAAAAAAGAATTTATCTCCTCGGGCGAAATTGTCTCTGCCTTGGATATTAGTGCCGAACAGGAATGGAAACTCCTCAACCGGATGGCGACCTCCGGTCTGATTATCCGTTTGAAAAGGGGCGCCTATCTTGTCCCATCCCACATGCCCGCCGGCGGACGCTGGACGGTCAGCGGTTATTATATCCTCTCCAAGCTCATGGACGTCATGAAAGGTCAGTACCAGATCAGCGGACCCAACGCCTTTCACTTCCATGGCTTCGACGACCAAGTCCCGAACCGAATTTACGTTTACAATGACCGGCTTTTCGGAGAAAAGGAGATCGGCGGAACCGATTTCGTCTTTATCAAGACGGACGTCAAACGGTTGGGTTCAACAAAGAGATTGAAGACGCCTGATGGCATCGACGCCGTCATGGTCACCAAAACCAGGGCGCTGGTCGATGCCGTCTATGACTGGTCCCGGTACAACACCCTTCCGCGGGCCTACGGATGGATCGCGGAAACGCTGAAAAAAGACCCGGCCATCGTCAAGGACCTGATTGGCGGCACGCTCAAATACGGCAACAAGGGGACCATCAAGCGCATCGCATATCTGCTTGCCAAACTCGGTGTCGCCGAGGATCGTCTCTTGAAAATGAAACGAAAACTCGGTCCTGTAAGGTCGCTGATCCCCTGGATACCAGGTCAGGCGGCAAAAGGCAGTGTCAACAAAGAATGGGGATTGATTATCAATGGCGCCATCCCGCAATAGCAGGATTCTTGCCCATGAAGATCAGGCGTTGTTTCGTGAGGCGGTACTCTTCACAGCCGGTCAGACAGGGTTGAATGCCACCCTCATCGAAAAGGATTATTTCTGTACCGTCCTTCTGCAGTATCTATATGACCAGCCGGACAGCCCTCTGATTTTCCGGGGAGGCACCTGCATCGGCAAGGTCTATGCCGATTTCTACCGCCTCAGCGAAGACCTCGATTTCATGATTTCAACGCCACCGGAAGCGAGCATTTCCGTGCGACGGAAACGGATGGCGCCGGTCAGTGAATGGGTGAGGGAAATTTCAGAGGAGATGAGCATCCTGACCCTCCCCGAGGACTTCACAGGGCATAACAGTTCGCGGCAGTACGTCGCTTATGTGACCTACCCCTCGGTCTTTCTCACGGAAGAAGCAGCCCGCATCAAGATTGAAGTGGGATTGCGCGAAAAGCCCTTGATGCCGACTGCGCAAATGCAGGCCAGAACGCTGCTACTGAACCCTTTTACGCGAAAAGCCCTGGTTCCCGACATCGATTTGACCACCTTGTCCATGAAGGAGGCCATCGCCGAAAAGCTGCGGGCGGCATTGACACGTTTGGAACCGGCCATCCGGGACTTTTTTGATATCGATTATCTTGTATCTCAACACAAGGTTGATCTGTCGGATAAGCATCTCATAATTCTTCTTGGCGAAAAATTGAAAGTCCCAGGAAACTCGCCTATCGATCTATCGCCGGCACGGAAAGATAAACTCAAGACCCAGGTCAATACTGAACTTAAGCCGGTGTTGCGGTCTTTCGACTTTGAAAGCTTTGATCTTGACAGGGCGTTTGGCATAGTTACGAGAATGGGCCAACTATTACTGTAAATAGGAATTTTGATGACATCAACAATCCACAAACCCATCGGCATCGGGTATCGGCGCCCTCACAGGCTCCGTCTATCTCGCGTCGCGGCAGACGATTCTGGGGCTGGGACGACTCATTGCATATGCTTCTGTTATTTTCGGTATGGGGATAATCGCCTTTTCCTTTTCCAAAATTCTCATAGTTTCTCTGTCCATGATGTTTCTTACCGGATTCGGGATGATTGTACAGATAGCATCGGCTAACACAATTCTGCAGAGCATCGTGGAAGAGGATAAGCGTGGTCGTGTGATGAGCATTTATACGACGGCCATTATAGGCATGGCGCCAATCGGCAACCTCTTTGCAGGTGCAATGGCGTCCTTGATCGGCGCCCCCAGCACACTTATTGTGAGTGGTGCGGCCTGCATCATCGGTTCGCTGCTCTTTACCCTTAAGCTTCCTCACATAAGAAAAAAGGTTCGTCCCATTTACGTCAAGATGGGCATCATCTCCGAGCTTGAATGACAAATTTTAAAAGTCTTAATCTGAAGGTAAATGACTTGATCATATGACGAGAGCATTATCGTAAAAAAATTACTGCCGTAGCAGGCCTGAGAAGCGAGAATAAACGGGCGCTGACCCTATTTAGCAACGGGCGCTGACCCTATTTAGCCAAAGAATGCGGCAATGACCATATTCCATAGCGCTGGAAAATGGTCGTGACAATATTCCCGACCTATGGAAAATAGTCAGCGGGAACTGTTTTGTCATTCCCGAAGAATCTGCTGATGCTTGCGGGATAACATAAAGGCCGTGATCAATACCCGCGAATATTTCGATCACCGTATCAAGAAGTCGTCCACAGTTGTTAAAAGGGGGCGCCCGTTTTTGCCTTGGCAATCCTGTCGGAAGGTATATTTTCTTCAATCAGATTACTAAAAGAAGCGGCTGCATAATTGAAGAAACGCTGGTCTTCTATTTCAACTGTAGTTCTTCTTTTATGTCCTTAAGTAAACTATTTACCTCTTTAGTCGCTTTCTCCGGGGGCGAGGTCTTGCCGTCGCCTAACTCTATCCGCACGTGAAATCGTATAGGTACGCCCGTCTTCTTTTTAATGTCGAGCATCTTGGGTACTATATCTCCCAGGTCCTGAATCTGTGATGGTTCTAAGTCTGCTTCCGCGCGGAGGAGCAAGCCCAATGGCGGTGGAGGTGGCGGCAGAGGCGTATCCTGCTGCTTCAGGATCACGGATTGTGCAGATGGGAAGTCACACGGCCACTCCTTGGAACCTTCAGCTACTTTGAGGAACCGCGCATGTAGAGCACCACCGATGACATCTTTTATTGTTTTCCACGGAAGGGTTTTATTTTCTCTAACGGACAGGGCCGTGGCGATTGATAATCCAGAGGCATAACCTTCTTTCCATGCGTCCGGTAGATTTTCCGGCATAATCTCCGCAGCGGCGATGACAGCCGGTGGGGCGCAGAGTTTGGCATTGATTGTCAGCACACCCGCTGGTATTGGTTCTCCAAGGATGCTGGCCGGCCCGGAAAGCAGCCATAAGGAACCACCTTCTACTGCTGCCGCGACAGCTTTTTCCACGACCGTCTGGCCAGCCTTCGGTATCTGCATCGGTTCTTGGTAGCCTTCACGCTCGACCTTAACAACCGTGGTTCCACCGAAGTAGTCAACCACCGTCTTGACAGTAATTTGATCGACAGTCCATAATCCGGGCAATGCTTTTGGGGACAGAAGCGTAGGTGAAAGCTCACCCAGTTCTGCCGTGTCAGGCAGAACGAGTTCCATTGCTGGATCATTGAGGGCATTTTCATCTGGCCTCGCCATCCACCACGTACGGAAAGTGCCATCCGGGCGCGTGAGGCGTAGGACAAATGTCCCCTTCTCGCATCCATCCGACAAAGTATTGAGGATGGCGCTGGCTTTAAGCATCTTTGGCAAATGCGGCAGTTGCGCAAAAGCCCCGGCCAGATCCCGTACCCGGCGGGAAGTCTCACCGCTTCGCCATAAATTGTAAGGGCCGTCCGGGAGAAGAGCCTCCGCACTGACTGGCGTATCCTGTAATCGTGATCGCTTATCTCCCTTGATAATGTTGAAGTGCGGGTCATCCGTGACCGTGATCTTAAAAGCTTGTACTTCGTCTTTCTCCGAGACCGTCACAACGATGCAGTAGGCCTGCCTTATTGCATCCGGGATGCGGCCTTTGGACTTATCGATATTAATTTGCAGCGTCTGCGCCCTGGCCGGATCTACATTGCCGTCCTTCTGCTGTTTTTTGATGTCCTCGCGGACAACCTCCCAGGCAAGGTAATCCCTTACCCGTGCCATAGCCAGCTCCATGCCGTCTTTAGATGGTGCGACCAGAAGAACTGCGTTCCGGAAGACTCGCGGTTTGTCCGGCCCGGTTGTGTCATCCAGATATCGCCTGGCCTCGGCGCAGGGCTTGCCGGATTCCGATGCGGCACTTGGCCCTAAGACGCCATAGTGGAAAACCCCATCGTCTTCAATGTCCCTGGGGCGTGTCGGGAGCATATGGACACGAACTCCCGCCGCTGATGCATTTGCTATGAGTGTCTTCACCTTGCTGATATCGTCGAGAAGCCTGGCCCTGACAGTATCATCATGGAAGTTCTTCGCTACAACGGCATGCATCTGTGTAAGGTTTGGTCTGTTTCCGAGCCGCCACGTACCGGGAAACTGCCCTTCACCTACGACAGTATAAAGATCGTCGAGCCAGTAACTCGACTGTGCCCAGCGTAAAAGACCTTTTTCTAATTCGATCTTGTCCGGACGGGTAGAACCCAAAAGCACCGTGAGGTCTCTCGTGTGTGCCGTCTGACCAATAGGCTGGGAATGAAGAAAGGTCATCACGACAGCCTGCTCAATCTCGCGAAACTTAAGACCGACCGAATCCGTTTGAATCTGTTTAGCCTGGGAGAACTCGTTATCCAGAATCCCCGTCCACGCCTGTTTTTTCCCCTCCCATTCTTCCGTATCCGCTACGGTGACCATTTCACGGAGGGCTTCCGAAAGTCCCTCTGCGTCCGGTCCATTAAGGAATACGGACGGGCCTATGAGTGGGCTTACATCCCATTTTTCAGCTTCGCGTAACGCCAGCGCGAATGTCCGGAGAACACCACGCGTCCGCTGGAAACGGGCAAGTTGCGTCCATTTGGAATAAAGAACTTCCGTTAAATCGGGATGGAAGGGGTAGCTCTTCAGAAATCTTTCTTCTGCTTCAGCCCCCTGCTTAGCCGTCTGTTCATCAATCACGGCTATACCCTTAATGGCAGCCATTACATGCTGGCGGAAAACCTCTCGATCCTTAAGTGATTCTGGTTTAAAGAACCGACGACGCAAAACCTCGGCCACGTCTTCTTTGACTACCGGCTCCACGGCTTCTTCACGCTGACGCTGGAAGATATCGTAAAGCTCTGCCTGAATTTCTCTGCCCAGGGTATCGCTTTTGCGCGGGTCCGTTGCCAGGAGCGATGCCACAAGGCAGCACCGATCCACCTTCACCACCGCCTGGGTGAGATACTGGAAAAAGTTTTGGATGCGCGCCCTCCATTCACGACTCTGTGCTACTTTTTCACGGGCATACATCAGCACTTCATCGATGAGGATAAGGGTTCCCAACCCATCCTTGCCCGGTATTTCAAGCAAGTCGATGAGCAGGTTCTCCGCCGGTGCGGTTTCCCGTTCTTCTGCTTTACCGCTGGCGTGAAGAAGCTTAAGCCCTGCATCACCGGCAATCTGATAGGCAAGCACACTCCAGGGTTGTTTGAGTACCCGAGACTTGCCGTCAGGTGAAGATACTTCCATTCCTTTTTCCACATCCAGTTTGTCGAAGCATAGCGCAACCACACGGCACTTTGGCGGTTTCTGGCCAATGTCCTGAATGAACTCCGCCACGGCGGAAACTTTCGGCAGTTTATCAGGGTCATGAACCAGGTGCCTGAGCGTAATCAAAGTGTGGGTCTTACCACCACCGTAAGTCAGTTCCAATTGTCGAACGGCCTTATCATTTTTGCCTGCGAGGCGTAGCACCACATCCCGAACCAGACGCCGCAGGTTGTACGTAGGAAAAGTGAGGGTGAAGAACTGCTCAGGTACCTCGTAAACAGGCCTTTTTCCGCGCTGCATCATGACCTCGTAAAGGTCAGCGGCAAACATATAAAGTGACAGTTCCCCGGATTTAAGATCGTCTCGGAGCTTCGCCACCTCATGCCAGGGCTTCCAGGGAAGTTTAGCCATTGCTTTTTCCTCCTTCATCTAAAAAGTCTTCACCATCATTCTGACCCACTGCTTAAATCTATAACCACCTGCTTGTCATCCGTTACTGCCCCTCTGGCCTGGACATGATTGCTCAGGGATTCGAGGAGCGATCGTTCTTCACTTCCCGCGGGTGATAGCTCGATGAGCGATTGCAGAAGCCGTTTAAAAAGTTCATGACGACGCAGGCCGCTATCATCGATATACTCGTCTACCTTATGCAAGTCCCCACCCTTCCAAAGGTGCATGAGACAATGAACGCGGTCGATAAGTGGTACCGGCCTGCCGCCGGGCGCCTCATAGCCGAGGGAGCGGCCTTTGCGTTGTGCCCATGTTTTGAGCTTTACTTTGCTGCCCGATTCTTCTTCTGTCTCCGCGTCAACTTCTGCATCAGCGTTCACTTTTTCAGTTTCATCTTCGTCAACAGCCCTGCCCTTGGTAAACCCGATGATATTCCATGTATCGGCCAGATCCTTATCCGAGATACCGCAAGAAATTGCGTAGAGAATGCAGGCCCCCGCCGGCGCTTCCTCCATTCCGAAGTCGTGACGATGTAGGAGGTAATAAGCCGTTGGTTCATCAAGCCGATCCCGTCCTGCCTGGTCCATATCATCACTATCGGTTGCAAGGCCATTTCCAGAAAGCACCCGTCCGACCACGAAATCCACAACCATCCGGCGGACATGAGTAAGAAATTCGTGCACAGTCATCGGTCCGGGTTCATTTGCTTTTTTGACCACCGGATGCTTGCTATAGGCCTCCAGCGCCGGACCCGTGGCGGCCCAGACGAAGTCCGGACCGCGGATCCCCGCATCCCAGAACTCACGGAGCATCTCGCGGATCTTTTGGCGCATATCTTCCAAGACCTGATTGTCCCATCCTGGGCGTGCCCCATCCGGTCGCTTCTTGCAGACGAGCCAGACGGAGGAAGAAAGTGAGGCTCGTCCGAGGTTCCGTATGCCGCCGGGCATTTCCGTCATGATCGGCCAACTTCCGTCCACTACAAAACCAGCACGAATCATGGCAGAAACAAGCGTTTCCCAGGCATCGGGTTGCTTGTGAGCAAAGACTATGACGAAACGCCCTTCGCTTTTCAAGGCTTGATAACAAGCTTCAAAGGCATGGAACATTCCTTCTTCATAGGTCGCCTTTGATTTGGCCTTATTTCCATTATGCCTACTGGAGTCATCAATGATCTCGCCGTCATTTTTCTCATGATTCCATTTCGGAGACAACGGTTCCTTGAAGGCTTTGTCCAGTTCGGGAGAAAGGCCATTCAATGTTCTTCTCAGCCAGACATAGAAAAAATCCATGAGGTCGGCGTATGGAATCGCATCGTAATAGGGAGGATCGGTCACGATCACATCCATCTCCTTCATTCTTTGGGCAAGTGCTGAGATATTAAATAGTTTGGGAATTTGCGTTTCGGACCAAGAACATTTATGTAGTCTTGTAATTGCACTTACAACGGAGTTCAATCCACCGGCGTAAAACCTCTCAATCGGTGCAAGTGGATTCCCTTCAGCCATATCCCAAGTAATGGGCAGCGCCCATCTCATGAAAACGTGTTTAACCTCTTCGGCTCCATTTTCCCATACACACAACACACCCATGTAGTCAGAAGTGCGGCTAACGCAACTGGCGAGGAACGAGCTTATTGCCTCTTCCCAAATTCCTTCATACGATGAAGAGAGGTGAGCTTTCGCCGCCCGCGTCCACTTCACGAATGTGCCCAGGGACAGAAGCTGGCGCGGCGTGAAGAGCTTGTGCCATCGGTCAAATCCGTAAAGCGGTACGCGGAACCCCAAGGCTTCTTTAGTGGGAAGCGGTTCGTCCGGCACACCGAACGGTATTTGTGCGAAGATATTTTGTACTGCCTTCTCTGCCCCCTTAGCCACTTGAATCTCATGGGCGTCGGGCAGGCGGTATTCCTTACCTTTTTGCCCATCCACGACCACAGCAGTCATTGTCTCGCCCAGACGCCCTGACTGACCTTCCAAGCGTATGTCCTCCATTGTCATGATTGTCCCGCAGCAGGGGCACTTCGCACCGGCGCGTGACATTGTTCCCGCGCCAAGGCGCTTATCATTCTCGCGACGCTGGACCGTATTGCCCCCTTTTACGGAAACTTTCGTTTTGATATCAAATATGACGCCTGGTTTATCTGCATTAGGTTCCATCGTGAGGAGGACTCGATTCTTTTCTTTTTTACAAAGCCAGCGGGTTTTGAGAAGCGGGAGAACAGCCCGACAGTTCTTGCATGTTACCGTCCGCGCCCAGAGATAGGCCACAGTTGGCTTGGTCACCCAGCGGGGATTGCATTTTTGGTCGAGGTATTCGTCACTGAACTCCGCATTGAGGGCACCGATGTCCGGGGTGCCTTTTTCACTGAGCGGTACGATCCGCATGGGTTGCTTTTCATAGGGCTTTGGAATATTTTTATCAAGAGGCTCAAAGTCCGCATAGGTCGGGTAGAACTGCGCCAGTTCAAGCCGGGCGTGGTCGAGTACCCACCGGCCCCAGGCCCGGACATGCCAGGCAAGATCGGCCTTCGGCGCCCTTCCTGAATCCTCCTTGTCCTGCAGGAAAAGGTCTTCAGAAAAGGCCTTCTTTTGTTTACGGGTGTATTTTGTCCGTCCGATCAGATGGGGATGTGC
>Ga0315290_10001609_pt1 | contig 15539 bp, 10 predicted proteins | sample YL17G12_0_MG_FD_203627 | JGI IMG/M metagenome (GOLD analysis project Ga0315290, IMG submission 203627) | Sediment microbial communities from Yellowstone Lake, YNP, Wyoming, USA - YL17G12_0 | ecosystem: Environmental > Aquatic > Freshwater > Lake > Sediment | place: USA: Wyoming | collected... | reverse complement strand
GCTCCGGGCGTTGTCGAGCAAGTCCGTCAGGCAATCGTCAAATATGGATCGCCGATCTACCGGAATGAGGATGGCCTTTACCCCAACGAATTCGGCGAGGACATAAGCCTCGGCCTTCTCTACGTCGGAATCATGGGAGTGTCTGGAGTGGACAAGACGACAGTGACGACTCCTGCTACCGATGTTCCGATTGCGATCACTCAGATCCGCGAAATCAACTCAATCGACATCATCACACACGAGGGGAGTGCGCAGTCGAGTTACCTGAATCTGAGGAAGGAATTGTGATGAATAAGTTTCGCAATGTGGCGATCACCGGGGCATTGCTATTTCTCTTCGTCTGTTTCGGCGGCAATAAGGCGGAAGGCGCGACATTCGGGAATCCGACATGGGTTGGAAAGTCTGATGATGTGACAGGGAACTATTGTAGAGCATTATCAGCAGTGGCATACACGCTTTCTCCGAGTGCGAACATCGTTATCGACAGCATTGTCTTTGGTGGACGCAGTATTTCGGCAACTTCAATATCAATGGCAATCTATCGTTGGCGAAACAACTTGCCAACTGACAGCCTGATCGCGGTTACGATAAGCATTCCCGGTGCTATTGGTGATAGTTGGTTGGCGGGGGCATGTTCTTTGTCGGTATCGGCGGGCGATACAATTTGCATTGTCGAAGGGTCGTGTACGAATCCTGACAATATCAGAGTGTTCCGCCTTGATCTGCCCGGCAATAATCAGGCATATACCAGTAGTGGAACATTAGCAAATCCGTGGGTGAACTCAGGGTATTCAGCTAAGTTACTTTGCGCCTATGCTGTCTATCATGTGGTGGGATCAGTAACTCCTACTGCTTATACGGCAATCAGGAGGGTGAGCAAAAGGTGAAGCGCCTATTCCTTGCTCTCATATTCCTTTGTAGCGTTGTGTTCGCTCGTAACCCGCTCCATAGCTATCTCGATTCCACAAGCACACTTGATGATTTGTCAGCCTATCTCTGTGGCCTGAATAGCGGACAACCGCCTGATGCTGACACGCTTGCTATTCGTGGCAACTGGCGCGGTGTAATTGTTTGGGCGGACGCTGCTGGTGAAGCCGCTATTGTCAAAAGTAGGTTCCCGAATGTGGCGATTGTCCTCTACACGTCGATAGATACATATCTTGGCAATACGAATCAGGGATTGGACACGACCGACATCGGTGGAGCAAATGAGTGGCCTTTCAACCAAGACGAATACTCGCACTACCGAAAGGTCTGCAATGACTCAGGACAAAGTTACAACTCAATGTTCTACCATTGGAAGGACACAACTTGGATTCTGACCGCAACTGGCGATACGTTAGAACATTTGCCGTGCGCCCACATTCCCGCAACCGATGCCGATACTGCCTCGGTCTATTTGAATTCCTATGATCGGAATAAATATACTTTGCGCAATGATCCGAACGGCTGTAATGATTTGACATACTGGCATTATCGTCAAATTCGTCCTAAGTTCTATCGTCAGTATGGTGGTAAAACCAACGGAACATGTTGGTCATCAAACAGGGCTAACCCCGATGTCTCAAATCCACTCGCCCAGTATGCCTTGCTAAACTACTGGATGCGGGCACTTGGCAAAACAGGTGCGGCTCCTAACTATCGCAATCTTGGCGGAACTGGAAATGATGTTTACGCATGGGGGAATCTTTCTGACAGTGGTATGTCTTGGGACGGTATCTATCTTGACAACTTCAACACGGCACAGGGATATTATGGAGAAACTGATGTATTGCTAAAGGGCGGTACAATCATGCACGGTCGTACTGGCGTGAGTGTTGGAGTCTGGGGAGCGGACTCAACAAGTCGCAAGATATACCGAGATTTCCAAGAAGGGTCGCGTTACTTCGGTTCCTATTTCGAGGACTCAACTAATTTTTGGAACAACAAACCAAAAGTCCTTGCTGGCAACATGGGCAACGATGGTTACGCTTGGGGGGCATTTGGTGACACCGTTAATTTCAGTGCGGCATCGGGGATACACATTATGATGAATGAGTTCGGAACTTCAGATATGAATCATCATTGGTTTACGACACCCAAAGATGACGCTACAAACTACTATCACCGGACTTCGGCAGTGCTCTTGGCAATGGATTCCCTGATGCGAGCTAACGACATGTTCATAATTAACTCGGCTTATATCGACTATCAGGATACGACAGCCGTATATAGAGAACTTAGAGCGGGGGCGGGCAAGGCAATTTGGATACGAGACAAAATCTTTTGGGGTGATCGTGGGATCGTCGCAACCACTCCGCCCTTTTGGGGTACGGCGTGGAGCAGGGAAGGCAACACAGGTCTCTTTTGGCCTTGCGTACGCGGTTATAGTGGACTTAGTTATTCTCCTAATTGCAATGATCGCTCCGAAGTCGATACATTCATAACTACGCAACCGAAATTGGCACGGACATTCGACTTCGGGTTACGTGATAAAGATACTCTCGCCAAGTACACGACCATCACAGACTCCAGTGGTGCAAGTTGTAAACTCTGGAGATCATTCTACAGAGTTAAGCACGGCAAGGATTCCATCTATACGCGCTTCTACTACCTATATCGGCAAACAGATTCTTGGACTTACTTGCACTCGGAGAAACACTATGTCTATGTGACCCCACCAGATACCTCTTGGCATCGCATGGAGTACGACGGGACGACAACGGCAATCAATGGAGCAGCGCAACGATGTTGGATGGGCGACGGTTTGATTCTCGTTAAGGGTGATGTTCCTGAAGCTCTGAACACGCCACCCGGAATACCGGTGTTAGGGAGTCCGATAAAGGGCGCAACGGATCAGGCACCCAATCCGACTTTGCTGGTCAATAATACTACTGACGAAGATGGGAATACCTTGACCTACAATTTCCAAGTTGCGACTGACTCGGCGTTTACGTCTCTTGTTGTGAGTAGTCCACTTCAGCATACAGGCGTCACCACAACGTCTTGGACGGTCAATCCGCCACTGAGTTATGCGACAACTTACTGGTGGAAGGTGCGAGCATACGACGGCGAAGACTACGGCGGCTGGCCTATCCCGTGGTCATTTACGACGCGCAATGATACGAATAGAGTACCAACCGCTCCGGTATTAGTTACACCGATAGACGACTCCTCTGGGATTATTATCAATCCTACATTGACAGTGACAAACTCAACTGATCCCGATGACGAAGATGTTATCACCTACCAATTTGAAGTCAGTACCGATTCACTGTTTACATGGCTGACGACTTCGGTGGTAGGAGTCACAGAAGGCACGATCACAACTTCATGGACAGTAGTCCCGGTTTTAGATTATGATAGCACTTACTACTGGCGCGTGTACGCTTTCGACGGTACGGCGTTCAGCGACCCGTCATTGACAAGATCATTTACCACTATGAGTTATGTAGAACCACCAACCGGCATGCGCTGGCTATGGAGAAAGCCATGAAAAAACTGATTCTGTTTCTGTTGCTGCTGATCATCCTCGGGTTCTGCCAACTGGCAAGAGGTGCCCCCGTCGATCAGTGGCCATTAGTGCAAACCATCGACACCGTCGATGCCGCCGGCGCCAATGCCTATACCCAGTTCGTAGTTGATAGTTTATCCATTGGCAAGACCAGAGTCAGGTCGCTTGTCAATCAGAAAATCATTATTCGTCAAGGCACGGACAAGCCTTTTGCAGTAGGTATCTACAGCGTGGCCTATGCGAGTCCGAATGTGACAATTACGGTCAATGATTCTGTGCCGCAGGCGTTTGCGCATGGCGATTCTATCTGGTTTATCGGCGACATTGCATATACGTATGTGAGTTTGCCTGAAGCGGCAAAGGCGGCGGCTGATTCAACAATCAAGAGGGACTCCGCCTCCGCTACCGGAACCCCGGGTACTCTTGGTAGCGTCATCAAGTCGGCGGGCGGGACTGGCGGCATGACTACTTTACCAGATAGTCTCTTTGACTCACTGGCAGCAATTCATGCCGCAGTAAATTTGCGACCGCTCACGACGGATTTGCCAATTATCACTCAAGCAGGACTTGACTCGCTGCGAGCGACGCCAAACCGGATCAGATGGATATCGGAATTTATCGGTGTCCCATGCGACAGTTCGATGCAACTACTCTTCCCCGGTGGAGAAACCCAAGTGAAAGATTCGGCGCAGATATTCTGCTGGCAGGGAGGTGCATGGACATATATCCGCACAGTGACGTCTCGGTATTCAAATGTGGTCAACGCTCCTGATACCACGAAGACTCACAGGTAGGCGATGACAATAGGCGACAGGCGATTCTATGGCGGTGACCCGCTGGTCGATTCCAGATTCTATCCGCGCTGGCCGGAACCGACACCAGTGGAAGTTCACTTGGACCCAAGACAATCACGCACGTGGCCGCAAGAGCGCATTGACCCGCGCCCGATCAACCTGCTCGATTTCATGGATGCAATTCAGCATTCGCCGGGTATGGTCGAATTCGCCATTCCGATCTCGGATCAACTGAATTGGATACGCGACTGGGCTTTCGTCCTGCCCTACCTGACTCGCTTTGCCGACACGCCGCAGAAATATCTGTCGCTACTGGCAGGCAATTTCGGTTTCGAGCTAATCGACATGCCCTATGCGACGCAGCCGGAGCGACGGGCATTCGTCGAAGCGATCCCCGAACTCTACGCTCGTCGAGGTACGCTTTGGGCGATCAACCGCATCATCGAGTTACTCGGCTTCACAGCGACGTATGAGGAATACTATCAGGTCACGGCGATATGGAATCGATTTGCATTCTGGAATCCGTCATCTTCCGTTGGCGTCCTCTCGGAACAAATCTATGACTGGAATGACAACACCATGCAGGGTTGGGTCAACCAAGCCTATGGACATTTCCTGCCGATGGCTCAGAAACTCCGGGGTATCGGCGAGGGCACGGCGGGGTATAGCCCATATCAGAGCTGCAATATCAATGACACGCATAGGGACTACTTTCTCAGAGTTAAGTTCACCGTCCTGAAAACGGGCAACATTGTTTTCGGCTGTAATGTTCGCTGGCAGGACGCCTCCAACTTCGTGCGGGTGCAACTATACAAAGATGTCAGCGAGCAGAGCATTGCCGTCGTGGAATATGTTGGCGGCTCCAGCACCGTTCTCGGTTATGCCGATATCTCCGGCCTCACTTGGTTGACAGGGGAACACACTCTACGCATTTGGGACGAAGACAGCAAAGTGACGATCATTCTGGACAATACCACCCTGATTTACGAGCAAGCCTATACGTCTGCCATCGAGCCAATTATGAAGGGTCTCTGGGTCGATTATCGGACGATAGTTGACTGGGACGATTTCGCCTTACGCATCATCAACCGCAACAAGGTAGCGAAGTTTTTCACCGAGGGAATTTTCGATAAGGAATTGCGCATCACCTTGAGCGGCACCCCTGTTCACGCGGACGCCAAGGCAGAGTACCTCGAAAAGATAATTCCAAATTTCACGCCGTATGACACAGCAGTTATCTGGGTAACTTAGGAAGGACGATATGGGCGACTATACTGTCACTCGCGATCAATATCTTGAATCCAAGGCCGTCCAGCGCAAGATCATGCAGGATGGAACACAAGCACTTGATGCGGACATCAATGAAGTAGGTCAGATATGCGACCAGCGAACTGCTCGCCACCTCTGGAATCTGATTGAGCGGCAAAATGCCCGCTTCGGCACTGGCTGGGTTATCACCGGCGGTCTCGGTACGGATAGTCTTGGCAAGGTCACCGTCTCCGCTGGTGACGCCGCCATCATGGTCGAAACCGACAAGGCGCGAATCTGCAATCTTGCAACCAATACCATTGTAGGCAGCTGGACAACGCCCGCCGGTACGCGCACCGATTGCCTCTACGTTGATATCACCTTGCCGATCATTGATTCCGTCGATGATGTGACTTTGGTTAATCCGACATGGGGCAGAGAGACGGCGGTCGACCAACGGCTTGCCTTTACCTTTGTCAAGCGCGAGGGCTACAGCACCCCGCCAACGGCGCCCGCCGATCATTACTACGTCAGCATTGCCCTAATCTCGCGCACGGCTTCGGCGACGATCACCGATGAGTCGATTACGAACCTGCTTCATGAGTACAAGATGTCTCCCGAAGCTACGGTCAATACGGCGGCCATTATTGACCAGGCAGTGACTACCGCGAAAATTAAGGATCGCAATGTCACTACCGGAAAGATAGCGCTCCTCGGTGTCACAGGGGCGGAGATTGCGACCGATGCTATCACCGCCACGAAGATAGCAGGCGGTGCCGTGACCGCTGTAAAGCTGGCTACCGACGCAGCGATAGGAAACATCACAGCGGACTCGTTATTCGGGTCTAAACTTGCCACTGGTGCGTCAGGCAACGGCATCACGGGTGATCGAATCAATGCGGCGACGATCACCGGAGCCAAACTCGCTAATCAGACGATCACCGCTACACAGATTGCCAATTTAACTGTGACTGCCGCCCAAATTGCGAATGCGACAATCACTTCCACGCAGATTTTCGATGCGACGATCACGGAGGCGAAACTCGCCGTACAGTTCCTTAGAAGTAGTGGCACGAATAATCTAACTGGCAACCTTGCGCTTACCGCCGGAGTCACAATCGACGGCGTTGATCCGAGTGTGATATCGGACATAATCTATGCACAGACGCTTGAGGCCACATTCGGTATCAACGATGTCATTACTGACTGGAGTGCAACTACGGCAGCTTCAGCGTGGACTCTTGCCGATCCCGGCGATCACCTTTACAAGGCGAAATTGCGGAAAGCCTATTACAAGAAGGCCAACGCCAAGAAATTATATGTCCGCTTTGAAGCGGGAATGGCTCTCACTGCGAGTGATAGTTATGCCGGAGTGACCGTGCAGGGGCTTACTCAGGTGGTCTCTCCCTCCCTGAGCACATTCAACTGTCCGGCGACTTGGAATGGGACATTCTTTGATTTGGTGGTCGACATTTCCAGCTTGGCGACAAACGCTGATGCTAATGTGATTGTGGCAATGCGCGGTACAAACGGCACGGGCACGGCGAGCATATCCATGCGCAAAGTTATGATCTGGACTCAGGTAGACTAAGGAGATTATAAATGGCTGACTATACTACAGACTCACCGGCGACGCTTGTCTGTGCAACTCAATTCACAGAAATCATGGCGACCATAACTGGGACGCGACAAGCGAACGGCGAAACCTTCATTGACGTGACTTATGTCGGGCTTGACCACAGCACTTGTTCCACGACGTTGCGCATACCGGACAATGCCACTGACGCAAAGATCGATGTAGCAATCAAGGCTTACGGCGTACAGTGGTACACGGCAGCACGTTGGCGGATCGTCAATGCCGGAAGTTGGTATAGTGCACTCAGCGCACGCATCAACGAGGAACTGAACATCCCCGTTCCGTATCCCGACTGAAGCATTCTTAACTAACCTAACATTCGCATAACCACCACGTTCGCGCGCTCGCGCGCCCTCTATAAAAACACCAAGGAACCCATGAAAAAGAAACCAGAAGCAACAGAAGGGAAAAGACCGACCGTGCTGATCGGAGTGCCGTCTTATGACGGATTCCTGCATTTTCAACTTTATGATGAAATCAGCACGTTGGCCTTCTATTCAAAAGGCAAAGGCATAGATGTTTTCACGAGGGGGTATGTCCCGTTTCTCGTGATGGTGAATTCGTCGCTCCCGAGCAATCGGGCGCGCATTGTTGAGCAGGCACTCAAGCTCAAGGCAGATTATCTCCTCTTCATAGATTCCGATTCAACCAACATTCCAGCAGACGCCCTGATCAGGTTGATGTCGCATGGCAAAGATATGATCGGGGCGTTGTATTATAAAAAAAGGCCGCCACACCTCCCCGTTGTTGGGAACTTCTCATATTCAGAGAAAAAGAAGATGCGTTATCTGGTCGATTTCAAACCGAACAAGGTGCTGAAAGTTGGCGGGTTAGGCTTCGGCTTCACATTGATTTCCACCAAGCTACTCAAAGACTGCATAACGAAAGACCCGAAACGAGAATTGTTTCCATGCTCCGAGCGGCAGGGCGAAGACGGCGGCTTTTGTCAATTAGTACACGACTCCGGCTATGACATCTATTTGGACACCGGCTTGGTTGTGGGGCATCAAGGGCTATACAGCTACAGCGCAAAAGATGCCGCACTCTATCGGGGGGAAATAACAGCACTACGAAAGAAGGGATTAAGTGCCACAACGGCGGCTTCCCATATCGAAATGAAGTACGCCTTTGGCCTTGACCCTGACAAGATACCCAAAAAACCAAAACACACTTAAGGAGAAAAACAATGGCTGGATTTACTAATCGCGGCAAGAAACTCATGGGATCGGTCTATTTGCTGGCCACCGCCGCCGATATCCCGACCGCCTTCAAGGTCGCCCTTGTCACTACTGCGTCGGCTCCGACACAGGACACCAATACCCTTTCACAGCTAACGCAGGTCAATACTCAAACCGCCTATGGCTACACTGCCGGCGGCATTGCCGTCGAGCGAAGTGCTACCGGATTCGATACGGTGACCGAGGACGATTCCGGTGATCTCGCATCATTCAAGATCAAGGACTTGGTCTGGACTGCCAACGGCGGGTCAATCAGTTCTATTTCCTATGCCGTCCTCGTCGACGACAATGCGACGCCGAACGTCATCGCCTATTGGACTGTGACCGGCGGACCGGTGACGGTGACTACCGGACAGACCTTTACTCTTCAGGACTGCGAACTGCAGCTCAAAGAGAGTTAATGGCCACCGCGACTTTTGCCACACTCAAATGTACAGGTTCGGGCGCGGAGACGGAAACGGATGTCAGCGCCCATCCCTGTTTTCTAAACGCCGACATCGTTTCGACCGACACTGCGTCCTATCCGATCAAGGCACCAATCGCGGGCGGCAATCCGACTTATTCCTATGAACTCTGGTTGAAGTTGCGCTGTACCGCCGCGCCGGATAGTTACTGCCAGAACTTCAAATTCTACGGGCCGGATCATCGGCCTGATTACTTGGACTCGCCAGGCAACAAGATGACGATCAATGTCGCCACGACTGCGACCGGAGCGACGCCTGTAAATACTGTATCGAGTGTCGCCACGACACGGCAGGATACGAACTACTACAGCGCGGGCACGGCTTTGACTCTGCCTGTTGATCCCGGGGACAGCAAGATCAATGCGGTCAACGAAGAGACGAACTATCTGGTCTTGCAACTCAAGGTCGAAGAAGCGGCGACTCAGGGCGCGATTGCATCTTATGTCCCGAACATAAGTTGGGAAGAGGTCTGATGTGGAACTTGATCCGCAGCGGATTTATTCTTGGCGCATCGACTGGGACAAAGGAAGTGTCGATGACCTGACCCAACGCAAACTGAGCCGTGAGGATCGCATTGACCCGCAATGTCCTCCGGCTGAGTACGGACAGGCGCGGAGGATCAGCCTCATTCCGCTTGATCCATCCTATCCCGAAATTAGCATGAACGTTCCCGAGGGAGCTACACCCATTTGTCACAGATTAGTAACAAGAGACAATCTGGGTTCTGGCTCCCTCGTTTTTTTGTTGTACCGCATCGGCTATCGAATAGGCGGACACCGCACGATGAAAGCTGTCGATTTGTTCACCCGCAAGATCATTGACATCGAGGATGAAGGCTAATCATGGCTACGACTGATCCATTACGCCCAAGTGCTGATTATAGTCCTGTATGGTCGCCCGACGCTGAGGATCATTATAGCTTAGTCAACGATGCGTCTGATAGTACGTCCATAGCAGCGACACCGAGCTACGTTGGCGGACTTGATCTCTACTACATGGCAGACATGCCAGCTGCTTCAGCGATTACGTCAGTCACTCTCTATGCGCGGGCTAAGGATAGTGGGAATGGGACAAACACAATAGCGTTGGCTTGCAGCGATGGTGTGAATACCGCCTTACTGCAAAGTCCGGTTTTTGCCCCTTCTACGAGTATCGCAGAGACTTCCTATGCCTTTGCAAATCACCCTGACGGGAGTGCTTGGGGAACGGCGGCACGAGTCAACGCTTGCTATTTTGGCGTAAAGTGTGTGGCGTGTGCTAACAGCAGACAGATTAATGTCTACGATGTCTGGCTGGTAGTCGTCTATACCGCCGCCGCCGAACCGATTGTGGTTACGCCGGCAGCAGCCACGCTGGTCACCGCAAGTGTCACACCGACCGTTGCCTTAGGATCAGTCGCGATCACGCCCGCCGCCGCCACTTGTGTTTGTGCGACCGTTGATCCGATGGTTCCGGGGATAGTGGTGCCTGCCCCGAGTACGATGGTCTGCGCGATCGTAGCCCCAACAGTTGTATTGTCATCGGTGGTCATCACACCCGATGCAAGTACGTTGGTCTGCGCAACTGTGGCTCCCATTACCGCTATCGTCATCAGTTCGCTTATCTCGACTCTTGTGGCCGCCACCATCGCGCCGATCATAATTATGACCAGCGTTGCGAAGACGCCGAGTCCGTCCACGCTGGTAACTCATACCGTCACCCCTACGGTTCTGATCAAAAGAAAAGGCGCATGGACAAATCCGGCTACTACCTTCCGGCGCAAACTCACGTTCAGGACTGACCACCCGGAAATCCCCGCTGACTATACGGCGTCGTTCAATATGCCGACGGGTACGCGGTACAAGATCGCCAACGACGGGTGCTTCAATCAAGCGATCCGTGAGCCAAGCAATCAGGTGCTCTATGCCAACGGGAAAACGCATGTCTGTTATCTCAGTCATATCTCCGATGTCGACGGTATGTACGGAGTCAGCATTCAGAGCTATGACCACCTGACGCAGCAATGGGGAACACCATACCGCGTCGATAGTGCGCAGAGCAGTTCCGACCCGCATACCTGCCCGCACATGGTTCGTGACAATGCCGGTTACTTGCACCTGTTCTATGGCGCTCACGTCGGACCGCTCTGCCACTCAGTCTCGAATGCCCCCGATGAGTCAGGCGCTTTGCCGGGAGAGACGAGCGGCTGGACACTGAAGGGAATTGTTACCGGGGGTGGGTCTAATTACGAATATGTAGACTTACCCACGGCTAATGATCAGATTTATATCTTTGCTTCCGTAGAGAGCAAGAAAGATACATACGGCCTCGCTGCAACTGCACTCGGATCGGGCGATACTATTTCTAAAGTCACGGTCAAGATCAGGGCTAAGGGATATCAGTCCGAAGTACAAGCCGTACTCAAAGCAATTGTACGACCTGGTTCCACAGATAGGTTAGGTGCAGGATTTCAGGTGACTAACTCTACCAGTTTTGTGGTCTACTCGACCGACTGGACGACGAATCCCGATACGAGTGCAACCTGGCTATATAGTGAGTTAGATTCGCTACAGGCTGGCGTTATTACTTACACCGCTGCTCACGAGATAGAGATATCTCAGCTTTGGGTCGAGGTGACGCATGGCGGCGATGTCGAAATCCTCCGTCCGAATGCTGCTGGTTCCACGACGCAATGGTCACGATCATCCCGGTCTTCGTATCCAATACCAATTTGCGATCAGGATAGTGGACTGTTGTTTGTCTTTTTCCGTGGGTCTGGAGAAGCTGGAGGAAGTTTCATCTATTCTGCCGACGCCGGGCTTACTTGGTCGAGTGAGAAAGCAGTCGTCTACGATGCTGCATCCTCCCCTTATACGGTATATCGACTTTACTTTAACGGAATCTATTATGACCAGATAGCTAAGCGTATTCACGTAGCCTTCAGTTTTATCGATACCGGTAACTTCACTCGGGGGGTCTGGTATGCTTACTCCGATTTAGAATCAGGGACGGCTCCATATTTTATTAGTTGGAAGACGATTGATGGTAGCGGTTGTGGCACTACCCACACCAGTCCAATTACCAGAGCCACCTTAGCGGCTGGTACAGGCAAGGGAGTAGTCATTGCGAACTCCGGCGACGGCTCAATGACTTATTTCATCCGCTACGTGACCTTGTTGCGTGATGGTACGCCAGTAGTGGCTTTCCTCGAGGCGAACGGATTGCGTGGCGTTTATGACAACTGTGGCTTCGGCGTCTCCCGATATTATTCCGGGGCGTGGCATCACACGTCGATCTCCGAAGCCCACGACATCACAATCCACGACGCCTTAGACCCGATGATCTGTGACCGCGACGGCGTGTTGCATATGTTCACGGGCGAGGATAGTCGCTGTATCAAGCATCATGTTCCGACGGGCAACGGAGATTACACCGACTCGACGGGGTACGGCAGTGGCACAGCACTCTATGAATTTGTCGATGACGGCATTCACAATATGGACTGGGACACCAGCTATTTGGCTAAGACTGGAGCGGTACAGAAATGCACCTTCACGTCTAATAAAACACTTCCTAATGGTGTCAAGATTCTGAGGGTTGGCGTGGAAACGGTGACTCGTCGTTCCTTTGGACAGGGCACGACTACCTACAAGCATCTATTGCGAATCGGCGGAGTGGACTATGAGGGAGCAGCAATTCTTGTTCCCAATGGTCTCTATGCTATTTACAGGACATGGTGGGACACGAATCCGGCAACGAGCGCAGCCTGGACAAAGGCCGCAGTAGAAGCGGCGGAATTTGGTTTCTCGGAGAGTGATACTACCGAGGATACTGTTGTTCGCACCAGCCGTTGTAATCTGATTATTGAGGTCAACTACGCTTCAAACGACGAACTCTGGGGACAAGAAATTGTTCACTTAGCTTCAGCAGATAACGGCGATACTTGGGTAGCTAATCGCATATCGGAAAATTCTTCCGTCGGCATGGCGATGATGGGTGGCAAGATGTACTACTCGAATGACCAACTTGGGATTGTCTGGTCAAGCGGGTACGACGTTTTCTATTACACGAATGAACCCTATGGACTGATTCGCCATGACGCACGAGACTTACGGATTCGTTGGGGGTCTACAGAAATCCATCGTATTGTCGATTACGCTAACTTTGAGAATACGCGGATACGCTTCAAGCTTCAAGAAGTATTGTCAGCAGGAGCAGTCTCCGGGACTATACCCTACTACCTTGAATACGGCAATCCGAATGAGACGACTGACCCACTGTCAAACCCGAATGAAGTCCTACTCGCCTTCGAAAGTTTCGAAACCTACGATAATGCTGAAGCGATTGCTGGACAGCGAGACTGGACGCTGAACAGCGGCACAGCTGTTGGCTATTACTCCGGTGCGGTGCAGGAAGGGAACAAAGTTCATGCGGGTGCAACCTCGATGAAATGCAGTGCCACTTCAGGGGTGATCGACGTTAAGAAATCACTCCCAACGACGTACTCCGATATCCACGTCAGGGCTGCAATCTGGATGGAAGCCGCGAATACTCAATGGGTATCACTCTGTGATAGCGGCGGGGATGAATTTGGTGCAGGCAAGACTGCGGGGTCAGGACACTGGGATGCGGGCTATTACGATGGGACGTTTCATGCTCACGCGACGCATCGCGCAGGCAAGAATGCTTACGACATCGTTGAAGCGCAAATTACCTCGAAGGGTGGCTCGGCTTGGGTAAATGGCAATCTGATTGCCGACGAAGTGAGCACCCCGAATATCAGTGCCGCAAATTCTATCAAATGCAGAACCAACGGCTATGGCCTCTGCTATTTCGATACCATCGAGGTCTCCCGCCGACTGCGCAAATCGGGCGGCGTCAATGATTATCAGGTTATAGGTCCACTGGACGGCAATATTGACCCTGAAGTCTTGATCTGGTACGGCGCTTTACTATTAGGCGATCCCACAGATCACTCGGCAACCTACGAGTCATGGTGTGACGGCAAGTACGATGACATCTACTACGATGACGCGGTAAACTTTCTTGGCGTCGGTCGCATCGACGTTAAAGTCAGAACCACGCTAAATGAAAGCGGGGCAGCTGAACAAGGGAAAACCTGCGATTATCACGTCTGGCTGTCGCGGGGTTCTGTCTACGACCCGTTGAACATTGTAGCCGACGAGACCCGACAAATGGTCTTGGCAACCTGGGGTACTCCGGTTGACGAAGTCTATTCGTTCACGGGACTACTCGGCGGCCACTATTCGGTCAAGGTCGATTTCTATGCCAGTAATGAGGCGACTCCACACGAAGATATCGATTCACTGATTTACGAGATCAAGGTTTACGGCTACTCCCTCGATCCGGTCATCATCCTCGGCGAGCAAGAGGTCAAGGGATTCTACATTGACGCCAGCATTTTGGGCGGGCGTCAGTTACTGCTGACGATTGACGCGACAATCGACGGTTACGTATTCCTTTGCACTCCGGCTCCGGCTACTCTGGTAGCAGCTTCGGTTGCGCCGACTGTCGGATTCAGGGGTATCACTTCAGCGGCTACGCTGGTAGCGGCATCAGTCGATCCCGTCGCCATTCTCGGCAGCATAGCGATCACGCCGTCCGCTGGGACTCTGGTTGCGGCTTCAGTTGCCCCGACCATCGTCCTGACCAGCGTGGCGGTGACGCCCGATGCATCGACGTTGGTAGCGGCTACCGTTGATCCGACAGCTATTCTTGGCAGTCTCTCAATCATACCGGCGGTGAGTACGCTGGTAACTGCCTCGGTTGACCCGGCTGTAATTCTTGGGAGTGTAGCGGTCACCCCTGATGTTGCGACATTGGTAACCGCTTCAGTTACGCCTGCCGTTGTCCTCGGCAGTGTGGTAGTCACCCCTGCTGCGGGAACCCTTGTAGCGGCCTCGGTAGCGCCTACTCCGATTCTGGGGTCAATGGCAATTACGCCGACGCCCGCCACGTTAGTTACGACATCCATCGCCCCGAGCGTCACTCTTACGATCACGCCGACTGCCGCGACGCTTGTTTGCCATTCCGTAGTTCCGACCGTCGCCCTTGCAATCACGCCGAACGCTGCGACGCTGATTTGCTCTTCGGTTACCCCGATTGTCGGTCTCAGAATCACTCCGACCGCCGCCACATTGATAGCGTCGACGGTTGACCCAACTACGGTTCTTGGCAGTGTCGCAATTACTCCTACCGCAAGCACATTGATTGCGGCCACGGTTGACCCAATTACGGTTCTTGGCAGTCTGGCAATTACTCCGGCTGCCAGCAGTCTGATAACAGGAAGCATCGCGCCAACTACTGTCCTCGGCAGCCTCGCCATAACTCCGGCGGCCAGTTCGCTTGTCGCTGCCACGATTGACCCTGTTGCCGTTTTTGGATCCATTGCGATAACGCCCTCAGCAGCAAGTCTCGTGACAGCCACGACTGGCTGCATAGTACAGGGTAATTCGGTAGCGATAACGCCCAGTCCGGCTACAAGTGTGGTCGCCACGGTTGATCCGACGGCGGTACTGGGAAGTATCGGCGCCACACCGAGTGCCGCTACCTTGGTGGCGGGGACGGTTGCCCCTACTTGTCTATTGAGCAGTGTGACGATTACTCCTAATCCTGTCACTCTGATTGCAGCTTCAGTCACGCCGACCGTTATTCTCGGATCACTTT
>Ga0315290_10001606_pt1 | contig 15547 bp, 15 predicted proteins | sample YL17G12_0_MG_FD_203627 | JGI IMG/M metagenome (GOLD analysis project Ga0315290, IMG submission 203627) | Sediment microbial communities from Yellowstone Lake, YNP, Wyoming, USA - YL17G12_0 | ecosystem: Environmental > Aquatic > Freshwater > Lake > Sediment | place: USA: Wyoming | collected... | reverse complement strand
TCATCCGATCGAGATAGGTGATCGGACCGGACTGCGGCGCCTCCCATTTCCGATTCCAGGCGCCCATCAACCCGAGCACGGCGCGCCATCGTCCGCCGCCGGTGAGCAGCAACTCCATCTCCTCGGGCGATTCGCCCACGTGGACAGAGGTCGGCACGGTGCGCGCCGGCTCTCGCCGGTCGCGGATGGCCTCAAACATACCAGGAGCCACCGAGTAAGGCGCGTGAGGGGCCAGAGCCAGTCTCCAGCCCGGCACCTCCGGTAGTGCCTCAATCTTCGCCTGCGCCCTCGCCACAACTGCCGCCGGGTCTGACGCGTTGAACTTCAGGATCTCGTGAAAGACGACGCCTGCCAGACCACTCGACGCCAGCAGGTCGAGGCCAACCAGCGAGTTGCTGACATCGCCGACGACCCCGGTGCCGGACGCCCGCATCTCCGCCAGAGCGTTCTTGATGCCGGTTCGAATCATCGCTTCGCTGGCGGCCTGGAACGGGGACAGACGCACCTTCATCTGCGCGATCACCCAGTCGATGAAGTTGCGCCCGGGCGGCACACGCCCGCGCAGCCACGACAGCTCCAGATGGGTATGCGCATTGACCAGTGCCGGCATCACGGCCACATCGCCAAGTTCCACTCCGTCGTGCTCGCCGCCTGAGACCCGGGCGCGGTCGCCGGCAGCGCCGACTGCCGCGATGCGGCCGCCGTCGGTGCGAACCCACCCGTTGCGAATCGGCGGACTCGCGATGGGGACGATCCACGACGCGTGATACGTGGGCATGGTGAGGTGCGATCAATAGTAGACGGGATTCGGGATTAGGGATTGGGGATTTGGCGTTGGGAAGCATCGACTTCCCAAGATCCGAGTCCCGATATTCCTCGGGCTTTGAACAACACCTGCCCGGTCAAGTCACGATGCCTGCGTCAGTCCTTCTTGTCGAGACCCCACTTGACTGCACCCCGGCACGCGATCAGGAGAAACACGACGCAGTACAGCGCGGCGAGTTCTCCCTGGTTGACGCCGGGCAGGAACTTGGAATCGAACTGGAACCTCCAATGGAACTGAATGTATGCCACGGCCATCGCCCCGCTGCAGAGGAACGCCGCTAGGCGCGTCCCGAATCCCACCATCACTGCCAGGCCTCCCACCAACTCGATGGCCCCACCAACCCAAGTCTGGGACCACGCTGGCGGCGCGGGAAACGCCGACAGCACCCCGAACAGGATCTGGACGCCGTGGAATGAGAACATGAACCCCGTCACCATTCGCATCAGGGCGTAGGCCTGGTCTGCGTATTTCTCGAGCATCTTCATGACCGTTCTCTTCAAGCAAGCGACTCAGCACTTCCCCTCTGCCCTCGAGCGGCTCGGCAAATCGCCGCCGCATGGTCACGTTCCGCAGAGGGACTCCGTCTGGAGCGCCTGCGGGATCAGGCCGCCCACGGCTACAGCACCCGGTAGATCTGACCGGTCTGCGCGCCTTCGACGCTCTTCGAGTACGCAAGCGCGGCGCGTGCGGCCGGAACGGGTTCGAAACCTCTGAAATAGGGCGCGAAACCCCCCAGGGCCTCTTCGATGACGCCAGGGCTCACGGCATTGATCCGAAGCGCTCTCGGCATCTCGATGGCGGCGGCTACCACGAATGCGTTGATGGCGCCGTTCACCATCGAGGCCGACGATCCAAATCGAATGGGATCGGCATCGAGCACGCCGCTCGTCAGCGTGAACGATCCGGCGTCCGAGATCGATTCGCGCCCGATCAGGACGAGGTTGACCTGCCCCATGAGCTTGTCGTTCAGACCGATCTCGTAGTCGGCGGCCGCCATCGCCTCGAGCGGGGCGAACTTGACCACGCCGGCTGCCGACACGACGGCGTCAATTCGGCCGACCTTCTTGAATGCTGCCTTGATGGACTCGACGTCTGTGATGTCCATCTGCACATCGCCGGAGTTCCGCCCCGCGGATATCAGTTCGTGGCGCCGCCCCAACTCTGTCGCGACCGCCCTACCGATGATCCCTGACGCCCCCACCAGCAACACTCTCATGGCACACCCTCCGTGCATGCTCTGCCATCACGTGACACGACGCCCAGGCCGCGCTCAGCGCATCGTTCAGGTCCGCACGGGCGCGACGGCCTTCCGAATCACCGTGCCGGCGTACGCTCCGGCAAACGCGATGAGCAGCGCCAGCAGGGATCCGTAGTTGCGCGTCTGGAGAATCCCCTGCAGCGGAATCCACAGGCCGACGGCGAGGGCCCACAGCCACGGCCGCTTCGGTGCCAGGAACCCGAGCGCGCCGCATGTGAGAAACACCGCGGCCGCCGTGATGCCGGTGTCGTCCCAGCCAGGCCGGCTGTCCACGTAGGTAATCAGGCCACCGAACCCGAGTGCGAGTGTGAGCAAGATCTTCTGCATCATCGCCATTGTGGCACAGGTCGCCGGCACCAGGGCCGATCGCGGCGGGCGCGGCCTGGTGGCCCGCCGTTCACGGAGTCTTGACGAGCGGCAGTTCGATGAAGCTCGCCTGGCCAGGAGCGTGATAGATCCGCTGTACGGCCCGGCGGTAGTCGGTGGCCTTCGCCCAGAAGATGTTGGGGACGAACGTCTGGGGATTGCGATCGTAGAGCGGGAACCAGCTCGACTGCACCTGGACCATGATGCGGTGGCCCGGGCGGAAGACGTGGTTCGCGGTCGGCAGCGCGATCGTGTACTTGAGCGCCACGTCGGGCGACAACGCCTTGGGTGTCTCGAGGCTCTCGCGGTAGCGTCCGCGGAAGATGTCGGCCGACACCATCAGCTGATAGCCGCCCATCGCCGGCTGGCCGGCCACTTCGTCGGGATACACGTCGATGAGCTTGACCACCCAGTCCGAATCCGTGCCGCTCGTGGATGCCACCAGGTTCGCGATCGGCCGCCCGCTGATCTTGACCGGCGCGGTCAACACGTCGGAGACGAACGCGATCACGTCGGGCCGGCCGGACGCTTCGCGCTGATCGTCGACGAGCCACTGGCGCCACGTGGAATCCGGAGCGTAGACGGCCCGGATCGGACGTGCGCGGTACGGCACGGGCTTGGCGGGGTCAGAGACGTATTCGTCAAACGTGGCGTCCCCGGCCTTCGGCGGGTCGAAGGCGACGGTTGAACCCGCACGCAGATAGAGCGGCGTCGGGGTGACGGCGCAGCCAGTCTGGCAGCCCGCCGGCCACGCTGGCAGGCGCTGCCAGGCGCCGGTTCCGGTCTCGAACGCGGTGACGGGAGCCACGTCTGCCTTCGGCGCGCCGTCCTTCAGGTATTGATCCAGAAAGGGGCGCAGGATCCGCTGCCGGAAGTACAGCGCCGTGTCGCTGCCCAGTCTCAAGTCACCGAGCGAGCTTCCGTCCCTGAACTCCTGACCGTGGCTCCACGGGCCTATCACCAGGAACACTTTGTCGTTGGCCGCGTCCTTCGGCTCGACCGCGGCGTAGACGGCGATGGCGCCGTGGATGTCTTCCTGGTCCCAGAGGCTGTGGACGAGCATGACGGGCACCTTCAGCGGCTGCGCCGCCAGCACCTTGTCCATCGCCTGATCGCGCCAGAACGCGTCGTAGGCCGGGTGCTCGAGGATCTTGCGCCAGAAGCCGAGCTGTTCGAGCCCTCGGCGCCGGGCCAACTCGCCGGCCGATCCGGCCTGCATGAACATCTCGTAGTCGTCGAAGTGGGTGGTCCACCACAGAGCGTCTGATCCCCGGGTCGCCTGTTGATTGTAGATATACGACATCATCTGCTGCCGAAACGCGCCATAGTGAAACCAGTCGTCACCGAGCCAGCCATCCACCATGGGATTCATCGGCACCGCCACCTTCAGGGCCGGGTGAGGATTGACGAGCGCCATCAGCGAGAGAAAGCCGTCGTAGGAGATGCCGAGGATCCCGACATTGCCGTTGGTCTCGGGAACGTTGTGAACCAGCCAGTCAATCGTGTCGTACGTGTCGGTCGACTGATCGACCGGTGTCGGGTTCTGCGGGCCGCTCAGGGGACGGTTCATCACGTAGTCCCCCTCCGACCCGTGCTTGCCGCGCACATCCTGGTTCGCGCGGATGTAACCGCCCTCGACGACGAACTCCCGGGCGTAGTAGTCGTTGCCCTCTCCCATGTGCGCGCTCGGAGCAAAGGCCTGCGTCGCGCCGGCATTGTAGGGCGTGCGCGAAAGCAGGATCGGCGCCCGCTTCGCTCCGCGCGGCACCACGATCACCGTGCGCAGTTTCACGCCGTCGCGCATCGGGATCATGACGTCGCGCGTGACGTAGTCGAAGCTATCGGCGGCGGGTGCGAGCCGGGCCGGCGTCTCACTCGGCAGGCGGGGGTACTGGACAGACGGTTGCTGCGGCGTCGTCGTAGTCTGCGCGGCCGGCGCACTGGCCCCCAGCGCAATCCCGACGACGGCGAGCGATGTCAGCACTCGAAGCCAGCCGCGGCGGACGGTGAACCGCCGCGGGACGTGTCTTTGTTCAACAATCATCGTTGACCTCCGGTCGCTGTGGTCGGACGCAGCGCGAACGCCCGCCCGATCATTTCTTCTGCCACCTGTCACCCTTCTCAAGCACGGTCCGCACGTTATCGCCATCCAGCCACTTCCTTGCCTCGGAGTCGTCGCGGAGGCAGGCATCCCAGAATGCCGTCGTGACGCCAAGAATCGCCCGGTGGTGGTTCGGATTGCGCTTCTCCTTGTCGCCAGGAAGCGCCCGATCGGTGAACGCGGAGTGTTCCGCCTTGTCCAGCACCAGTTCGTACTTCCCACCCGGCGGCAACGCCGGAAACACGCTGAGGCGTGATGGCAGGTCGGCGTCTCCAATAATGGCCGTGTCCAGGGTTCCAGTCAGCAGCATCCACGGGATTGCCACGCGAACAAACGACTGCTTCGGATCACCGCGGCGGGGCCCGCTCGGGCTCATCACGACGGCCGCTCTGATTCTCGGATCGGTGAAGCCCTTCCCGATAGGAAAGAACTGGCCGCTCACCGCCTGCGTGGTCACCGCGCCAAAGGAGTGGCCCGACATCCCGATTCGCTTCATGTTCAGCCGTCCCGCGAGGACGTGACCGCTCGCGTTGTTCCACTGTTCGAGCTCGTCGAGAACCGCTGGAACATCTCCCACCCGAAGCAGGAGGTTCTCCAGGCTGGCCGCCTGTTTCATCGCGGCCAGCCGCTGGGCCGGAAGCGTATCCTTCCACACGCCATCGTCACTTCCCGGATGCTGCAGGAAGACGGCGGCATAGCCCCTCAACGCCCAGTGAATCCCCAGGTACTCCGAGCCTGCGCGATTCCCTCCGAGACCGTGGCTGAAGAGCACGACGGCCGCCGGTCTCCGATCCTTGGGCAGATAGACGCGAATCGGAATCTCCCGCGAGCGCTGCGCATCTTTGACGACCAAGTCGGTCTGCTCAGGCGTGGCCTTCTCGGTAAGAAGCGGGTCGTAGCCGGCTCGGGGCCCAACCACCGCGACCGACGTTGACATCGCAACGAGCATGGCTGTCCCGAATGACGGCCTCATGGCGAGTCCTTTCGGATGGCGAGCAGGGGATGTTGATGCTGCTCCCAGCGTCGACGCCGTCTCAGGACTGCGGTTTGCTGCCGGCAATGCGGGCCCCGCTTAGCGGACCGCCGAGCAACGCGCTGATGATACACAGGTTGAAGACCCCGGCAGCCAGGGGAACGAGGCCGGCAACCATCAGGATGATGCCGGTAGACCCGGCGCTTTCGGCGTAGCCCCAGCCGATGAGGCCAAGGCCGGCGAGAATGCGGGTGAGGCGGCCGATCGGGCTGTTCATGAACCGGGCGAAACCGGACCGACCGAACGATTCAGCAATGCTCATCGCAACCTCCATGGGTGTCGGCACCCGTTTACAGTGCTGTTCGCAATCCGCCCCGCGTCACTTCAGGCCGAGCTTCCCGCCGGCGGCCATAAGGCGCAGGGCTTCGTCCAGGCGCCGCTGGCGCGTCTCCTCCCGTTTGGCCGATTCGATCCAACCGATGTATGCGCGCCGGTGAGAGGGAGCCAGCTTCTCGAAGGTTCTCGAGGCGGCCGGACTGTTCTTCAGCGCCGCCTCGATGTACGCGGGAAGTGCGGATACCGACGGGCGTGGCGCATCACCGCTCTTGTCGGTCGGCGCGCGGTTCAGCCCCGGGGCCGCCAGCAGCCCGCGCTCGGCAAGGTCCGCGTACCGCCCGCGGTTCAGCGTCGACCACGCGCTGTCGGCCTTTCGCGGCGTGAACTTCCGGACGTAGCGGTCGTCGTCGAGGCGCCGGATGACACTGTCGATCCAGCCGAAGCACAGCGCCTCCTCAACCGCATCGGTATAGCTCAGGCCCTTCACGCCGGCGTGCCCCTTGTGGAAGACGAGCCAGATTGCCGACGCCGAGGCGTGGTGCGTGCCGAGCCACTTCCGCCACTGCCGGCGGGTCCGTACGTCGAGCGTCTTGATGACGGCTCGTGACATCTGCTTGTCGCTCCTCCGCTGTGGCTTCTGTCCGGCCAGGTCGTCGGCCGGTCGGCCGCCTCGAAGACGTCCCAGATCGCAGGGGCGCCGTCCCCGATGCCTCTGAACCGGGTTTCCATTCGCTCGCCACTCGCGTTAGGATGACACAAGTAGCAGTCGAACATCCGAATCCCGTCGGTGTGCCCATCGCCACACTTCGAGCGCAGGTCGTGCCCCGGCAGGCACCCGCCTCAGGAGAAAGTGACCCATGAATTCGGTGCCCCTCATGCTGATCGCCATCCTCGTCACGACGCTGGCGTACCGGTACTACGGCGCCTTCATCGCGGCGAAGGTGCTGGTGCTCAGCGATCGCGTCACGCCGGCGCACACGATGGAGGACGGCCAGAACTATCAGCCCACGAACAAGTGGGTGCTGTTCGGGCATCACTTTGCGGCGATTTCCGGAGCGGGGCCCCTGATTGGCCCGGTCCTGGCGGCGCAGTACGGTTACGCCCCGACGTTCCTGTGGATGCTGCTTGGCGCGGTCATCGCGGGCGGCGTCCACGACATGACAATCCTGGTCGCCTCGATTCGCCGGAAGGGCAAGTCTCTCGCGGAGATCGCCCGCGCGGAGGTGAGTCCGCTGGCCGGGCTGGTCGGCTCGATCGCCATCCTCATCATCATCATCGTCGCCCTGGCCGGCCTGGGTTTCGCGGTGGTAAACGCCCTGCGCGACAGCTCCTGGGGGACGTTCACGATCTCGATGACGATCCCGGTGGCGATGTTTGTCGGCATGTGGATGTACCGCTTCCGCAAGGGCCGGGTCGCCGAAGCCAGCGTCATCGGCGTCGTCGGGGTCTTTGCCGCGCTCATCATCGGCGGGATGATTCCTGGGTCGCGCTTCGCCCCGGCCTTCACCCTGTCGCGCGAAGGGATTGTCATCGCCCTGGCCGCCTACGGGTTCGTTGCGTCCGTGCTGCCCGTCTGGCTGTTGCTCGTGCCACGCGACTACCTTTCGTCGTACCTCAAGATCGGGACCATCTTCGCGCTGATCGCGGGGGTGTTCATCGTGCATCCCACGCTGCAGATGCCGGCGTTCACCCCGTACGACGCGGGCGGAGGCCCCATTATCCCCGGCAAGCTGTTCCCGTTCCTGTTCATCACCATCGCCTGCGGGGCCATTTCGGGCTTCCACGCGCTGGTGTCGTCCGGCACCACGCCGAAGATGCTCGACAGGGAACGGGACGCGCTGCCGGTCGCCTACGGCGCCATGCTGATGGAGTGCATCGTTTCGGTGGTGGCCCTCATCGCCGCCTGCTCCCTCCACCCGGCCGATTACTTCGCCATCAACGTGACGCCAGAGAAGTTCGCGGCAATGGGGCTGACGCCGGTGAACCTCGACGTGCTGTCGTCGCGAGTGGGTGAAGTGGTGGCGGGACGCCCGGGCGGGGCGGTGTCGCTAGCCGTCGGCTTCGCGCAGATCTTCGCGGGAATCCCGGGCCTGACCCACCTGATGGGCTACTGGTATCACTTCGCGATCATGTTCGAGGCGCTGTTCATTCTCACGACGATCGATGCCGGAACGCGCGTGGCACGCTTCCTGGTTCAGGAATACGTGGGACGGATGTGGAAGCCGATGGAGCGCACCGACTGGCTTCCCGGCAACCTGCTGGCGACCGGATTCGTCGTCTTCGCGTGGGGCTATTTCATCTGGACGGGGAACATCTCGACCATCTGGCCGATGTTCGGCACCGCGAATCAGCTGCTGGCGGCCGTCGCGCTGGCCGTCGCGACAGCGGCCCTGCTCAATGCCGGCAAGGTGCGCTATGTCTGGGTCACACTGGTGCCGCTGGTCTTCGTCGCGGTTACGACGATCTACGCGGGCGTGCTCAACATCACCGACAACTTCCTGCCCCTCTCGAGAGTGCCGGGCAAAGAGCTTCTGGGCTGGGTCAACGTGACGCTCACCTCGGTGATCCTCTGCTGCGTGGTCATCGTGCTCGTCGAAACCGGGCGGCGCGCATGGCGCGTGCTCGGGAAGCACGAGTACACGAAACACGGCCAGCCCGTGAAGGTGCAGGATGGCAGGCCGGTCGAGGTGCTGACGTTCGGCGATGCGTAGGCGGGCACTGCAAGGCCGGCGGGTGCAGCGCGGAGTAAGCCTGCACGGCAAGCCGCCCGTACAGTCAGTAGACGAAGGGGATGAGCTTGCGCACTCGCCGCTCGTACGCGGCGTACGCCGGGAATTTCTCCACTAGCCACCGCTCTTCGCGCCGCGCCTTCATGTCCAGAACCACGAACAGGACAGCCACGTATGCAAGCGTCAGCCACGCCTGGACGAAGAGAGCCCACCCGAAGCCAGCCATGACCAAGCCGCTGTAGATGGGATGGCGGACCAGCCCGAATACGCCGGCCTGGACCAGGTCGGCCCCGTCTTTCGGGTACGGCAACGCCGTCAGGCCGCTGCCCAGGCCCAAGAACCCAGCGAGGAGCATCGCCGCGCCAACCACCATCAGCACGATGCCAGCGACAGCCCCCGCCTGCGGGAATGCAGGGAGCCACGCCGGTTCAACGACCGGGCCGCGAGGGCCGAGCCACACCAGCCCGATCGCGACGAACTGCGCGACGACAAACCATTCCCCACGAGCGCCCTTCCACCAGGGCTTGCGGCCTGCAAGAGGCAGTTCTGACGACATCGCTTGATAGCTCTTCATGTAACCGGGCGGTTTGCCTCGACGAGCCGCATCGCCGGGACCTCCGAGGCGAAACACTGGATGTACTCCGGCAGCGGCTCATTCTCGCACCGGGCGCCGGCCGACGGCAAGACGGTGTGGGCCGAGTCTCACGATGGTGCTCTCGCCGCCTCACCGACCGAAGACATAGCGCAACAACGCAAACGCACCAAACGACAGCGCAGTGACGATACTGGCGAGCGCCACCTCGAACGGCCACAAATTGTGGGACGTCGGATCGTCCACGACGCCGACGAAGACATTCCCCCCGACCAGCGCAACAGGCAGTACCGGTATCCAGGCGGGTATTCGCCATGACGGCTTCGACGTCCTTGCCAGACGAGCCGCGACAAACGCCGCCAACGCAACGGGAAAGCCGAGAATCACGCCCGCCAACAATGCCTCGAGTGTCCCCATCGGTTATCTCCCGGGTCGGTCTACGATCAACGCCACCCGTCTTCGCCCTGCCCGTCAGCGGGCGCGGCGATCGCGTTCGGTGCGGCTGCGGGCCGGGTACTTGACCAGTTCGGCCGGAACCGACGTATCGCCATCAGCCCGCGCCACGCCGAGTTCGAGCATGCGGGGCACCTGGCGCTCGCGGAAGATGGGGCCGCCGAGAATGTCGTAGTGCATGTTGCGGCGCTTCGCTTCGAAGCCCGCGTCCTCGATGTTCCGGACAATCTCGATCTCGTCCATGCAGTACGCCGCGCCGGCGGCGCGGACGACGTTCTCCTCAATCATCACGCTCCCCATGTCGTTGGCACCGTACGCCAGGCTCAACTGGCCCACCTTGGCGCCCTGGGTCACCCACGACGCCTGGAGGCTCGGGACGTTGTCGAGGAACAATCGCGCGGTGGCCAGCGTCCGCAGATACTCGACGGCGGTCGCTTCGACGCCCTGCAGTTCGGTGTGCTCGGGCTGATAGCTCCACGCGATGAACGCCGTAAAGCCGCCAGTCTCGTCCTGCAGAGCGCGCAGCCGGCTCATGTGCTCAATGCGCTCAGCCGGCGTCTCGACCGACCCGTACATCATCGTGGCGGTGGTCTGCAGCCCGGCCCGGTGCGCGTGCCGCATCACGTCAATCCACTCGTCGGCCGACGCCTTGCTGTAGCAGTGAAGGAGCTTTCTCACGCGATCGACCAGGATCTCGGCGCCACCACCGGGGATACTGTCGAGGCCCGCCGCGACAAGACGGCGCACCACGTCCGGCACGCTCGTCTGCGCGAGCCGCGAGATGTGCAGCACCTCGGGCGGCGACAGCGCGTGCAGGCGGAAGGCGGGATACCGCGACTTCACCTCCCGGAACAGATCCTCGTACCATTCGATCGGCAGATCGGGATTGTGGCCACCCTGCAGCAGCAGCTGGCCGCCGCCCAACTCGATGGTCTCGTCGATCTTCCCGAAGATCTCGTCGAAGCCAAGAACGTAGCCTTCTGACGACCCTACGGGACGGTAGAACGCACAGAACGAGCAGCGCGCGACGCAGACGTTCGTGTAATTGACGTTGCGATCGATGATGTAGGTGACGGTGCGATCGGGATGCCGCTTGTGGCGCACCTGGTTGGCGAGCTGGCCGAGCAGGTGCGTGGGAGCGGAGAGGTACATCTCGAGCGCTTCGGCCTCGTTCAGCCTCGCGCCCGCCCGCACCTTGTCTGTCAACGCGTCGATGGACATCAATCCCCGGAAGCCGACCGGAAGAACCGCGGCGCCCGGAACTCCGGTACGAGACCAAGTTCAGCCGCCTCGTGATAGAACCGCGTCAACCCGGCCAGTTGCCGCTCGCCAAACCCGAATTTCACGTTGTCACGGAGGTAGCGCGCGCCACGCTCCACCCAGGCAGGCATCGCCGCGAAGTAACCCTCGGCGATCCTGTCGGGATGATCCGCTCCGGCCAGACCAGCCCCGACCAGCCGGTCGATGTCCTCCGGCCCGATCGCCCCCTCATGCCCCACCCAGAACGCGTAGACAAACGGGAGGCCCGAGTAGGCGGTCCACGCGGCGCCCAGGTCGATCTTCTCAACACCGGCCGCCACGTGGTCGAACAGCAGTGCCCTGTCGCCGATGATGAGTGCCGCGTCACACTCGCGGAGCATGTGCTCCGGCTCGGGCAGCATCGGCCGCATCTCGGGCGCAATGCAGAAGTGACGCCTGCAGAGAATCTGCAGCAGTCCTACCGACGTGCGCGAACTCGTATCGAGCGCGAGCGTGCGGATGTCGGCCAGCGGACGCCGGGAGAACATCGCGACCGAGGCAATCGGACCTTCTGACCCAATCGCCACACCGGGCACCGCGAGGTACGGCCCTCCCCTCAAGTACTCGATGGAGGGAATGATGCCGAGGTCCACCTCACGCGCGTGCAGAAGGGCGGCGCATCTGGATGGCACGTCGAAACGCAGGCTGAACCTCTCGGTGAGCCGATCGAGACCGTAGACCAGCGGCCGCGCGTTCAGGTACTCAACCGCACCCAGGCGAACCACGCTCATGACGTCACCCGACGGCGAGCGCCATCCCGTTCGATGGGCACCAGCCCGGCGGCCAGGATGTTCCGGCGGATTTCTTCGAGGGGTGACCGTCGGCGTCCTTCGCCCGTGTCGTCGAGCGGCGACACGCCATCGACATCGTCGGCGCCAACCACCAGCGCCACCTGCGCGAGCTTCGGGCCGTACCGCGCCCACTCCACCTGGATCGACGCGATGTTGTCGATGAGCAGCCGCGCCAGCGCCACCTGCCGGACGTCGTCATATCCGGTCGATGGTGAGTCCGGCTTCCACGACCGACCCAGCGGCGCAAAGCTCTCGATCCAGCCGAGCGACTGCTGCAGCGAACGGGCACGGATGATGTGCTCGAGTCTCGCCGTCGTGCTGGCCGTGTGCTGTACCGTCAACCTCGCGAGACCGAGCCCCGCGTTTCGCACCTGATCGAGCGACAGCTCGGCGTGCTGCAACTGGTCCAGCGCCGCATCGGCGACTCGGGCGACGCCGGTATCGCGCATGGCGGCGAGCAGGTCGGCCAGCCGACGGCCACTGACGGCAGCCTCGGCTTCGAGCGCCTCGAGCGAGAATGCGGAGACCGGAACGCCGCCGGCCGCCTCCACGATGCGGCACAGGTGGGGCAACAGCACGTCGAACGAGTCGGCACGGCCGATGACTCGCACTTCCCTCGCCGCAACCGGGATGTCGATGGAAGACTCATCAAGGAGCGGCACCTGCACGTCCGCCACACGGACGAACGTCGTGTCGCGACCGTGCCTGCGACGTCGCGCTTCGTCGGCCAGCATGCCGAGCGTCAGGATATCGTTGGTCTCGGCCAGCACGGCGATGTCGCCGGCGGCCAGCGGCTGGCCGGCGCTGATGTGAGCGGCCGCCTTCTCAAGCGATTCCTTCATGAGCGACCGCCCCTGGTCGGGCCCCCGGTGCCGGCCGAGTCCGCGATCCGGCTCCACACAGCCAGCGCGCGCTTCCCCGCCGCCTCCGACGTCACGACTCGCGTCGGCCACTCGCGCGTGAATCCTTCGGAGGGCCACTTCCTGGTCGCGTCAATCCCCATCTTGCTCCCGTAGGCAGGCAAGTCGGACGCGTTCTCGAGGTCGTCCATCGGGCCGCGCGTAAACTGGATGTCCCGCTGCGGATCCATGTGCGTGCCGACCACCCAGGCCACCTCCCGCACGTCCTGCACATTGACATCCTTGTCGACGACGACGACCACCTTGGAGAACATCAGCTGACCGAGCCCCCAGCACGCGTTCATGATCTTGCGGGCGTGGCCTGGATAGCGCTTGTCGATCGAAATGAGGACGAGATTGTGGAAGAGTCCCTCCGCCGGAAAATGCATGTCGACGATCTCGGGAATCGTCTTTCGGATGAGCGGGAGAAAGATCCGCTCGCTCGCCTTCCCGAGATACACGTCTTCCATCGGCGGAATGCCGACAATGGTGGTGTGGTAGATCGGCTTGCGCCGCATCGTGATGGCCGTGAGATGAAAGACCGGGAAGTCGTCGGCCAGCGAATAGAAACCCGTGTGATCGCCAAAGGGGCCTTCGCGGCGCCGTTCGCCGGGCTCGACATAGCCTTCGAGCACGATGTTCGCCTCGGCCGGCACCTCGAGATCGACCGTCCGGCACTTGACCAGTTCGATCCGGCGGCGCGCCAGGAACCCGGCCAGCAGCAGCTCGTCGAGCCCCTCTGGCATCGGCGCCGTCGCGGCGTAGCACAGCTCAGGATCCGCGCCGAGCGCCACCGCGACTTCGAGCCGCTGACCCAAGCGCTCGGCGATCCGATAGTGCTGCGCCCCGCCCTTGTGCCGCTGCCAGTGCATCCCGGTCGTGCGACCGTCGAACACCTGCATGCGGTACATGCCGATGTTCCGCGTGCCGGTCTCCGGGTCCTTCGTGAACACCAGCGGAAACGTGATGTACCGTCCGCCGTCGTCGGGCCAGCACTTCAGGATAGGCAGCCCGTCCAGCGTACCGTCGAGCCGGACGACCTCCTGGCACGGACCGTCCCTGACCGTCCTGGGCAGCAGATCGGTCAGGCGGCCGACCATCGGGAGCATTTTCAACGCGTCGATGACGCCGGTCGGCACGAGGGGCGTCATCAACGTTTCAATCTCGCGCGCGAGGGAATCGAGCGACGACACGTTCAGCGCGAGGCAGATCCGCTCGAGCGATCCGAACAGGTTCACCGCGACGGGCATGTCGAAGCCGGTCGGCTGCTCGAAGATCAGCGCGGGACCGCCGTCGGGCGACTTGCTGGCCAGATCGGTGACTGCGGTGATTTCGAGGTCCGGGCTCACCGGCTCCTGGACACGCGTCAGCCAGCCGCGCGTCTCGATCTGGTCGATGAAGCCCTTCAGATCCTTGTGCATGCCGCCATCCGTTCCGTGATCTGTGCGGCCAGTCTCACGGCGTTCCGCCCGTCCGCGCCGCCAACCGCCGGCTGTCGGCCCTCGCGCACGGCCGCGACAAAGTCTTCGAGTTCGTTCCGTAAGGGTTCGCTCGCGGCCACCGGAATCCTGCCGCCCTCGATCAGCGGCCGCCCGCCCTTCTGGTGAATCAGTCGGTACACTTCGGCTTCTTTCGCGCCGCAATCGATCGAAATGTACGCGTCGCGCTGGAAGAAGCGGATCTTCCGGACCCGGTCTCGGCTGATCCGGCTGGCCGTGATGTTGGCGACACACCCCGACGCGAACCTGATGCGCGCGTTGGCGATGTCGGCGCGATCGGTCAGGACGGGCACGCCGACGGCCTCGATGGCCTCGATCGGCGACGAGACGATCGACAGCACCAGATCCAGATCGTGGATCATGAGGTCGAACACGACATCGATGTCGAGACTGCGCTCCGGAAACGTCCCGAGGCGGTGGATCTCGATAAAGCCCGGCTTGTCTACCGCCGGGCGGGCCGCTATCACCGCAGGGTTGAATCGCTCGGTGTGACCGACGGCGAGCAGTGCGCCCGATCCGGCCGCGGCCCGGATGATCGCATCGCATTCCTCAACCGATCGGGCGAGCGGCTTCTCCACGAGCACGGGAATCCCCCGCTCGAGGCACACGCCTGCCACCTCCCGGTGCACCTCGGTCGGGGTCGCGATCGACACCAGATCAACGTGGTCGAGCATCTCCGGCAGGTCGGTCGCGGCACGCGCGCCGGACAACGCCGCGATCTCCCGGGCTCGCGGGCCGTTGATATCCACGACTCCGGCCAACACGACACCCGGCATCGACGCCAGGATTCGCGCATGGTGACGACCGAGATGGCCCACGCCCACCACCGCCGCGCGCAGGATCCGCTCGCTCACGCCGACCTCCCCGGCCGCTGGCTGGCTGGCCGGCCCACGATCGCAATACCTGCCGCATCGGCGGCCCGTGCGACCGCATCACCATCAACCAGCAACGTCAGCCCGGCATCAATCGACAGTGCCGTTGCGCCGGCCTCACGCATCGCTGCGATCGTGGCCACCCCAATCACCGGCACGTCGAACCGCATGTCCTGCTTGGGTTTGGCCACTTTGATCACCGACGCGCCCGGGCCCGCGAGCCGGCCGGCGCGGGCGATCACCGCGTCGGTCCCTTCCATGGCCTCGACCGCCACCACAGCCGCACTCTTGACCACAATCGTCTGGCCGATGTCGAGTGCCGCCAGGCGGTCGGCCATCCCGTACCCAAACTCGACGTCGTGTCGTTCCTCGTCGGTCAGCGGACGCGCCGTCAGCACACCCGGCTGCGCCAGCAGGGGCGCGAGGTAGGCAGTCGAGTCGAGCAACTCGACTCCGTGCTCGCGCATCACCTGCGCCACCGCGGCGATCAGCGCATCGGTGTTGCGCGCCCGCAGTTTGAGGAGGGCCGACAGCAGCAGACGGTCGGGCACGA
>Ga0315290_10001605_pt1 | contig 15551 bp, 12 predicted proteins | sample YL17G12_0_MG_FD_203627 | JGI IMG/M metagenome (GOLD analysis project Ga0315290, IMG submission 203627) | Sediment microbial communities from Yellowstone Lake, YNP, Wyoming, USA - YL17G12_0 | ecosystem: Environmental > Aquatic > Freshwater > Lake > Sediment | place: USA: Wyoming | collected... | reverse complement strand
GTGGTCGACGCAAGCCCGGCGAAGATCGAGAAGCTCACCGGCGATCTCGCGGCCGCCGCGGACGATGCGGCCAAGGCGAAGGTGCAGAAGGCGAAGGCCGCTGCCGAGAAGGACCTCGCCGCCGCCAAGGGCACGCTCGACAAGTTCAAGGGCGACGACACGAGCATCATGGGTCTCGAGAAGCCGCTGTTCGAGCTGCGCAATCCGGGGCTCATCTCGATCCCGTTGGGGTTCCTCGCGGTGATCCTCGGGTCGCTGCTGTACCGCGACAAGCGGGCGGAGGACATGTGGGACGAGCTGTATGCCCGCCAGAACACCGGCATCCTCGCGTCGAAGGCGGCTGCCCACTGACGCGGCAGGTCTCGGTCGCCAAGGCCCCCGCCCTCGTGCGGGGGCTTTTGCATCGACGCGCCGATTCGTGTTATCCGGTAGCCCATGACCGCCACACCGCCGGCCATTCTCGACGCGACGAAGGATTTCCTGCGCCGCTACACGCCGTTCAGCGGGATGGCGGACGACGCACTGCAGTTCCTGATCCCGCGGCTCAGGCTCGCCTATTTCGCCAAGGACGCGACGATCGTCTCGGCCGGCAGCGGTGCGGTCGCCCACCTCCACATCGTCCAGCGCGGACTCGTCGGCAGCCGACCGGACAGCGCGCGGGCGGACACCGACCGCACGCTCGGTCCCGGCGAGCTGTTTCCGGTCGGTGCGTTGTCGGCCGGAGGCACCACGACGAAGGTCTTCCACGCGATCCAGGACACCTTCTGCTACCTGCTGGCGCGGGAGGATTTTCTCGAGCTGCGGCGCGCGTCGCCGGAGTTCGAGCGCTACTGCACGCACGCGATCACCGAGACGCTGAAGCAGTCGCTGGAGAGCCTCTATCGCCAGTACAGCCAGCGCGCGGCGGAGCAGCAGACGCTCACGCGCACGCTCGCTGAACTCGTGCGCAACGCGCCTGTCGCTTGCGCCGCGACCGCGACGCTGCGCGAGGCGGCGCAGAAAATGGCCGACGCCAAGGTCCGCACGATCATCGTGCAGGACGGCGAGGGCGCCCCGGTGGGGATGTTCACGCTGGTCGACCTGCTGCAGCGCGTTGTTCTGCCCGAGCGAGCGCTGTCCCTGCCCGTCGCGGCGGTGATGACGTCACCGATCGTGACGTTGTCCGGCTCCGCCACGGCCTACGAGGCGATGCACGTGATGGCCGAGCGCGGGATTCGCCAGATCGTCGTCGTCGAGAATGGCCGCCTGCTGGGCGTGATCAACGAGCGCGACCTCTTTGCCTTGCAGCGGGTCACCATGCGGGAGGTGATCGAAGACCTGCACGCGGCCGACTCGATCGACACGCTGCAGCGGGCCGGCGACGACATTCGCCGGCTGACGCAGAACCTGCTCGCGCAGGGCGTGGGCGCCGAACCGCTGACGCGCACGATCGCCGCGCTCAACGACGCGCTGACCCGCCGGGCAATCGACCTCGTGCTGGAGCGGCACGATCTCGCCGACATTGCCTGGTGCTGGCTCGCGCTGGGCAGCGAGGGCCGCGGCGAGCAGACGTTCGCCACGGACCAGGACAACGCGCTGCTCTTCGCCGCCCCCGAGTCCGGCGACGCGGCGCCCCGGCGCGAGCGGCTGCTGGCCTTCGCGCGCGACGTCAACGCGAGCCTCGATGCGCTCGGGTTCCCGCTGTGCACCGGCAACGTGATGGCGAGCAACGCCGAACTGTGCCTGTCGACGGAGGAATGGAGGGGGAAGTTCCTCCAGTGGCTCCGCGAGCCCACGCCGCAGGCGCTCCTCGGCGCGAACATCGTCTTCGACTTCCGGGCACTCTACGGCGATGCGACGCTCTGCGACGCGTTGCGCGAGTGGCTGTTCGGCTACACGCAGTCGAACCCCATGTTCCTGCGGCTCATGGTGCAGAACGCGCTCGAGACGGACGCGCCGCTCGGCCTCATCCGCGCGTTCGCCGTCGACGACGAGGCGGCCGTCAAGGGGACCATCGACCTCAAGGCGCGCGGCACCCGGCTCTTCGTCGACTGCGCGCGGGTGTTCGCGCTGGCGCTGGGCATCGCGGAGACCGGCACCGCCGCACGGCTGCGTCTGGCCGGCGAGCGACTGCGCGTCGAGCCGCGCCACGTCGATGCTACGGTCGAAGCGTTCCACTTTCTGCAGCTGCTGCGGCTGCGCCAGCAGGACTTGCCGGCGGCGCACGGCAATCCCAACCGGATCGACCCGTATGCGATGCACGAGATCGACCAGCGGATGCTGAAGGAGGCGTTCCGGCAGGCGAAGCAGCTGCAGGAGCGGCTGCGCGTATCCTACCGGCTGTGACCATGATCCCGTCGACCACTCGCGGCCAGCGCCTCGCGGCATTGTTCCTGCTGGGCGCCCTGCTGTTCAATTACCCGTTGCTGGCCGTATTCAACCGGGCGGCCTATGTGTTCGGCATCCCCGTCCTCTATGCCTACATCTTCTTCTCGTGGGCGTTGCTGATCGGCCTGCTCGCGCTGGTGGTCGAGCGCTCGCGCTAGCGCATCAGCAGGAACCACCGGCGACCAGGATGAAACGACCCCCACGCTCACTGCGTTCGCTGCCCCCCGAGGGGGCGCGTCAGTACCTTCGGGCGGCCGCGCGGTACTGACATGCTCCAGAGCTGGGTGATCATCCCGGTTTCGCTTGCCTACCTCGGCATCCTGTTCGGCATCGCCTATTACGCGGACAAGCGCGCGGACCAGGCCCGGTCCGTCATCGCCAACCCGTACATCTATTCGCTGTCGCTGGGGGTCTACGCGACGGCGTGGACATTCTACGGCAGCGTCGGGCGTGCGGCGGCCGACGGCGTCGGCTTCCTGCCGATCTACATCGGCCCGACGATGATGATGGCGCTGTGGTGGCTGGTGATGCGCAAGATCGTCCGCATCAGCAAGACCCATCGCATCACCTCGCTCGCGGATTTCATCTCGTCGCGTTACGGCAAGAGCGCGCTGCTCGCCGGCCTCGTCACCGTGATCGCGGTCATCGGCGTTGTCCCCTATATCGCGCTGCAGTTGAAAGCCATCTCCAACAGCTACACCATCCTGGTCCAGTATCCGGAGGTGGTGATGCCGACGCAGCGGGAGGCGATGCCGATCCTCGCCGACACGGCATTCTGGATGGCGCTGCTGCTGGCGACCTTCACGATCCTGTTCGGCACCCGGCATCTCGACGTTTCCGAGCGCCACGAGGGGCTGGTCGCGGCCATCGCCTTCGAGTCCCTGGTGAAGCTGGTCGCATTCCTGGCGATCGGGATCTTCATCACCTGGGGCATCTACAACGGCCTGGGCGACATCTTCGAACGGGCGAGCGCGCATGCTCGGCTCGCGAACCTGTTCGCGCCGCTGGACGGCGCCGCCGGCAGCTACGCGAGCTGGGCGTGGCTCACGGTGCTCTCGATGCTCGCCATCATGTTCCTGCCGCGGCAGTTCCAGATCGCCGTGGTCGAGAACGTCAACGAGAACCATCTGGCCAAGGCGATCTGGCTGTTCCCGCTGTACATGCTGGCGATGAACCTGTTCGTCGTGCCGATCGCTTTCGGCGGGGTGATGCATTTCCCCGCCGCCGGCGCCGACCCCGACACCTTCGTGCTGACGCTGCCGATGGTCGAGCGCCAGGAGGCGCTGGCGCTGTTCGTGTTCATCGGCGGGCTGTCCGCCGCCACCGGCATGGTCATCGTCGAAACCATCGCCCTGTCCACGATGGCCTGCAACGACCTCGTGATGCCGGTGCTCCTGCGCATGAAGTCGATGCGGCTCGCCGAACGGCAGAACCTTACCGGGTTGCTGCTCGGGATACGCCGCGGCGCGATCGTCGCGGTGGTGATGCTCGGCTATTTCTACTTCCGTTTCGCCGGCGAGGCCTACGCGCTGGTGGCGATCGGCCTGATATCGTTCGCGGCGGTGGCGCAGTTCGCCCCGGCGATCATCGGCGGGATCTACTGGAAAGGCGCCACGCGCGCGGGCGCGCTTGCCGCGCTCGCGGCCGGGTTCGCCGTCTGGCTGTACACGCTGCTGCTGCCGTCCTTCGCCAAGTCCGGCTGGCTGCCGATCGGGTTCCTCAATGAAGGGCCGTTCGGCATCGGGCTGCTCAAGCCCTACGCGCTGTTCGGGCTCGCCGGCCTCAACGACATCACGCACGCGATGCTGTGGAGCATGGTGGCCAACATCGGCGCCTACGTGACGGTTTCGCTGGTCACCCGGCAGACCGTCGCCGAGCAGGCGCAGGCGGCGCGTTTCGTCGACGTGTTTCGCCGCGATGGCGAAGCGCGGGAAGTCCATACCTGGAAGGGCACCGCGTCGCTGCCGGACCTGCAGGCGCTGCTGGCGCGGTTCCTCGGGCCGGAGCGGGCCGTCGCGGCGGTCGGCGATTACGCGCGGCGGCGCGGCCATCGTTCGACGACCGGGATCCAGGCCGACGCCGCGCTGGTGCAGTTCGTGGAGACCGAGCTCGCCGGCGCCATCGGCGGGGCCTCGGCGCGGATCATGGTGGCCTCGACGGTCGACGAAGGGGAGCTGTCGCTCGACGAAGTCAGGACCATGCTGGACGACGCCTCCCAGGTGATCGCGTACAGCCACCAGCTGGAGCACAAGTCGAAGGAGCTCGTCGCCGCGACTGCCGAGCTGCGCGCCGCCAACGAGCGGCTGCAGGAACTGGACCGCCTGAAGGACGACTTCGTCTCGACGGTCACGCACGAGCTGCGCACGCCGCTCACGTCGATCCGCGCGTTCTCGGAGATCCTGCACGAGAATCCCGATCTCGACGCGGCCGAACGGCAGCGGTTTCTCAACATCATCATCCAGGAGAGCGAGCGGCTGACCCGGCTCATCAACCAGGTGCTCGATCTCGCCAAGCTGGAATCGGGCCGCGCCGAATGGCAGGTCGGCGAGATCGACCTGCGGGCCGTCGTCGAGAACTCGATCGAAGCCACGAGCCAGCTGTTTCGCGCCAAGAACGTCGGGCTCGAGGTCCGCCTGGCGGCCGATGCGCCGCCGGTCCAGGCCGACAGCGACCGGCTGGTCCAGGTGCTGATCAACCTGCTGTCCAACGCCGTCAAGTTCGTCAAGCCCGACACAGGGCGGGTGATCGTGGAGCTCGTGAGCGGAACGGACGCGCTCGAAGTCCGGGTGACGGACAATGGCCCGGGAATCGCGGTCGACGATCAGCAGCTGATCTTCGAAAAATTCCGCCAGGCCGGCGACACGATGACCGAGAAGCCCCAGGGCACCGGGCTGGGTTTGCCGATCAGCCGCCAGATCATCGAGCACCTGGGCGGCCGGCTGTGGGTGGAAAGCGCGCCCGGCCATGGCGCGACGTTCGCGTTTTCGCTGCCGGTGGCGGAAACCGGCGCCGCCGGCGCGGCGGTGGACCGCGCCGCGGAATAGAATCGCGCCTTCGAGGCGCAGGAGGCGGGATGGGAAAGAAGATTCTGATCGCCGACGACGAGCCCAACATCGTCGTCTCGCTCGAGTTCCTGATGAAGCAGAAGGGTTACGCGGTCAAGGTGGTGACCAATGGCGAGGAGGCCTTGAACGCGGTGGGCGAATTCGGCCCGGACCTGATTCTGCTCGACGTCATGATGCCGCGGATGAGCGGGTACGACGTCTGCCAGAAAATCCGCGAGAACCCCGCCTGGGCCGCCATCAGGATCGTCATGCTGTCCGCCAAGGGCCGCGACATCGAGGTGACCAAGGGCATCGCGGTGGGCGCCGACGCTTACGTCACCAAACCGTTTTCCACGAAAGACCTGATCGCCAAGGTGCAGGAACTGCTGGGCGAGTAGGCAATGTCCCACCGGATCCGATTCGCGCTGGTGCTGGCCGCTGCCTGGGCCTTCATGCTCGCCACGATGGCCGCGGCCGCTCTCCTCGTGGCGGCGGACCTGAGCGATGCGGAACGCGCGCTCGTGGCGCCGCTGCTGCGCGAGCATGCGCCCAGCGTGGCGGCGATCGCCCTGCTGGCGCTCGCGCCGCTCGCGCTGATCGTGCAGGCGCTGCTGTCGCGCTACGTCGCCGCCCCGCGGCGGCTGGCCGAGGACGTGCGGATCATCGTTGCCGCGAATCCGGCGCACCGCGCGCCGCTGCGCGGCTCCGCCGAGGTCAGGCGGCTCGCGGAAAGCGTCAACCAGCTCGCCGACGCCAATGCAGCGCTGCGGCACGACGTCGAAAGCCGCGTGCGCGACGCGAACGAGCGCATCGCGCAGGAAAGGAACCGCCTCGCCGCGCTCATGTCCGAGCTGGCGCAGAGCGTGATCGTGTGCAACATCGAGGGGCGGATCCTGCTCTACAACGCCCGCGCGATGCAGCTGTTGCGCCAGCCGCAGGACAGCGCCGCCGCGCCGGGGAAGGCGCACAGCCTCGTCGGGCTGGGGCGCTCCATCTTCGCCATCTTCGACCGCAACCTGATCATCCACGCGCTGGAGCGCATCCACGACCGGTTGCGCCAGGGCACGCGCGGCGCCGATGCCAGCTTCGTCACGACGGCGCCGGCCGGCCAGCTCGTGCGGGTGCAGATGGCGCCCGTGCAGGGCGCGGGCTCCGGAGAATCGCCGGCCGGCGCGGTCGAGGGCATCACCGGCTTCGTGCTGGTCCTCGACAACATCACCCGCCGGATCGAGGCCGGCAATCGCCGCGACCTGCTGCTGCAGACGCTGACGGAGGGCACCCGCGCTTCGCTCGGCAGCGTGCGCGCCGCCGTCGAAACGATCGCGGCGTTCCCGGACATGGACAAGGCCGCGCAGGATCGCTTCATCGGCATCATCGGCGAGGAAGCGCAGCGCTTGAGCGCCAGGCTCGACCAGACCGGCAGCGAATTCGCCGATTCGCTGCGCACCGAATGGCCGCTCGAGAACATGCGGGGCGCCGACCTGATCGCGGCCGCTCGCCGGCGGATCGAGGCCAGGGTCGGCCTGCCGACGAAGCTCGAGACGGTCGACGAATCCGTCTGGCTCAACGTGGACAGCTACTCGCTGATGCAGGCGATCACCTACCTCGTGAGCCGGTTGCGCGAGGAGTTCGGCATCCGCGAAATCCGCTTCGGCCTCGAAACCGCCGGTCAGCTCGCCCACCTCGACGTGATCTGGACCGGAGCGCCGCTCGGTTCCGAGACCGCGATGACGTGGCAGACGGATTCGATGAATGCGGGCGGCGAAGCGTCGCCGCTGACGTTGAAGCAGATCGTGGAGCGTCACAACGCGGAGATCTGGTATCAGATCCACAAGGTGACCCACCGCGAGTGCTTCCGCATCGCGATTCCGTTGACGCAACCGGAAGAGTCCGCCTGGAACGCGCCGCTCGGCGTCGAAAGCCGGCCCGAGTACTACGATTTCGACCTGTTCCACCAACCGGGGCAGACGCCGGAACTGGACAACCGGCCGCTGGCGGCGTTGAGCTACACGGTCTTCGACACCGAGACCACGGGCCTGCAGCCGTCGGCGGGAGACGAGATCGTCTCCCTCGGCGCCGTGCGCATCGTGAACGGCCGGCTGCTGGAGCACGAGGTGTTCGAGCAGCTGGTCGATCCGCGGCGCGAGATGTCACCGGACGCGAGCCGGATCACCGGCATCGAGACCTCCATGCTGCTGCACCAGCCGACGATCGACAAGGTGCTCCCCGCGTTCCGCGACTTCTGCGAGGACACCGTGCTCATCGCGCACAACGCGGCCTTCGACATGCGCTTCCTGCGGCTCAAGGAGGACGCGGCCGGTGTCCGGTTCACACAGCCGGTCCTCGACACACTGCTGCTGTCGGCGGTGATCAATCCGCAACTCGATTCGCACCGCCTGGAGGCGATCGCCGAGCGGATGGGCGTCAACCCGATCGGCCGGCACACGGCGCTCGGGGATGCAATCATGACCGGAGAAGTCTTTCTGCGGATGATCCCGCTGCTCGCGGAGCAGGGGATCCGCACCCTCGGCGAAGCGCGCGAAGCGTCGCAGAAGACGTATTTCGCGCGTGTCGAATATTGAGGTGGGCCCCCAAGCTCCCATTCGTTCGCTACCCGCCGGCGGCGTGGCGTGAATTTCCTCAGGAACGCGACCGAGTACCTGCTGGGCGGCCCCAAGGTCGGCGGTGCGAGCGAGGCGCGGCTGCGACGGTGGATGTCGCTGCCGGAGCAGGAGTTGGCACTGCCGCATGCCCGAGCGCGCTACGTGGTCGTCGACACGGAGACGGCCGGCGGGGATGCGCGGCGCGACCGGATGACCGCGATCGGTGCCGTCGGGGTGGCACGGGCGGGCATCGACCTCGCCGATTGCTTCACGACGGTGCTGCGTCAGGCGCCGGCAGGTGCGGACGCTGGCACGCGGGTCGAGGGGACCGGCGGGCGGGCGCAGCCGGACGGCATCGAGCCTGCGCTCGGCGTGCTCGACTTTCTCGACTATCTCGGCAAGGCGCCCGTCGTCGCGTTCGACGCCGGAGTCGAGCGCAAGGTCGTCGAGCGGGCGATGCAGTCGATCCTCGGGGTCGCGTTCCGGCAGCCCTGGATCGACCTCGCCGTGCTGCTGCCGGCGCTCTTCCCGGACGCCCGATGCACGACGCGCGCGGAGTGGTTCGACCGCTTCGGTCTCGCCGCGGGTGCGTGGCACGATGTGCTTGGCGATGCGTTCGTCACGGCACAGCTCTTCCTCGCGGCGCTCGAGGCGGCGAACCGGGCCGGAATGGTCAATGCTGCGCAGTTGGTCGCCCACCGCCGCGCCGCACGCTGATCCCGGGGGAGGGGGCGGGCGCGTTCCGGCCGGCACGCAGGTTTACGTTGCCAAGCATGCGTGGGTTTCGCATAATGAATGAATCGCACAAGACAAGATGGCGCGCAAAGCACGCGCCAGCGGGCCAATGGCGGACGACACGATTCTCGAAGCGCGGGGGCTGACCAAGGAGTTCAAGGGATTCGTCGCGGTCAGCGGCGTCGACCTGCGGATTCGCCGGGGCACGATCCACGCGCTGATCGGCCCCAACGGCGCCGGCAAGACCACCTGCTTCAACCTCCTCACGCATTTCCTCACCCCGACCTCCGGCCAGATCTTCTACAACGGCCATGACATCACCGGGTCGCGTCCGGCGGCCATCGCCCGCCGGGGCCTCGTCCGCTCGTTCCAGATCTCGGCGGTGTTTCCCAATCTCACGGTGCTGGAGAACGTCCGGATCGCGTTGCAGCGCCGGCAGGGGCATTCGTTCGACTTCTGGCGCGCCGGCGGCACGCTCGCGCTGCACCACGATCGGGCGCGCGAACTGATCGAGGCGGTCGGTCTTTCCGAGTTCGTGGCCGCGCCCGCCGGCGAGCTGCCCTATGGCCGCAAGCGGGCGCTCGAGATCGCCACCACGCTGGCGCTCGATCCGGAGATGCTGCTGCTGGACGAGCCTACGGCGGGCATGGCGTACGACGACGTCGAGCGCATCACCGCGCTGATCAGGAAGGTCGCGGCCGACCGCACGGTGTTGATGGTCGAGCACAACCTGTCGGTGGTCGCCACGCTGTCCGACCACATCACGGTGCTCGCCCGCGGCGAGGTGCTGGCCGAGGGCGATTACGCGACCGTGTCCGCACACCGGGGCGTCAGAGAGGCCTATCTGGGGACTGCCGATGCCTGATGAACGCGCCGCGACGGCACCTGGCGCCCAACCCGCGGGCACCGCCGCGCCGTTGTTCGCGGTGCGCGACCTCCATGCCTGGTACGGTGAGTCGCACGTCCTGCACGGCGTCGCCTTCGAGGTCGCGGCCGGCGAAGTGGTGACGCTGCTCGGCCGCAACGGCGCCGGCAAGTCGACGACGCTGAAATCGATCATGGGCGTCGTGCCTCGGCGCGAGGGGTCGATCAGGTTCCAGGGCGTCGAAACCGTGCGGATGCAGTCGAACCGGATCGCGCAGATGGGCATCGCCTGGTGCCCGGAGGAGCGCGGGATCTTCTCGAGCCTCAACGTCGAAGAGAACCTGCTGCTGCCGCCGGTCGTGCGCGAGGGCGGCTTGCCGCTCGCCGAAATCTTCGAGCTGTTCCCGCATTTGAAGGAGCGTCTGTCGAGCCAGGGGACCAAGTTGTCCGGCGGCGAGCAGCAGATGCTCGCGATCGGGCGTATCCTGCGCACCGGGGCGCGGCTCCTGCTGCTGGACGAGCCGACCGAAGGCCTCGCACCGGTGATCGTCCAGCAGATCGGCCGCACGATCGTCAAGCTGAAGGACAAGGGTTTCACGATTCTGCTGGTCGAGCAGAATTTCCGTTTCGCGGCGACGGTCGCCGACCGCCATTACGTCATGGACCACGGCCGCGTCGTCGACATGATCCCGAACGCGGAGCTCGACGCGAACATGGGCAAGCTGCACGATTATCTCGGCGTCTGACGTCAGGGCAACGAATTGCGAACGGCGGGTCCGCGAGGGTCCGCCCCATACCACCACGGAGGAGCAACCATGAAACGATTCAAACGCAGCCTGATCGGCCTGGCCATTGCCGCGGCCCTCGGAGCGGGTGCGGCCAGCGCGCAGATTTCCGACGGCATCGTCAAGATCGGCGTGCTGTCCGACATGTCCAGCCTTTACACCGACATCGCCGGCAAGGGCTCGATCGTCGCGGCGCAGATGGCGGTCGAGGACTTCGGCGCCGCCGCCAAAGGCATGAAGGTGGAGATCGTCTCGGCTGACCACCAGAACAAACCGGACGTCGGCTCGGCCGTTGCCCGCCAGTGGTATGACGTCGACAAGGTCGACGCGATCTTCGACGTGCCGACCTCCTCCATTGCGCTCGCGGTGAGCCAGATCACCAAGGACAAGGGCAAGGCGTTCATCGTTTCCGGCGCCGCGTCGTCCGATCTGACCGGCAAGGCCTGCTCGCCGAACACCGTCCACTGGACCTACGACACCTGGATGCTGGCCAACGGCACCGGCGGCGCGCTGGTCAAGACCGGCGGCGACTCGTGGTACTTCCTGACCGCCGACTACGCGTTCGGCTTGGCACTCGAGCGCGATACCGAAGCTGTCGTGCTGAAAAACGGCGGCAAGGTGCTGGGCAAGGTGCGGCATCCGCTCAATACAGCGGATTTCTCGTCGTTCCTGCTGCAGGCGCAGGCATCGAAAGCGAAGATCATCGGCCTTGCCAACGCCGGCGGCGACACGACCAACGCGCTCAAGCAGGCGGCCGAGTTCGGCATCGTCAAGGGCGGGCAGAACCTCGCCGGCCTGCTGGTGTTCATATCGGACGTTCATGCGCTGGGGCTGCCGACCGCGCAGGGGCTGGTGGTGACCAACACGTTCTACTGGGACCAGAACGACCAGACGCGCGCGTGGGCGAAGCGGTTTGCCGCGCGCAACGACGGCAAGTACCCGACGATGGTGCATGCCGGCGTCTATGCCGGCGCGCTGCACTACTTCAAGGCGATCGAAGCGCTGAAATCGGACGACGGCACCAAGGTCGTCGCCAAGATGAAGGAGATGCCCACCGACGACGTGCTGTTCGGCAAGGGCTCGATCCGCGCCGACGGCCGCAAGATTCACCCGGCGTACCTGGTCGAAGTGAAGACGCCGGCGGAATCCAAGGGACCGTACGATTACTACAAGGTCCGCACGACGATTCCCGCGGACCAGGCATTCCGGCCGCTGGCGGACGGGGATTGCCCGCTGGTCAAGAAATGAGATGAGATTCGGGGTGTAGCCCGGTGTTGAGCGAATGCGAAACCCGGGTGGTTGCCGCAAGGGGCACGCCGGGGCCCTCGCGAACGGCGGCCCCGGGTTTCGCTTCGCTCAACACCGGGCTGCACACCGGGCTGCGCACCGGGCTGCGCACCGGGCCACACGCCGGCACGTGCCATGACTGAAATCTTCGGCGTGCCGACGCAGGCGCTGTTCGGCCAGCTGCTGATCGGGCTGATCAACGGCGCGTTCTACGCGCTGATGAGCCTCGGGCTCGCCGTCATCTTCGGCCTGCTCAACATCATCAATTTCACGCACGGCGCGCAGTACATGATGGGCGCGTTCTGCTCGTACTTCCTGCTGCAGTACGCCGGGGTCGGGTACTGGTGGTCGCTGCTGCTGGCGCCCGTCGCCGTCGGCGCCATCGGCATCGTCATCGAGCGGACGATGCTGGTCCGGCTGTACAAGCTCGACCACCTTTACGGTCTGTTGCTGACCTTCGGCCTCGCGCTCGTGGTCCAGGGCATCTTCACCAACTACTACGGCTCTTCGGGACTGCCGTACCGCATTCCCGAGGAGCTCTCCGGCGGCATCAACCTCGGCTTCATGTTCCTGCCGAAATATCGCGCCTGGGTGATCGTCGCGTCGCTCGTCGTCTGCCTGGGAACCTGGTTCGTGATCGAGCGCACCAAGCTCGGATCGTACCTGCGCGCCGCCACCGAGAATCGCGCGCTGGTGCAGGCGTTCGGCATCAACGTGCCGCGGATGATCACGCTGACCTACGGCTTCGGCGTCGCGCTCGCCGCGTTTGCCGGAGTGATGGCGGCGCCGATCTACCAGGTCAATCCGCTGATGGGCGCGAATCTCATCATTGTTGTCTTCGCCGTGGTCGTCATCGGCGGCATGGGTTCGATCCTGGGCGCGATCATCACCGGTTTCAGCCTCGGCATCATCGAGGGCCTGACCAAGGTTTTCTATCCGGAGGCGTCGAACACCGTCATCTTTGTAATCATGGTGATCGTGCTGCTGATCAAGCCCGCCGGGTTGTTCGGCAGGGAGCACTGACGCCGTGGCCGCGACGACCCAGCACGCCACCGCTGCCGCGGCGACGGCCGCCGAGACCAGGGAGCCGGCCGGCGAGACGCGGACGTTCCTGCTCGCGACCGGCGCAATGGCGCTCGCCCTCGTCGTGGCGCCGCACGTCGGGATCTACCCGGTGTTCCTGATGAAGGCGCTGTGCTTCGCGCTGTTCGCCTGCGCCTTCAACCTGCTGATCGGCTTCGGCGGCCTGCTGTCGTTCGGGCACGCGATGTTCCTCGGCACCGCGGGTTACGTTTCCGCCTATTCCGCCAAGACCTGGGGATTCCCGCCCGAAGCCGCCATCCTGTTCGGCACGCTCGCGTCCGCGGCGCTGGGCCTTGTCAGTGGCGCGCTCGCGATCCGCCGGCAGGGCATCTATTTCGCCATGATCACGCTGGCGCTCGCGCAGATGGTCTATTTTTTCTGCCTGCAGGCACCGTTCACCGGCGGCGAGGACGGCATCCAGTCGGTGCCGCGCGGCCGGCTCTTCGGCTTCCTGGACCTCTCCAACACCCTCGTCCTGTATTACTTCGTACTGGCGATCTTCCTTGCCGCGTTCCTGCTCATCTACCGCATCATCCACTCGCCGTTCGGCAACGTGCTGAAGGCGATCCGCGAAAACGAGCCGCGCGCGATCTCGCTCGGCTACGATGCGGAGCGCTACAAGCTGCTCGCCTTCGTGCTGTCGGCGGCGCTGTCCGGTCTCGCCGGCGCGACCAAGGCGATCGTGTTCCAGCTCGCCTCGCTCACCGATGTCCACTGGACGATGTCCGGCGAAGTCGTGCTGATGACCTTGCTGGGCGGCATGGGGACAATATTCGGTCCCGTGGTCGGCGCGTTCACCATCATCGGCCTCGAAAACTATCTCGCGGGTTTCGGCCAGTGGGTGACCGTGATCACCGGCGGCATCTTCGTCGTCTGCGTGCTGGCGTTCCGCCGCGGCATCGTCGGCGAGCTCGGCGCATGGTGGGCGCGGCGGAAACGCTGAGTCCCGTATGCCGATGAACGCCGGCGAAGACGGCGGCACCCCGTGACGCCAACGCGAACCGGCAGTGAAGGAGACTACGATGAAGTCGATGAAGCGCCGAATGATGCTGCAGACGACGGCCGCCGTCGCCGTCGGCGGGATCGCGGCCTACGGCCAGCCGGGGACGGCGAACGCGCAGCCGCGGACGCCGTTTTCCGTGCCCCCGACCTTCATCCCGATCGCCGGCAGCACCGATCTGTTCCCGGTGCGCCGCATCTACTGCATCGGGCGCAATTACGCGGCACACGCGCGCGAAATGGGGTCGGACCCGTCGCGCGAGCCGCCATTCTTCTTCCAAAAGCCGACCGACGCCGTGCAGATCGTCATGCCGGGTGAAACGGTCGATCATCCGTATCCGCCGCTGACGAAGAACTACCACTACGAGGTGGAGCTGGTGGCCGCGCTCGGCAAGGGCGGGCGCGACATTCCTATCGACCGGGCGCTCGAACATGTGTTCGGCTATACCGTCGGTCTCGACATGACGCGCCGCGATCTGCAGCGGGCGATGGGCGACGAGAAAAAACCGTGGGAAATCGGCAAGAGCTTCGACCGGTCGGCGCCGCTCGGACCGCTGCAGCCGGTGCCGAAGGTCGCTCACTTCACCCAGGGAGCGATCTGGCTCGGGGTGAATGGAGCGATCAAGCAGAGCGCCAATCTCAACCAGATGATCTGGTCGGTCGCCGAGCAGATCGCCAGGCTGTCGGCCGCGTTCGAGCTGATGCCCGGCGACATTATCTTCTCGGGAACGCCGGAGAACGTCGGCCCGGTAGTGAAGGGCGACGTGATGGAGGCCCACATCGATGGCTTGCCGGACATCCGGGTCAAGGTGACCTGACGGCGAGCGCCGGCCAGGCGCAGCACCGGTTCGGTGCCCCGACGCACCGGGCGTGGGCATCCGCGCGGCGCTTTGACGCTTCCCGGGTTTCGCGTTAGATTGCCGCACCCACCCGCCGGCAGCGGTCCAGCCGCGAGGGCCGACCGCGTGCCGAACACGAGCCCGTCCCGGAGACGCACGGCGAGGGCGGCACCGCCATTCAACGCTGCATCGACCACGAGGCACAACTCATGCGCATTCCGACCCTACGCCGCGCGCTCGGCGCCGCCGCCCTGACCGCGGCGCTCGCGCTGACCCCCCCGGCCGCCGGCGCGGCCGACCTGAAGATCGCCGTCGCCGCCGACATCACGTCGATGGATCCGCACTTCTTCAACCTGTTTCCGAACAACAACATGGCGGAGCACATCTTCGACAAGCTGGTCCAGATGGACCCCGACTCGAAGATGATTCCCGGGATCGCGACGTCGTGGAAGCCGATCGACGCGACGACCTGGGAGTTCAAGCTGCGCAAGGGTGTCAAGTTCCACGACGGCAGCGAGCTGACCGCCGAGGACGTCGCCTTCTCGATCGACCGGGTGGCGCAGATTCCGAACAGCCCGGGGCCGTTCGTCGCGTACACCAAGGCGATCGTCGGCAAGGAGATCGTCGATCCTTACACGATACGCTTCAAAACCGCGTTTCCGCATCCGCTGATGCCGAACGACCTGTCGACGATCTACATCGTGTCGAAGAAGATCGCGACCGGCGCGTCGACCGAGGATTTCAACACCGGCAAGGCGACGATCGGCAGCGGCCGCTTCAAGTTCGTCAAGTACGTGTCGGGCGACCACGTCGATCTCGCGCGGAACGACAGCTACTGGGGCGACAAGCCGGCGTGGGACAAGGTGACGTTCAAGATCATCAAGAACGAATCGGCGCGCGTCGCGGCGCTGCTCTCGGGCGACGTCGAGGCGATCGAGCAGCCGC
>Ga0315290_10001604_pt1 | contig 15556 bp, 8 predicted proteins | sample YL17G12_0_MG_FD_203627 | JGI IMG/M metagenome (GOLD analysis project Ga0315290, IMG submission 203627) | Sediment microbial communities from Yellowstone Lake, YNP, Wyoming, USA - YL17G12_0 | ecosystem: Environmental > Aquatic > Freshwater > Lake > Sediment | place: USA: Wyoming | collected... | reverse complement strand
TCAAATTCACCCTTCAGATCTTTCAGTCGCGCTTCAACTTGCTGGATCATGATCGCTCCTCCGTGATTGGTTGCATTGTGCTCGCCACAAGGACGCAACGTGGTCAGAAGTCTTTTATCCTGATTTTTCGGACGCCCGCGAAACCGAACTGCGAACTCCATCCCGAATCGCCTCGCCATCCGGCGTACCTCGCCTTCCTCGCCGAAGGGGCGGCCACCTTTCACACTCAGCCGCTGTCAAAAACAGATTCCCGACCGTTTGAATCGACCCTTGACTCTGGAAAAGTAGCCTGTCCCCTTTTCCTTCCTCTGTCCCCTTTTCCTTCCTTGAACTGCTATACAAGTTGAGCAGTGGTAGGTTCGGAACAGTTTGAGCAGTTTTGCAGATCAAAAACCGAGCGACTAGAGTTGATGGCAGTACACAGATCCGACCGGGTTAGCGGATCAGGCAGTGCAAAGGCAAAGCTGATCATGCGCGTGTCCTCAGGCGGATCCCATGTGGCGCTGGAGTCCAATTGGGCAAACTGCGAGCCAAGCTGCAATGACAATTCCGTCCAGCCGATGAATTTTCCAACATGGGCATAGAACAAGTTTCCCGGCACGTCCACGATATAGCAGTCTGAGCTCGTGCTTGGACACAGGGTAATAGTGTTGGCGCAGTCCGCTGGACAATTGGCGGATGTCGGGTTTTGCATCGTCCTGGAATCATTTTTAAAGTCGTAGCGCATGCCAGTTCCTACCAATCCCTTCCACGCCGTTGCGGCTCCTTTGATAGCCGCTAGGACTAGCGCCTCACGCATTCCAAAGATGGGCACTGAAGCAGCAAGCAGAGCTCTTCCGAATTCTCTCTGTCCGGCTACCGATGCGGCAATCTGCGAACTGGCTTCGGTGGTTCGTGCAGGGGATCCCAGACGAGACTCTTCGGCCAACACTTTTTTTGCCACGCCGCCTTCGGCGATGCGTTCCGCTGAGAAACCTCCCGCTCTTGCGACGCGTTCGGCACCGGCCAATCTTGCTTGTATTGCCAACACGGTTGGGTCTGATTTGGCGGTATTAACCTGGTTGATAAACCAATCGGTAGCGTCAGGCCCGCACCTATTTGCAGTTTGTGGCGGGAGAACGGGTACAGGCGTGCTTCTGGAAATGGAAACAACAACGCTACGTTGCTGGGTGACGTCGCCAGAGGTTGCCCCATGGTTAAACACTTGGATGGTTGCAGTTATTCCGCGTACCGATAGAACAGATTCAATGACTGCTCTAGCCCGCAAAGCTCTGGCGCATGACAAATGCATATTGAAGACAGCGTCACCTTCGCTGCTGGCCAAGCCGTGAATATCAACGGTGTCTCCCGCTTGGATTTGTTCGGCGTCCATTCTTAGATCTGCCTCGTTGCCGACAGCAAAATCATCACAGTTGACCTGGAACAGATACTTTAATCCACTCACCTCACCGGTCGAGGTAATGCAACCAATGGGTTCACCGATCTCTGCAGATCCGCAGACGCGGTGGATCACCCCTGCATTGACACTGGTAATGTTCGATGCAATCGAATCACTATCAATGCTCCACTCCGGCACTGGATCATCTGTGCGTCCATTCCGCTCAGAAACAGTCTCGTTTTGCAAAGACTTGCCACCGCCATTTTGCTGGATGACATGAGTCAATTCATGTGCAAGCAACCTTCGTCCCTCATGAGTCTCTGGCGCAAACTGTCTAGCACCAAAAACAACACTGTGCCCAATCGTATAGGCTTTAGCGTTTACGTCACGGGATGATTGTTCTGCTGAAGCCCCGGTATGAACCCGCACATTGCTGAAGTCGCGATCGAAGCGGGATTCAAAGAAATTACGTGTGCCCGGATCTAGCGGTCTCCCACCTGAACTGATTGCATTTTTCACATGCGCTGGGCTTTGTGCTGTTATTCCTCCTGCGGATGGCAACGGTTTTCTTTGTATCGTTTCTTCGTCGTCTTTGCAGCTATCGCATTTGCGTTGAATTATCCCGGCTGAATGACTGCTGCTTGACACAGGCACTGTTTCCTGCGCAGGCATCCGCATTACTCGATCTGCAATGTTGTTGGCTTCGATCTCGGCGGGGTCATTAGGCTGGGAAACTTTGAGGTCATTAGAATTCGCCTGGCAGCCCGGACACCCACCGCCGCAGGGACAGGCGGCTTTGCGTTGGAGGGGGAGCGCGGAAGCTGCGGCAGGGTTAAAAACGGGGGCAGTTTCTACCGCACTGCGGCTGCGGGCGAAACGCTGTGCCGTGCTGTTGACTGTGGTTTTAGTCGGAGCAACAGTTTTCATTCGCTTTCACCACAACAATGTATCAATGACTCTGACCCCAGTCCCAATCGTAATCATTCACCCTCCCAGCGAGAGGAAATGGATCGACTCACCGGGGACAGCACCTCTTCTCCAAAGGGACTGTCCCCCTTCCGGTCCTAAGCTCTTGACTCTGGAAAAGTAGCCTGTCCCCTTTTCCTGCTTCTTGGGTGTCGGTATGGATGCGCACGGCACTGAAGTCGGTGCCGAAGCCTGGCTCGAAGAAGGCGCGAGTGTTGGCATCAAGGGGCTGGCCACTCTGACTCAAAGTGGCGGCGACGCGGTCGAGGCCGGAGCTGGGGGTTTCAGTTTGCGGGTCTTGCGGCTGGCGTTGTAACTCTTCTTCGTCTTTGCAGCCTTGGCACTTGCGCTGGAGCGACAAGGCGCGGGTCAGGGTAGGATCAATGCTCGATCTAGCCAAGGCCGGGTCGCGCATACGCATGACTTGATCGGCCACGCGATCGGCTTCCTGCTCGTACTGATCGTTCGCAGCCCCGACGGTCAGCTTTCGTTGAAGGCCAAGAATCTTGCCTTGTGGCGTCAACCGCTTGGCGTGAATCAACTCCGTCACTCGTCGGTTGCCAATGTTGCGTTGCAGTTGAAGAATGGGATGGAGTCCCCCGTAATAGGAAGGGACAGAATCTGGGCGAGACTCGCGGCGGGCATTCCGCTGCTTCGCCTTCTCCGGTGATTGGGTCAGATGTTGGTCGGACATACAGATCAGATCCTTCGGCTACACGCTATGTGAGTCATTGGCACCCAATCCCATTTCTTTCCCTGTGTATTCCGCGGAGGGACGACGAAAAGGGGTCGGGAGTCTTTTCTCATGATCCTCTCGGCCGCCACGCAGGGCCGCAACGTGGACTCCATCCCGAATCGCTTCGCCATCCGGCGCACCCAGCCTTCCTCGCCGAAGGGGCGAACTCTTTGCACACTCAGCCGCTGTCAAGAAAAGATTCCCGATCCCTTTGTTCCTTTCCACAACGCAGGAGGTCTGCCCCCTGCGTTCCCATCCACCTCTTCGATTTCTTCTTGAAGATCAAGAAAAGACTCCCGACCCCTTTGATTTTCCCGGGGATAGGCCTTCTTCTTCAAAGGGACGGTCTCCCTTCCGGTCACGCTCTGACAGAGACTCCTGACAGAGGCATTTGACTCCGGTAAAGTAGCCTGTCCCATTTTCCTGCCCCGACCTATCGAGGATAGGCCCTCTTCTCCAAAGGGACTGTCTCCCTTCCGGTCGCGCTCCTGACAGAACCTTTTGACTCTGGAAAAGGAGCTGTCCCCTTTTCCGTTGCCTCATGGACCAATCAAGCCCTTTTGCACTTTGATATCTTTGAGCACTTCACCATCAAAGTGAAACTCCATCAGCCACTTTGCCTTGATGAGGAAAAGTCGGGTTGGCGCAGGCAAAGAGCAACGAATTACCCCATCTATTAACTCTGAACACTCCATGTGCTCCTTTTCTGACAATAGCTTTACATCTGCTACCTTGGCAGCATTCGGCAAACGCATTCTCAACCCCTCTTTCAAATCATCGGCATTTTTTGCAGACGACAATGAGGGTTCTTTCGATCCATGGAGGCTCATGACATTCACACTCTTAATGTAAACCGGGTTACAGACTAGGATTCCCCCAGCCAGGTGCAATCGTTACCGGTTTTTTAAGCGGAACGCCGCAATTGGACAGTAGAGTTTTTGCAACGGTATTGCTGTTTGGGCCAGTCGGTGCGTAGGGCGTGCATGTCCCATCGATTCGGGAGAGTTCCGAGGCAAAGCAGGCATCTTTACCACATGCGCCGCTTCCAGACATTACTGTACTTGACGGTGCACCCGGCGACCAATCGACGGTACCCGCTGTGTAAGCACCGCTAGTGGATATGATTGTCCCGTACCCTCCAGCACCCACGCCAGGACAACTTCCCCCAGGCCCCCCGCGATAGAAATATTCTGTGCCAGTCCCATCGGTATACACGATGAAAAGATGCCAAATTGGCAATCCTGACAGAATCCCCCCAATGTGCGTAGCGCGCACATCAATTTTGCAGGAGGCACCGGGAGCAGGTGCGGGGCCATTTGCACCAGCTCCACCATTACTTGATTCCGATGAAGCTGAGGACAGGCGCTGAAGACGATCCATCTGCTGGCGTGCGATATTTCGTCCAGTGCTGGGTGCTAGACCCGCCAGTGGAACAGAGGACAGACCACGTGTTTCATCACTTCGGCCGACACGATTCCCATCTGCCCCCGTCTGCTGCACCACATGTGTCAACTCATGAGCGATCAACCGCCGACCCTCATGCGTCTCCGGCGCGAACCGGCCCGTACCGAACACCATGTCGTGTCCCACCGTGTAGGCATGGGCGTTCACCTCTCGCGCCGATTGCTCAGCGGCTGCATCGGCATGCACCCGCACCCGCGAAAAGTCGTGGCCGAAGCGCTGCCCCATGTCTTGCTGTAGCGCCGGGTCCAGCGGCCTGCCTCCGCTAGCAAGAACGCGATCTACGCTAGCGGGTGCCATGCCAACTTCTCCAGTTGAATGTCCGGTGAATCGCTGGATGCGCGGTGGTGCACCGCTCACTGCAGAATCTTCCGGTGCTGCCATCACCTGCTCGGCAATGTGATCCGCCTCCTGCTCGTAGATGTCGCCGGGTTCGCTGATGGAAAGTTTTGTCTGGATAGCCGGTTTGCTCTGGCACGCGGGGCACCCGCCGCCGCAAGCGCAGGCGGCTTTGCGCTGGAGGTGAGACGAAGAAGAGGTGGCGGAACTAAATATAGGATTGGCTTCTTCCGAGCCACGACTACGGGCAAAACTATGAACCGCACTGCTGTCCATAGTTTTCGTCGAAGCTAATGCTCGCATTTCGCTATCACCTCCACTTCGTTGGCATCTTCACAGCTCAATGCTTGGACTTCGCCTTGCCGAAGCAGTACGCGCAATAGTCGTAGCCGGCCTTGTCCGCAGCCGCAGTGCTGTCGAAATAGACTCGTACATTGGGTTTGATCGCATCGAAATTGCAACGCTTGGTCAGCTTTTCCGTATCGTGTAACTCGCGCGTCGCTGGGTTGCCGACGTAGCGTTGCGTGTCGCTACGGCTGCCTTTGCTGTCGATGATGTACTCGCGATAGACGCTGCCACTATCGATGATAATCGGAAACGGATCCTGATGGACGCGCTGACCATTAGGGTCGAGGATCTCGACGCTGGCTTTCGCGGATTCCGTGATCGGGGAAGTAGCCGATGCCTCGGTCGCCGCGGCTGCGGCCCGGCCGGTCTTGCCAAACAGTTCGAACATTCCTACGAACAGGTTCGCCTGGGTTTCATCCTTGGCAGCGAACCCACTGGCTGTCTCCCTTGCCTTTAACGTAATGCTGAAATATCCATCTGATTCGGTAGTGGCAGAAACCCTCGATTTGCCATCGGTATCGCTGACGCCGACCAGTCTCACGGTATAGCCCTTCTGAAACTGCAACTCGGTATCCGAGACAAAGCCGTGGAAGACATCGTTTTGCGCTGAAAGCGCCGCCAGCGCTCGCTCTAAGCGCACTTGGCCCAGGCGTGCGGTCGCTCGCAGCTTGTCCGATTCTTCGATCGAGACCTTCAGTGCCTCAATCCTGGAATCCTTGTCTCGTCCTAATTTCTGCAAACGCTTAGCCTCACGCTGCTGCGAAGCCACGAAGGCATCGGGCAATGCGCTCATGAAGGAAAACAGCTCAAGCGCCGTGGTAATGGCGGGTTCACGCGCGGCATCCATCTGCGCCTTCAGCAATTGCTCGCGTAGGGTGTCGGCCGACAGATCGTCGGCAAAGAATTGCGAGTTTCCTGTATCTCGGGATTGGCTAGTCATGATTGAACTCCAGGTTGATGGCCGTGAGGTTGCGTATCGGAATGATGATCATCCCTGTTTACATTCACCGGGGCAGAACGCCTCCACCAGCGACAGGTTATCTTTGAACATCAACATGCCTGGCAGCAGCGCCTGCGCGCTGATACAGTGTGTGGATTGGTTGTCGGTAGTCGTGTTCATACCTGCGATCGACACCGCCGAGAGGATTGTGCGCATCCAGGTTTCGGAAAATCGATTGTCGACGATACGTGCGCTACCGCCGCCGACAATGGCGTTGGCCAAGACAAACAGGTTGGTCGAGCTGACCTCGCATTGGTTGTCGGCCATACCGACGTCATCGAGCGAAAAAACCAACAGGGAGCTTATCGCGACTCCAAAGGGTTCGTCCATCACATCGAGCGTCACTTGGTTCTCGGTTAGAAGCAGCTTTCCGGTCGCCCATTTGCGGACTAGCGGCGGCCATAGCGACAGCGGTTTTTCAAGTTTGAACAGCCCGAATAACTTCGCCAAACTACAGTAATTGTAATTGCCTCCGGTCGGCAATACTCCGAACAGCTTCAGGATAAGAAACAGCAACAGGCCAAGAGTCCATTCGTTGCTGAGGCCGAGATTACCGACCAGAACGGTGGCCGCCAACAGGTCGAGCCCTTTTCCTGTCGTGCCCTGAGTTACCAGGCGATTGCGCGCAATGACTACCGGGCCTAGCGCAAAGAAGGTCACCGCACGTCCCATCGGCGCAACGATAAAATTGTCGCGCATGGTGCAGCTTGTCAGGCCATTGCGAACGGAACTGGGACTCACGAAGGAGGACGCGTACTTGCCGCTCGCCGATTGCTCGATCATCGGCAGTACCAGCCATATGTGCACGCCGCCTCGGATACCGGCCTGCACAAGGCCGACAGCTTTATCGGAACGGTGACCGTTGTCGAGGATACGGTTGTCGTCGAATTGCATCCCTTGGACGAAGATCGCAAACACCCCGCAAATCGGGGCGAGATGGCTGGCGCCATTGCCGACGATTTGGTTGCGCAGGATACGCAGGTCGTTGACTTTTGCCAGCGCGATACCGCCATAACCGACCAGCCGTTCCATCGACTTGCTTACCTGTGCCAACTCGAGACGCAGGCAGCGAGTGATGACGTTGTCGGTGATATGCAAGCCGTGCACACCAACCATGTCGCCGCCTTTGACGAGATCGAAGAAACGCACCACGCCTATACCATTGATGCCCATGTCGGAAATGCGATTGCCACCGATCTCGATGTCGTACAGGTCGCCAGCGGAAACGAAGCGGGTACGGCCATCGGCGGATGTGCTGTCGTCGGTCAGGTCAATCGGCTTGCATTGGTCGCAATGGTCGCCGGTCCCTGGGCGGTCAGGCGTGTCTTCATTCTCTGCCTCGATTTCCTCTAGGCTGCCAAGTGTGATGCCATTCCAGGTGCCCCCACGAATCAGGTTGTTGAAGATGCGAACGCGATCGGAGCCGCCGCCTAACTGAATGCCGCCTCGGGCGGATGTGGCGATCGTCACGGAGTCTGGCGGTGTGTTCACGCCGGCTGGTGCCAGCGCGTCGCCGGCTGGCGGCGGGATCGACAGCGCCGGCGGTCGGCCGTCGAGCGGCAAGATTTCGATTGTATTGTCTTCGATCGACACGTCGTCACCGCGGCTATAAATCGCATGCCACAGCGAGGCCATGTCGCGCATCTGCACCAGACAGCGACGAACAGTGATGTGGCGCGAGTTGCCAATTTGCACCGCACTGCGCGGACCGGCTTCGATGGCTATGTCCTCGATCACGATGCCGGTCGAGTCGGTTACCAGGAATGCGGGTAGCGCTGCATCGGCAGCAGAGGGGATCGCACTGACTCGCGTGCGCGGCCCGCAGCCGTGAATGACGATGTGCTGTCGTTTTTGAATATGAATATTTTCGATATACAGTCCGGGCAAGATGCAGACCTCGCCGCCTTCTTTTGGCAGCGCGTTGATTGCAGCCTGGATACTGGTAAAATCGCCATGCGAATGCACGCCGTCCCCCACGCGATAGGTGCAGCAGGTTTTAAGTTTTGTCAACGGCTGAAAGATGCGCCGGCAGTCTTCGATCGCGTCGCCGGTGACAATATCGCCCGTCCAATTGACCTCGGCCAGCGGGACACGGTGATAAAAGATGCCCTGGGGCGGCAGGTTATCGACGAGTAACAAAGGATTGCCGATCTCCCCTGCGCGGACCTGAAATGTCCAGAAATCTTGCGGAGTATATTTTCCGGCGGCTTCCGGCTCGAATGTCAGCTTGATCCCAAGATTATCCGGCAAGTCGGTTCCTGCGGCGGCAGTGAAGTTACTGACGGGCTCGATGCCGTTCCAGAGGCGGAAAAAGTAAGTTTTCTCGATCCCCGCAGGCGAAGAAGGAATTGCGCCAATAAATTTATCTGCGGCGGCGGCTGGCAGCGTCAGCGTATGATCGGCGGCAAGCGCGACGTTTTTTGCGCCATAGATCACGCGCCAAATCCCAAGTGCCGTATCAAACTCGATCGCTTCAAGATAAAAATTATTGATCCCGGAATGCACGATGGCATTTTCGTTGGCTTTGATGATGACCTTATTATTTGTCGCATCAAAGAATCCGCGCCCGACCAATCCGCCATTATATTGCGACCACTTAAACCAGCTCTCGGGGGCCGGTTTATCGGTTTCGGCGATCTCGATCCGATAGAGCCGGTGCTCAAATCCGGTATAGCCGCCGCTTTCCACAACCGGGCAATCGCCGTCAATATTTACCGTCGGATTGAGCTTTGCGGTTAGCTTGCCCTTGAGCGAAAAATCGTCTATGAGTTTGGGAATTATCGAATCGCAGGTTTCACCCGCCACCATGCGATAGAGGCGGAAACGATACGCCGTTTGCACACGTTCAGTCGTGTCAACGCCGCCAAGCGCGGGTTCGATTAACTGTTCTGGAACCTGAAACGGGCTCAACTCCTCGAGCCAGCTTTCCAGTATCACGGTATCGCGCAGATTATTGGGCAGATCGGCAGCCGATCCCGCAGGAGGATTGATGTACGTTGCCGTGCGGACAAAATCCTGAGGCGATTCGACCAGCAGCCCATCTGCCCAGACGCGTCCCTTGTTGATTGACACCTCTACGTGCACTGGCACAGAGGCGGTGGCGGGCATTTTCACAGCCTTGGTGACCTTAAAGCTTTCTGCAACCTCAGACGGAATAGCAGCCACGCCCGCACCAAAGGCATCGCGCCCGGCGGTTTCTTGCCACTCATTGAAGACCTCGGTTTGCGCGTTCCAGTCGCGGTCGAGCAACACCCTGCCCTGCTGGTGCAGCGTTCCTCTAAAGTTCCGGGACCTGTCTTTGTTCCATGCGGAAAAATCGCCTCTCATAAGTTGCCTCTTTCTAAGTTACGGGAATCAAAAGCGGTCTGATCCCGACCGGCATGAATTCACGAAATCTGATCTGCAAATTGCGCCATTTGTGTGCCTCTAACAAAAAATTGAACGCTCCCATCTGGTCGTTGCCCGATCCCTGTTCGAGTATTCGCTGATCGCATTCGAGCGAAAGCTGGCAATAGCCAGGATGACCAAAGAACTCGCTGGTAAAAATAAGCCGCGCGTCCTTGCCATTGACACAGGCAAAATTCTGCGGAAGACGGTTTTTCACCTCGTCGGGTGATGCTGGGCTCATCGAATCATCGGCAAAATAGCAGTATTTCAGGCAGCCCGTCTGCTGATCAAATGCTTCGAGCACACCCGTAAAAATGCCCCCGCTGCCTTCGATAGAGTTTGCACGGGTTCGTCCCAGAATGGTCACGTTTTTGATTACCGTAAACCCGGCATAGCCAGTGACGGGATTGGTTGCGCCAGTTATCGCTAAGGGATCGATCCTCGCACCCCCGCCGCTGAGCGGAATCGAAACAGGAACAGATTCGACGATTGAATCAGAAAGGCAGAGCCGGTAGCCCTCGTCGGCAAAGATCGCGCCGGTTATCGAACGCTGAATGATGATGTCGGGCGTTTGCTTAAACTCACGCTCTTCGTTGGCGTCAGCAAATCCATAGGGTTCGGAGAGTTTTATGCCCGGCAACAGCGGCGCGCGCGTGTCGTTAAAACGGCGGAAGCCGCCCGGATCGAGTGTGCAGTTGAGAATTTCAAGTCTATTGAGCGCCGCACGTGCGATCAATGGAAGATTTGGCGTAAAATTAAGACCGCGCGCTAAATACAACCCCTCAAGCCGGACAAACATCGCGTTCATCACGGCATCAAACTGCAACTGTTCCGCTGAATTTGCGCCGACGATCTTTGCCGGACGAAAGGCCATCGGGCGCGCAATTTCGATAATTGGGCGTTGTCCGTCGGATGCGCAGATGATAAGCGGCGCATTTAATATAATGCTCATCATGCCGCCTTCGGTGACGCGGTCAGCCGCCGGAAGTGCACTGATATCCAGCGCATGTGTGCGGCTATCGGTGATCTCGATGACGATCGGCACATTTCCGAGAGCCATTGGATCCGCTACCACTTTTTGCCGCGCCACAAGCAAGGCATCCTGCAAGGCCTGCTGCAATGTTTTCCCTGCACGGAGATTGGCCGTCTCATGAATGACCGACGAGTTCAGGTTATGGTCAAATTGTGGCGGGAGCGCGGGATATGAGATTGGATGCGCTCCAACCTCGCCCACAGCGCCGTATGTGAAGGTCAACAGCAAATGATTGAGCAGAGCGTCTGCCTGCGCGTTGGTCGACACGCCGATGCAGATGCGCCCACGAACAGGATCGATGGCTATTTCACGGTTCTTCAGCTCCGGCTGAAGCCCTTTTTCCCAGGCACAAAGATTTTCGCCGCGGATCGTCCAATTGCGCGGGAGAGCGGTATGAAGCCACCTCTGATTCGGAAATGTAGAATTGGGTATATGTAACTGCAGCCCTACATCGGAAATATCGAGCGTGCTGAGATCTGACTGTGCCTCGTCATAGGTTTCAACCGACACATATTCATGCGGAGCGGTAAATGAAGCATCGGCAAAGGTTTCAAACGGCTGAGGCGTGGGCGAAGCAAGCGAATCATCATATTGCTGTGCGATATCGAAATCCGAAATGCGCTCCATCGGTATCGGCCCCGGCACCTGGTCCGCGCTCGAAATGCGTGGTGCGATGGCAGAAAGATTGAGCTTATCCGTTCCCGTGCGGCTCTGATTAAAGATATCGAAGCGGTTCGTGTTGAACAGCGTGACGGGACGCCCGGCTGGTGTATTCGCGGGCTTCACATACGGCACAGAAAGATTGTTCACCGGAATTGGGTCAATATTGACCCGGACGACACGCGTCGCCCCGCTGGCGGGCGTGACTTTTGTCATGTGGGGCTTAGTCACGTTGAGCCTGTACGCCTTTAACCGCCAGAGGTAGATCGCCAAATTGGGCAGATTGACGCGAACCTGTCCGGTTTCATGTGGGCGGACATCAGCCACATGCGCGAAGGGATCAAACGGTGAATGTAGCTGAGCCAGTACAGACGGATCACGCAAGTTAACAGTGCCACCACGAATGGGTGTCGCCCGCAAAACTTTGGACAGGCTATAGGGAGGGGTGCCACCTTCGTCGGGGCGCTGGTGGTTCAGGTGCTGGTTCCAGACCATGTTCTCCAGCAATTCAATAGAATGCACCCCCCATTTGGTCAGGATAAACGCAAGCAGCTCGATAGCACCAAGAGTCCCTTTGCGCCGGCGCAGCGCAATCGTATCGGCAACATCCGCGCGGAGCGTCCATTCATCGCCTGAAAGATGGCTGGTGCCCAACAGATCGGCGATATAGGGGATCACCCATTCGTCGCAGGTTTCAATGAACAGATCGTGATAGAGCGATTCGATATTCTCATGGATGGCAGAGAACATACCCTCGACTGGTTCGAGATAGCTGCGAAGCTGATAAGCCGGGATGCGCTCGCCGTCGTGGAGATAGTTTTCGGGCAGGCCCTCGTCCTTGATCCGATAAATTTCCGGCAGGCGGCGGTACAGTTCGACGCGTTTATTCATCGTCATATCAGCGTCCCTCCGCCGTCACTGCCGTCAATAACAGGTGTTTGTCATACAGGCTGAGGAGAAACCCCGTGCCGCACGTGACGGTGGATTCGAGCACTGTGGTGAGTGGGAGTGGCAGCTTTCCCGGATCATCGACATACTCTGCGTCACCCTCGTGTGTCAGTTCTTCAAACCCGATCGCTTTGGCCCACAGCACCCCATCAACATTCTGCGTCGCCCCCTCAATGGACGACGCATATCCCCGCTCACTGAATTGGCGCTGCCTGAGACTGAACAGCCCAGTCTGGTCTTCATCGCCAACCGCCAAGCCGAAATTGACGCCGAGCGCCTTGCGTATTACAGGCTCGACCAAATCGGCGCGAAATCCCGGCTTGAGCGCATATTGGATAGAAACAGTGACATATTTCCGCTTACCCCCATCGACCTGAACAGAAAAGCGTCCGGCACCGCGCGATGTGTTGTAGCCGCGCAAGATATCCCCGACAGCCCTTATTTCCGTGCTCCGCCCTGTTTCCATCAGCACGGTCACCACCACTGCCGGAGTATTGTCGACAAGCTGCCATGCCGCAGCGGCACGGGACACACCTGGGATCGCCGCTGCTTCGGCTTCGAAATCCTTGAGGCTGACAATCCTTCCCAGGCTCTGCACCTTGCCCGGCGCTGCATTGCGGGCGTTTTCACCGTCTTCGGGTCCACTGCCGCCGGACACAACCATCGGCATTCCGACTTTGTCCAGATTTTTGATTTTTGCCGATGCCTGGACCTTAGTGTCGGCTTTGAGCGGCCCGTATGCGCCGGAACCGATACGGAACATCGCCGTAACATTTTTGCTTCCGCTCGTAAGACGCGCACCCGTTTTGCCATCACCAAACTGCACCCAGCTATTACTAGCAGCGTCTTCACGGACAATGTAGATATGCTCCTGAGCACCACGCCCAAAAAAACTGTCGACCTTCGTCCACTGCCGCCCATCAACATAAATTTCGACTTCTGGTGTTTCCGATGGAGTATTTTCCCTGACAAGGTGATAGGTCAACGGGGCTTTGGGAATTTTGAAATTCTGGAACACCTGGGTGGCATTGCCACTGCCCAAAACGGCTTCGGGCAGAGTCTTGCCTTCGTCCGCATCAGCAAGGTTTCCGAAAACAATTGTAACCGGGGCTTCGTTTGGAAAATCGGCGTATGTAACTTGCTCCGAGAGCTTTACGCTATGCAGTTGCGCAAACTTTTCGGTTGCGGGGTCGAAAACGGACGGCACCTGCGTAATGTTCACGATCCACGGTGCCGCATCCGTATTTTCCAGCATGATGCGGCGACCACTGAGCGATGTCACCTGCTCCGCCGTGCCATAAAAATTGAGCGTATCGCCGGTTGCAGCCGTGGTTTCGGTTTTTACTGCCTTGATGCTAAAGAGCGGGCTGGTTACCTCGTGAATCAGCGCGTCGTTTATATACATTCTTGTATCTCTGGCGACTTTTTTAACGTAAGCAAACTGAGCGGCAATCATGGCCGCAGTGGCCGCTATCCCGACGGCATCAGCGGCCTCGGCGGCAGCAAGATCAGCAGCATCGGCGGCACCGGCGGCGGTGACAGCGTTGGTTTTCGCAGTATTGGCAGCCGTCTTGGCGATGTTAGCGGCGGACTTTGCGGCATCAGCGGCTGCTTGCGCGATACGTGCCCTCTCGGTGGCAGCAGCATCGGCGGCGGCGGCGGCCTTGACGGCATCGGCCAAGCGTTGCAACTCTGCAACTTTAACAGCGGAATCATTGGTGGCGGTCTTCGCAGTATTTGCATCGATCTCAGTAGTATCAGCCGCACTCTTGGCAGCACTGACGGGGTTGATGGTTAATGCGGATGTTGTAGCTACGGCGCCGACCGGAGCAACCAAAAACGGATCGAGCCAGTGGGGAGCCCCAACCGTAGCAAAGTACACTTCCATCGCGACCACGGCAGCAACGGCTGCGTCATTGGCATTTTTGACGTCCTGGGCTTTATCAGCGGACGTGGCTGCATCGGCGGCTGCAGTGTTCGTTGCTGATTTTGCGGCATTGGCAAGTCCTAAAGCTGCCGTAGCGGCAGTTGCAGCGGCCTGTGCGGCAGCATCGGTGGCGTCGTCTTTTTTGGCGGCGGCGGCAATGGCGGCGGCGGTGGCGTAAGCGGCGGCTTCGGCGGCGGCGGCGTCTGCCCTTGCGGCGGTGGCAATTACATCGGCGTCAGCGCGGGCGGCGGCACGGGCAGCAAGAATAGCGGCGGCTTTGTTGTTCCGGGCGAGAATCCTCGCGGCATTGGCGGCATTGGCAGCATTAGTGGCGGCGGTATCGGCTTGGTTATAGGCCGCAACGGCACCGGCGGCAATGGCAGCGTCAATGTATTCGGCCCTGATGGAATCGGAGATCGGGCTTGAGATCGTGACCAGGCTGACCGTTCCGCTCACCCCGCCCCAGGTCATGCTTATTGGATTGACATCCGCGATCGTGCGGACCAGCGTTTCAAATTCCATCCCGGGCACGGATATATTTGGAACCTCGTCAAGGCTTGGATAGCCGAATTTTGCCTGGATAATGACCGGTACATTATTTGGAAGATCCTGAACTTCCATATCCAGCGGAAAATCGTTGTTGCCAATCGGCGGACTCACCGCAGGATCGGAAAAACTGCCGGAAGCGCTGACAGGGCGGTTAAACGGGACTTCCAGATATGGAATGGTTGAAGAAGTTTCGGTCTTGGCAGGAGACGAACCGGTCTCAGCAGTCACCGTCGCGCTTGATGTAACGGGCTTTGACGTGTCAACGATTTGCGGCGGGCTGTTATGCCCAAAGTGATGAAACGTCCTGCCGAGGCGGAAGACATAAAGACCGGCGACGGTGGTTGTCAGTTTTAGCTTGCCTTTTATTTTTAAAATCTTTGTGCCGTGCTGCTCACGGATTGAATCGATCAAGACGATCTCGGCCTTTTCAAGTCTTGAATACCCTAATAGTGATAAAAAATCAGGTTCCGCAACTATCAGTCGGTCACCGGCTTTTAGCTCGATCGGATTGGTCAGCTGTTCGGGGTAAGAAATATAAAATTCCGTGGTTGTAGAGACAATATCCGGTTCATCGAGCGGTCGATAGAGATTAAAACGGCTGAGCCACGGATAGGCGGTTATTTCCTCTTTGGTCTCAAAGTCCGCAGGCTTAGGAAATTCATCTAGCGTTGCTTTGAGTGGAAACCCAACGGGGATGACAACCGGCTCGTTTTTTTTGATCTCAAACGCAAATATCGCATTGCCGCCGATCGCCGGCGACAGACGATAGCCAAGCAAGCGGACAAGATCTGAAATGCTCTCGCGCCATTGAGCGGTACGGAGAA
>Ga0315290_10001603_pt1 | contig 15558 bp, 11 predicted proteins | sample YL17G12_0_MG_FD_203627 | JGI IMG/M metagenome (GOLD analysis project Ga0315290, IMG submission 203627) | Sediment microbial communities from Yellowstone Lake, YNP, Wyoming, USA - YL17G12_0 | ecosystem: Environmental > Aquatic > Freshwater > Lake > Sediment | place: USA: Wyoming | collected... | reverse complement strand
CCAGCTTTTGAGATAGCCATCAGGTATCCAATTGAAGCGCATTTCCCAGCAATGCAGGTCGCGGTGAACATTCACGGAAGTCATCGATCTTTTATGATTAACAAAATCGTAACCTGAACTCACTGATATTTTCCACTTTGGTGTAATACTTAAATCCCCGTTGATTCCAAGGGTCTGAACTACTTTGTGATTCCGCTTTACGAGATAGGGATCGTAACTGCCGGTATAATTAAAAGTATAGAAAAAATTAAGGCTCCACGGATTGTTCCAGTCAATAAAACTATCAGGTTCATTTAATACTTCATCTAATTCCCCTTGCGTTCCCTTTGAAGGGTCAGGTACTTTTGTTTTCTTTTTATCCTTTGAAGTAAGGCTATAATTTAATCCCAAACTCCAGTTTGAGTTTTCGAGTCGGAACAGCCTGTGGTTAACATCCCATTCAAAGCGGTTCAACCGGTGTCCCAGCGTATCCTTCACATAAGGGTCGAGGCTACTGGAGTATTGAATCCTGAAGTTTTTAAACAACGTCGTATTCCCTGAAATCGAAAGCAGCGACCAATTGAGCGAATCGGCGGCAATGTTATAAGATATGCCGAACCTGAATGCATCTATCAGTTTTACCTTGCGTGTGCCCGTGATGGTGTCCTTAAGGGATCGTACCTTCATCTCCAGATTATTGTTCAATCCAAAATTGATGTTGCCCGATTTACCTTGTGGCGGCGATCCATAAAGGGAACTATAGGAGCCATAATTGAATATTGAATACTTTATGGTATTGCCTTTAGTATCGCTTTGTACTGTTTTGTAATAACCAAATTGCTCGCGCCCGAAATCAGGCGTAAGCGAAAAGCCAATACTTGGGTTCATCACATGCCTGATGGCCCGGATTGCCCCTTTTTTGAATTGCACCATGCCATATACGGTTGTTGTAAGGCTCGAACTGAAACTGTAATCGCGTCCAGCTTTAAATCCATTTATTGTATCCGTTTTGATGTGCGGTACAATCATGTCGCTGCCGATATATGTTGTGTCGCCTATCCATGTATTGTTGAGGTATTGCGTGTACCAGCGTTCGGTATAATTGACAGCGTTGGTCCAGGTAAAATATTTTAATAACTTTATCGAACTGCTCACCGGTATGGCATGTTTCATCCCGTTCTTAAACTGTTTTAACGATTCGGGTCTCAAAAGCAAAGAATCGAAAGTGTTGATCTCGTTGCGGGCATTCATATTGTATTTGATACTGATATCTTCGTACCATTTACGTCGCCCCATGGCGGTTTTACTCCGGAAAGGAAAGAATTGGTTAGCTGAAAAAGCAATTTCGGGTAGCGTAATATTAATTGTATGGGTGCTGGTATTCTGGCTGTGGCGCGCTGCTGTCGATAAGCGGTAGTTTGGGCCTAATGTAACATCGTACGAAATACTGGAACTTAATTGATTGGATACATGATTAGCCATTGTGGCGGGGTTGTATCGGTCGAATTTACTTGATCCTGCATTAACACTCGCCGAGAAAACACTGTTTGGCCTGGCTTTGGGATCCTGTCTGTGCGACCAGGTTACCCTGAAATCGCGGTTCTTTGCATAAGTGCTTGTTCCCTTTTCTCCGTCAATATTAATGGCATAGCTGAAATTAAACGAGCCATTGTAACTGTAGCGTTTCCTGTAGTTAAAAGTTGGCTTAAACGCCCAGCTTCCATGCGAATAGATGTCGCCAACAAGCTTCAGATCCATATAATCGTTTATTCCCCAGTAATAACCGCCATTTTCAAGGTAAAATCCGCGTGTGGCAGATTCGCCGTAGGTAGGAATGATAATTCCTGAACTCTGACCTCTTTTATTCGGAAACATGCCGAATGGCAGCCCGATTGGCAAGGGAACTCCTTCAATTGACATATATGCCGGTCCGGTTATAATTTGACTGCCAGGTATAACTTTGGCTTTGGTATACTTGATCTCGAAATGGGGATCATCCAGGCTACAAGTTGTATATGATCCATTTTGAATATCCATTTCTCCATTGGTCATCTTCTTCACCGTATTGCCATGCAGGTATCCCTCCCCTTCTTTTGTAATAACACTATAGATGAGTCCTTTGCGCGATTTGTAATTGTAGTTGATTATTTTGGAGCGGAATGTCTCATTCCCCTGTTTAAATTCAGGCGTGCCAATTTCCTTACCTGTAGTGTCGTTTATCCCTCTGGCAGAAACGATGTTTTTTATAAAATTGATTTCCACCCGGGCTGCTTTAAGCCCGATATCCTTGTAGGCAATTTCGGCTTTATTATAAAGATATACCTTTTGTTCGCGGATGTTGAAGGCAATGGAATCAACAGATTTGTAATCGACCTTGGCATCTATTGCAGCGGTGCTTTTACCGGTTTTATTTGCATTTACTAAGCTGTCAGCACTTATGATGAGGGTATCCGGGTTGGCAGGAGCGATCGTATCCTGCGCCTTTGAAACCTTTAATCCGGTAAATAAAGTTAGTAGAATAAGCAGAGTTTTTAACGATCTGCCTGTTCGTAACTTAGTTATTGATGCAATGTAAAAGTTCAATTATGCCTTATATTTGTAAAGGAAAAGCTTTTTGTTACCGTCAAAAACTGCACCGATCACAGTTGATCTTGTTCCAGACGAAAGAATACAGGTACTTTTGCACAAAGCAACAGAGATCATAGTAACGGGCGGGTTAGTTCGCAAAAAGCCGGCCTTAAGGTCTGCGCATGGCTCGCCAGATGGCGCCCCAAAACTAATCAAAAAAAACGGATGTTGGTGAAACGAAAAGTACTGCAGTTTGGTATAATGTGTCTGCTTTTTCTTACTGTTTTCGGGCTTTCCGGTCAAAAAGTCAACACTATAGTCATCGATGCCGGGCATGGTGGGCACGATACCGGCGCTTTAGGGAAGAATTCGCGGGAAAAAGATATTACGCTGGCTGTGGCACTCAAGCTGGGCCGATACATCAAGGACCACCAGAAAGATATTAAAGTAATTTATACCCGGGAAACGGATGAATTCATCGAACTCTTCCGCCGGGCACGCATCGCAAACGAGAATCATGCCGACCTTTTCATTTCCATACATTGCAACGCGAATCCATCCACCACTCCCTTCGGCACCGAAACATATGTGATGGGTTTGCTGCGCAGCAACGCGAACCTCTCAGTAGCCAAAACCGAAAATGCTGCCATACTCCTTGAGGATGATTACATTTCCAACTACGATGGTTTCGATCCAAAATCAGCGGAAGGCAATATCTTTTTCAGCATGCTCCAGAGCGCCTTCCTGGATAACAGCCTCATTTTTGCATCATCCGTTCAAGACCAATTTACAGACCGGCTCAATTTATTGTCGCGTGGTGTGAAACAGGCAGGTTTTCTCGTATTGTACAAAACCGCAATGCCCGGTGTATTGATCGAAACCGGGTTCCTGAGTAATTCGAAAGATGAAAAATTCCTGCTTTCCAATAAAGGGCAGGAGAGTATCGCTTTCTCTATATACCAGGCATTCATGAATTACAAACATCTTCTGGAGTATGGAACTCCTGCTCCTGCGGATATCTCCCCTATGATTGCTGTGAAGGAAACCAAACCTGGGTTGCCAGATACTGTGAAACCAGATGCTGTGAAGCCAGATACCCTGGTAAAAGGGGTCCAGTTTAAGGTTCAATTTACCACCTCGCCAGCAAAGAAACCTCTCAGATTAAATAGTTTTCACGGGTTAAAAGATGTCAGCATGTATATCCACGAGGGGCTTTGCAAATATACAGTCGGTAACGAATCTACATTAGAAGAGGCATCCAACCTAAAAAAAGAGATTTTTGAAAAAGGATATAAGGATGCTTTTGTTGTGGCTTTTCATGGCGAAAAACGCATTACACTTAAGGAAGCTGCCCTACTTATAGAGAAATAGTCGTACATTTGTTCCTGCATTACTATTTTATTAAACAATAGTTATGGTGGTTTTTCAAAAATATGCTGACAAGCTTTGCGACCTCTAAAAAACAAATTAATTGCAGATGAAAATAGCCCGCGAACTCAAGTTAGGCCTGGTCTTTATAGTCACAGTATTCCTGTTTATCTGGGGGCTGAACTTTTTGAAAGGAAGAAAATTTTTTACCAGGGAGAACACCTATTATGCAGTTTATAACCAGGTGAGCGGCCTCCTCACAAATGCTCCGGTTTCCATCAATGGGTTGCAGGTAGGACAGGTAATGGCTCTGCACTTCGAAAGCAAACAATCGTCAAAGGTCGTGGTCGAAATATCGGTAACTAATCCCATTGAGATACCAAAGAATTCAAAGGTTAAAATTTTCAATGCAGATCTTCTGGCAAGCAAATCACTCGAAATTTCGCTCGGCAATAGCAATATTATGGCTGTAAGCGGCGATACACTTTTGTCTGAAGTTCAGGTGAGCTTTTCCGAAGAAGTAAACCGGCAGATTCAACCCGTAATGAAAAAAGCAGAAACCCTTATGCTCACTGTTGATTCCGTTGTATCAGAGCTTGGCTTGATATTCAATCCCGAAACCCGCGACAACCTGGCCAAAAGTTTTGGACACATCAGAGTTACCCTGCAGAACCTCGAAAAAGTTACATTTAATATCGACACATTGGTCTATGGGCAACGCGGTCGTATGGAGCGTATATTGCTTAATGTGGAATCCATTTCAAAGAACCTGAAGGATAACAACGAAAATCTTACCAGGACGTTGCAAAATTTTGCCAACATCAGCGATACCATTGCAAAAGCTAATATTTCGCGCACTATCAGCAACCTCAATCAATCGCTCAGCAGTATGGCTTCTATTACCGATAAAATAAACAAGGGAGAAGGATCGCTTGGTTTACTGATAAACGATAAAAAGCTATATAACAACCTTGAAGGGTCGGGCAAGGAACTTGAACAATTGCTATTGGATATGAAACTGCATCCCGGGCGTTATGTACATTTCTCCGTATTCGGAAAGAGTGCTAACAAAAATACTTATCAGGCACCGGCTACTGATTCTGTCCGCTAGGTTTGAGCAAATCCATGTTAACAGCTGCTGAGGAATTCTTCCATTCGAAAATCTCAGTTTTATTCTTAGGGCGTTGTTCGCCATACCATTTAAAATCCTTCAGCAGTTGTTCCTCAAGTGCAATATCTTTTTCAGGATACAACGTAGCAGTCGGATTCTCAATATAAGTGATTCCCTGGATTTTTTTATCCTTGAGATAGATATGCATGTTTCCTGCAATGGCTTTGTTTATGCCAATTAACGTTTTATCTTCTTCCCGCACAAAGTAAAGGGTTTCTGCATTGCCGGTAACGTTAATTTGCCGCAACTGATTATCTGAGAATAATCCAATCATGTTTTTCCCTTTTATCTGGTTATAACTTACGATACTATCCTTCGAAATAATAAAAGATGAGTTGTACAACATCATTTGTTTTACTTCCTCTTTAGAAGTGATGATATGAATGGAATCGGCCGTTAGCTGGTTGTTATCAGTCCAAAGTACCGGCATCTTATACATCAGGATAGTGGAATCGCTAAAACGATAAAGTATGGAATCGGAGGCTCCCTGCAGATCGAGGCGGTAAAACTTGGCATGATGGTAGGCAAATAAATCTTTAGTCTTCTGATCCTTATCCATGGTGGTGTAAAGCGTGTCGGAATGCAGAAACAGTGAGTCCCTTGCATCAATAAGGATGGCTTGTGCACGACCTGTAACCAATGAATATCCTTTTCCTTTGCTGTATTCTGCATAATCGCCTTGGATGATGATCTTATTCACCGTATCGGTGATCACAATGTTTTTGTAGGCTTTCCCGAAATCATTTTTTTTGTCGTAATAAAGGCTATCACCGGTAAGCCGCTGGTTACCGTTCACCACAAGGGCATTTTTACTGAAGCGCGAAACGTCGGTTTTTGTATTATACCAGCCATTTTCGCAATACATGTAATTATTATTATCCTTGCCTTTGATGATCGTAGGCCCAAAAAAATAGGCAATTTCAGTCACTGTATTATACATGAGTGTATCCGAATTCATCGTGTTTTTCGGATTTTTAAGTACTACGTTTTCCTTGAAGAAGAATTGTTTTACATCAGTATGGTAATAACCTTTTTTACTGTTAAGCCTGGTTTCCTTGCTGATGATACGTCCGCCCGTAATATAACTGGCTATCTGGCTGTTTCTGTCGAACAGAAGCCTGTCAGTGGATAGTGTCGTTTGGCGGTCGATCAACTTCACATTTTCAATAACTTCTGCTGTACGTGTATCTCCATAATAATTAAGCTTATCGCCATATAGGTTCAGTGTGTCACTCATTTTGATATGAATATTTCCAAAAGCTTTCACACTGTTGGTCTCATCATTCATCAAAGCACTATCGCAATACATGAGAGCACCATCGTGTTCGAAGATTACATTACCTATAAGACGGTACACATTTTCGCCCAATGCTTTTGAATATTTTCCAAAATCGGCCTGCTGAATAGTAATTTTTGCAGGCTTTTGGCCATAGGACACCCATGAAGTTAATAGCAGGAATGTGAGTATGAAAAGTTTCGTTGAAAAGCTATGGTGCATTGCAGGCAATGTTTAAGTTGTCAAAGGTAAGGGATAATTTGCCACTTGTTAAAATAGAAATAACCATAGGGAGAAGCTTTAAAGCAAATAAAGCACTTTATGCTGCTATTATAAGAAACCTTGAAGCTAATCCAGGAATTCCAGGTGGCGAGATTTCAATTGTTATTCATGAGCCACCACTGGAAAACCGGGGAATTCGTGGCGGAATACCGGCAAGTGAACTGTACCTAGGGTTTAACATTAAAGTTTGAGAAATACCGGTTCTGAGAAATTAGGTGGAATGCTTTGAACCGAATTTCTAATTGTCTAATTTTAATCTTCACATCCTCAAATTCTCAAATTCTCACATCCTCAAATCCTCAAATCCTCAAATCCTCAAATTCTCAAATTCTCGCTTCTCATTCCCTCCGTCTCACCCTGTCACTACTTCTTCTCCAGTCTTTTATATTCAGACTCATTGAGAGTGATAATGCAACAAAGTAGATAGTTAATGTTGCCATATCCACAAGGCCGCTGCTGAAATGTATGCCTATCACACGTGCCATCAGGTACTGCATATATGAAGTTTCTGCAGGCATTTGCCCGAGTTTTGCAAGCACCTGCCAGTGCCAGTCGGTTAAAGGGCAATAACCTATGCCATAAAACAGCCCAAGGATAAACCACGAACCTCCTGTAAGTACCAATAAAATAAGGTTAGCCCTGCGTGTCTTCTTCCACATCCATCCGAATATGTTAAAGATTATCAGTGCCAAATGAAAAACGATAAAAAAATAATCGCGCATATCGTACATGCAACATTCGTTTCATCTCATAATCTACAATTTCAGCTTCCGCTTCTTAACCTGATTAATTCCTAAACCTCAATAAAGATAAATAATAAAAGATTAAATTCAAATTCTGTTTAAAGATTATTACTTTCCAAAATCAGTAAATATCCTGTATATATGCGGCAAAAAAATTAGTTTGCTTTTATATGCAACTTTTTGAATGTTTTTGTATTTTTACACCTGATTCATCTAAAGATAAAAGATAAAAGATAATAGATAAAAGAGTAAGAAGTAGATGATTTGAGAATTTGAACTTAGCGCAGCGATCTCACGAGCGTAGCGAGTAAAATGAGAAGATGTGAAGATGTGAAGATGTGAAGATGTGAAGATGAGAAGATGTGAAGATGTGAAGATGAGAAGATGAGAAGATGAGAAGATGTGAAGATGTGAAGATGTGAAGATGTGAAGATGTCAAGAAACAAGAAACTAGAAACCAGAAACGAGTAACGAGTAACGAGTAACAAGGAGTAAGGAGTAAGGAGCAATGCGAATGGGCGAGGGGACGAGTCACACACTTCAAAGCATCTGTTAATATTGACAATTCAGAATAACAGAAATTTCTAAAATACTCGAGTAGCCGCATGATTGACAACAAGATTACATTTAATAACGGAAAACTGAACGTACCGGATCGACCGATAATACCTTTTATTGAAGGCGATGGAACAGGTGCAGATATTTGGGCGGCATCGGTAAGGGTGTTTGATGCCGCTGTGGCCAAAGCATATGGAGGTAAGCGACAAATAATCTGGAAAGAAGTGTTTGCGGGTGAAAAGGCTTTTAATCTCACCGGGTCCTGGCTTCCGGACGAAACACTTCAGGCATTCCGTGATTATATTGTGGGTATTAAAGGACCACTTACTACACCTATTGGCGGTGGTATCCGTTCTCTCAATGTTGCGCTCAGGCAGGAGCTCGACTTATATGTTTGTTTGCGCCCGGTGCGTTGGTTCCCGGGAGTACCCAGCCCGGTGAAGCATCCTGAAAGGGTTGATATGTGCATCTTTCGCGAGAATACCGAAGATATTTATGCAGGTATCGAGTACATGTATGGAACGCCGGAAGCCGAAAAAATGTTGAATTTTTTGAAAAATGAAATGGGGGTTAAAAAGATACGTTTCCCCGAAACATCATCTATCGGCATAAAACCGGTTTCTAAAGAGGGAACAGAAAGGCTTGTGCGTGCTGCAATCATATACGCATTGGTACATAAGTTGCCATCAGTTACCATCGTGCACAAAGGCAATATCATGAAGTTTACGGAAGGTGCATTCAAGAAATGGGGTTACGAACTGGCCGGACGTGAATTTGGCGACAAGACATTCACCTGGATGGATTACGACAGCATTGAGGCAAAAGAAGGAAAGGATGCTGCCGATCAGGCTCAGGTTGCTGAGCTGGCTAAGGGAAAATTGCTGGTGAAGGACGTTATAGCGGATGCTTTCCTGCAGCAGATACTGCTCCGCCCCGAAGAGTACTCAGTGATCGCCACGCTCAACCTTAATGGCGATTACATTTCGGATGCTCTCGCTGCAATGGTAGGCGGAATAGGCATCGCCCCCGGTGCCAATATAAATTACACTAACGGGTATGCCATTTTTGAAGCTACACACGGAACTGCACCAAAATATGCCAATCTTGACCAGGTAAATCCAGGGTCGGTTATCCTGTCGGGAGCGCTTATGTTCGAATACCTTGGCTGGAGCGAAGTGGCAGATATTATCCACCACAATGTGGAGTTAACCATACAGCAAAAAACAGTTACATACGATTTTCACCGGTTGATGGAAGGTGCTACCAGGCTTAAAACTTCTGAGTTTGCCAATGCTGTGATTGTCAACATTAATTCCTGATTCTAAAAAATATACTTACTTTTAACCTGAATAATAAATAATCTGATGGCACCACGACTTAAAGACAAACTGCACGACAAAATTATGCAATGGAGGCCGCGTACTGAAAGGCTTATGAAAGAGTACGGCAATGTAGTAGCAGGACAGGTTACAATATCGCAGATACTTGGCGGTATGCGTGGCATTACTGCACTTGTAACCGATATTTCCTATCTCGATCCCAAGGAGGGCATCCGCTACCGGGGTTATACGTTGCCCGAAGTATTTGAAAAACTTCCAAAACCCAAAGGCTCAGAAATGCCTTATGTTGAAGGCTTGTTTTATTTGCTGCTTACCGGCGACATTCCTAATGAGGAGGAATTAAGCGAGATAGTGGATGAATTTAACCAAAGGCGTATCCTGCCACGGTATATTTATGAAGTTATTGATGGGATGCCTTGTTGCAGCCATCCGATGACGATTTTTTCAACGGCAATCCTTACGATGCACCGCGAGTCGTTCTTTGCAAAGAAATACCTCTCAGGCAAATTACACAAAAATGATTATTGGGATCCTACCTACGAGGATACTCTAAATCTTTTAGCCAAACTTCCTGAGATTGCAACTTATATTTATGCCAAGCTGTATCGTGACGGGAAGAGAATTCAATCCAATCCCAATCTCGATCTGGGCGGCAATTTTGCCCATATGATGGGCATTCCTAAACCATACGATGATGTGGCACGTATGTATTTCATTACCCATGCCGATCACGAAGGCGGCAATGTGAGTGCCCATGCCGGTCACCTTGTCGGCAGTTCGCTATCAGATGTTTATCTCTCCATTTCTGCGATGATAAACGGCCTTGCAGGTCCTCTTCACGGGCTGGCAAGCCAGGAAGTGCTACGCTGGCTGCAGGAGGTTCGTACCAAAATGGACGATCGTGTTCCTACGGAAGAAGAAATGAAGACATTCGTGTGGGAAACACTTAAGTCGGGTCAGGTAATTCCGGGTTTCGGCCATGCCGTGCTGCGTAAAACCGATCCGCGCTATATGCTGCAACGCGAATTTAGCCTGAAGCATCTACCCAATGATCCATTGTTCGAATATGTGGATATGCTTTACAAAGTTGTTCCTCCTATTTTACTTGAACAAGGTAAGGCCAAAAATCCATGGCCCAATGTGGACGCACAATCTGGCGTTATTCAATGGCATTATGGCATAACTGAGTACGATTTTTATACGGTACTTTTCGGTATTGGCCGGTCCATAGGTGTTTGCGCTAACCTTATCTGGGACAGGGCACTGATGTATCCCCTCGAAAGGCCAAAGTCGCTAACTACTGCAATCCTTGAAGATATCGCGGCAGGTAAAAAAGTAGTCATAGAGGATTAAACTGAAGCAAAACAAAAAACCACAGATAAAGAGAACCACGGAGACACAGAGAACACAGAGAAGCACAGAGATGATTACAACAAAAAAACACAGAGACACAGAGAACCACGGAGACACAGAGAACACAGAGAAGCACAGAGATGATTACTCAAATTTGGATAAACTCCATGATCTCCATGTCTTTGTGGTGATTTTTTTTCTTTTTTGAAGTCTCAGGTATGATTTTTAAACCCTACGCGTATCTGTTGTGCATAAATAACCAGATCGGGGAAAAAGAGTTTGAATTCAGATAAGTAGTTATCATAATCTTCAAGGAGTGCTTCTACAGCATTCTCCATGCCTGAATAGAAAGTTGTGCGATGTGCCATCCCCTGGAATGCCTTATCCAGACCTCCAGTCTCCCGATAAGCCAGGAGCCAGTTATCCCGTTCCATATAATGCAACATCCGGCTGGAACGCCCGGGAAGTGGCCCCGCATGTTGTTGCAATACTTTGTAGCAATTAGTCGTAAAAGCCTCCAGCGATGTTTCAGCATAATCGGACCAATACCTGGCCAGGAAATGGTCGTAGAACATATCCACTATCACTCCGGCATATTTACGGAATGCAGGACGAAGCCTGATCACACTCTCCCGGACAACAGGATGACCATCTGTATAGGCATCTATGCAACGGTGCAGCATGATACCATCCTTCACACCGGCGCCGAATGACTCGATCTGGCTGCCTTTAACATGATCGGCTATAAAATTCCCTACCATTAGTTCTGGCTGATTTTCAGATAGATATAGATGAGCCAGGAAATTCATAAAGATAAATACTAAAATATGCTGCGGTCATTTATGTCTTTTTTGCGTGACTCTTTAGATAAAAAAATAACCGCAGAGGGCCGCAGAGATTTAGCGCTGAGGACCGCGAAGTTAAGACTTATTGATTGACTTTTTTAGTTTTCGCCAGGAACCCAATATTCTTTAATCAAAATGTATAAATTTATCCGATGAATAATGTCACAGAATCCAGGAGTACCAAATTTTAGAAATTACTATTAGTTAGGCTTGTAGCTCTTTAAAAAATCTAACCTGATTAATTCCTAAACCTCAATAAAGACAAAAGATAAAAGGCTAAAGATAAAAAATATTGAAAGTGGTTTGCAAATGCTTGACTTTTATCTTTTTACTTCTGTCTTTTATCTTCTGCATGAATAATGCAGGCTAAATAGTGCCTCTAAGACAACGTTACTTTTCTTGAAAAATAATGAGTTTTCTTACAAACACTAAATGTACTTTTAACCGGGAAATTATGATCTTTCAAAAATTTAAAAAACGTCACTTCATAATGTTGATTATTTCTGCAGTGCTGTTACTGGCAGGTCTATTTTTGCTGTACCGTCCGGTAAGCCTTGTTGATGAAAAACTCTACGAACCCGAGCCGCACTATGAGTATGGCATTTTGGTCGATTCATTCGCCGTGATCAAGGACGTGGTCATGGTCAATCAAAGTTTGTCGGATATCCTGCTTCCTTATCATATTGATGCAACGATGATAAATACCTTGTCCGGAAATGCAAAAGGATTATTCGACCTGCGTAAGATCAGGGCAGGGAATAAGTATACCATGTTATGCACAAATGATACGTTGCGGAAGGCTATGTTTTTTATCTACGAAAGTTCTCCTTCAGCTTATGTCGTATTCGATCTGGGTGATTCACTCCGGGTATATGCCGGCGAAAAGGAGATTAAGGTGAAAATTGTTTCTTCTTCGGGAGTGATAAATGGTTCGCTCTGGAAAACGATGGCTGATGCAAAAGCTGATCCCAACCTGGCTATTGCGTTATCGGAAATCTACCAATGGACCATCGATTTTTATGCCATCCAAAAGGGTGATGAATTTAAAGCAATTTATGAGGAAATATTTATCGGAAACGAATCCATCGGACTAGGCAAGATAATATCGGCATGGTTTAAACATGGGGGAAAAGATATTTATGCTTATCGGTATGTACAGGACAGTGTTGCCGGTTATTTCGATGATCAGGCTGCAAGCCTCAGGCGAAGTTTTTTAAAAGCACCGCTCAGGTTTTCGAGAATAAGTTCCAGGTTTTCGAATAGCCGTTTTCACCCGGTTTTACGTATCCGGCGGCCGCACCATGGTGTAGATTATGCGGCACCACGCGGCACGCCCGTGCATGCCATTGGTAACGGAACAGTTACAGCCGCCGGTTTTACCGGCGGTGCAGGCCGCATGATCAGGATAAGGCATAACGCAATTTATGCTACTTCTTATATGCACTTGTCGGGATTTGCTTCAGGAGTGCGAAACGGCGCGCACGTAAGCCAGGGACAGGTGATTGGATTTGTTGGTAGTTCGGGGCTTTCAACGGGTCCTCATCTCGATTTCAGGTTCTATCGCTATGGTGCAGCCATCGATCCGCTAAAAGTGGAATCCCCTCCAACAGAACCTGTAAAAAGCCGTAATCGTTCAGCGTTTGATTCATTGCGGGTTGTAATGAAGAAGAAGCTGGAAATCATCCTGGTAAAATAAGAATTGTACGTGTACAAGGGATAGTTTCATGCTTGTAAAAGTTATTCACGGGGTGACTTGGAGTCACCCCGTGAATTATCAGAGCTTAATTTATTTTCCTAAACCTATATCTATTAAATTCTTCAATTCTAAACATTTGTACCAATAGAAAAATGCAGCTTTATTGGTTCTTTTGAAGCGGTTCAGGAAGTTAAACTCCGGATTAGAGATATTCCAGTCAGCCATATTGATACTTTCATTAAAAAGCTGAAATGAAAATGATATATCTTGATGAAATGCCTGTGTGAAACAGGCTGCTTTAGCTGAGGCAATTATAGCTGCCTCAATCCTGAACGATCCTGTTATCAGATATTCCTTAAACATTGACAAACCCGATTGTAAGTCAGCAAAACGAGATAAATCAGGCTCTTTCCGATTCCTTTCCCTTTTTGCCAGTATCAGGGCGGTTTCAAAGATATCATCAATCACATTTTCGACTTCAATATTTTGAGATCGATAGGCGATCTGATGTCTTGCGATCCTTTGGAAAACATCCTTTGTTTCTACAATATCTGAACAATAGTCAATCAGTTTGGAAACATCGTGCAATTGCTTGATAATTTCAATCCGCTTATCAGCAGCATCAGGATTACCTAACCAATATTTAACTCCGGTTGTTGTGGGGGCAAAGGCAGTAAGTTTGTCGCCAAGAATGGAGTTAACTGAAGGGATATTTACCAGTAAATAAGGGTCTTTAGTGTCAATCCAGGTATTCCGGATTTCTGCACGAATAATTGAAGCATAAGGATTCTCTTCAAAAAGCACATCCAGCACAATATTTCCATCCCTATTTGCAATAGCAGCAAAATCAAAACTATAATGCGCTTTTGGAATGCCATTTTTATTGAACCGGCCTTCATCTTTGTGAAAATTTGTAAATGCTGAGCCTGCTATCAATCTTTTCAGCACATTATCAAGTTCAGCTTTGCTCTGTGAGGTAACAATATCTATATCGATCGAAAACCTGTCGGAGCCAATGGGCATTAACATGAGTGATGTACCTCCTTTGAAAATAAAGTCAAGACCTGTACCTGCCAATAATTCAAGCAGCGAAAAAGCATAGATCATTTTTTCAAACAAAGCAGGGTTTACGGTTCGGTATTGACGTTGTCGTTTGAAGGATTCTATCCAGGCAGGCGAGTATGATTGCTGACTAATCATTCAGGAAAGCTGCGTTTTGTGGTTTTATGTTTTTTTTTATGTATTGCCCAATTTCCTGCCCAACGCCACGCCTCCTGGCATAACTCAACAGCCTGGACCAGGCAATGCTGTATTTTCCGAAGGCGAAATTGAATATATTTGACAACTCTTGCCCCTGGAGAAAATAGAATATCTTTTTTTCGACATAGGCATCCACAAGTATTTTTTCAAGCATTGGGAGATTGCTCTTTTGGCTCTTAAAGACCGGAGAGCGCGAAATGATTGGTTTTACAACTACCGGATTTTTTTGGCCCATTACGTATAATTGTATGGTTTGTTCATCAGGATTAAGCCAGGCATTTAAGCCGTTATCTTTCAGTAGGTTGAAAGCAGATTCGACCATATCCTGCTCTGTTTCGAACAAATAGAAGTAATGTGCAGGCTGGTGAACCATAAAATTATAAAGCCAGGCAGATGACCAAATACAATAATTGATTTCCGGGTAAGCTGCGGAAAAATTTTTGGAGAGTTTTTGAATAAACGGATCGCTTTCCGGCTTATAAAGCGGTTTATCGACTATAGCGTAAACTCCCTGCCTGATACTAACCAGAAAGCCCATTCGTTTGTAGCGCGAAATACGTTGTCGGACACTTACATCAGTAGCATTTATATCTGTTTCACGAAAGTATGCAACAAGCTCTTTTGAGGTAATCGTAGTTATTCCTTTAAAAGCATCCCTAATATCATTAGCCTTTTTATTCATTACTACATTGGATTTATCAGCTTCACAAAGATATGTCACAATTGCCAACAAAACAACTTTATTGGCAAATGTGACATTTGTATTATTATCTGATATATGAACATTAAAACAAGTAAAAGCTATTCACGGGGTGACTTGGAGTCACCCCGTGAATAATCATGTCGCTGGCGCGGATTTGTAATCCATGCCTGACAAAAACGTCCTTTATGACGGCAATTGAGGATCAAGAATTACAATAAAAAAACCGTCCCAATTTCTTGAGACGGTTTTTTGGAAAGATTCCAAAAAGAATTTACCTTCTTGGTTTTGCAGGACGGTCAGCATTTTGGATTGCGCCTTTTTTACCAGGTCCTGTGGTAATCACAGCATCAAATCCATCTTGTTCCCAACCATAATTCAGGAAAGCGTAATTACCTATCCAGATGCCTCCTTGTTCT
>Ga0315290_10001597_pt1 | contig 15572 bp, 19 predicted proteins | sample YL17G12_0_MG_FD_203627 | JGI IMG/M metagenome (GOLD analysis project Ga0315290, IMG submission 203627) | Sediment microbial communities from Yellowstone Lake, YNP, Wyoming, USA - YL17G12_0 | ecosystem: Environmental > Aquatic > Freshwater > Lake > Sediment | place: USA: Wyoming | collected... | reverse complement strand
CCGAATTGAAATCGGCATGCAGGCTCTTGATCATGCCGGACACCTGCGTCCCGACCTGAACCGAGACGACAGGATTGATCGTTCCCGTCGCAGTCACGAGCGAAATGACGGGGCCTCGCTCGACCGCAGCGCTCCGATATCGAACCGGGACTTTGCGCTCCCCATTGAAGAAGACGTAGCCTCCGATCGCTAATCCAACGGCCAGGACACCAATGATCAGGACGGCACGGCGCATCGACTCGTTCTCCAATTCTCTCGCCTAGTTGGAGTACATTGTATCAACAAGGCTGAAGGGAATCACCTGGCTGAAACGGCTTCCATACGACTTCGGAAAGTTTATCTTATTTGTTTGGTTTATCTTGTTTCTCTTGTTGAGCGAAACCAAAGAAACCAGAAAGACCAGATAAACCACATGAGCCAGATCGCCGACATGTGCCGCGACATAGTTTCTGATAGCTGCTTGTTTTCAGAGAGAAAAAACGGGGTGGTGGCTAAGCCACCACCCCGGTGCCGACAGGCATTCTTCCAGTCATGTTCAGTTACGGATGAAAACTGATCGCCTGGCTGCCCTCTCCAAGATTCAGTGGAGAAAGTGCCAAGCCGATCGTGCGTCCCATCGCGTGTTTCATTGACCGATTCCTTCTGCGTGGCAGATGGAATTAGCCAATGACCAAGATATCGTCCTGCCCTGGATTGTCATCCCCACCAACGTCATCGCCCCCGCCGTTACGGCCAATGACCAAGATATCATCCTGCCCTGGATTGTCATCCCCACCAACGTCATCGCCCCCGCCGTTACGGCCAATGACTAAGACATCATCCTGCCCTGGATTGTCATCCCCACCAACGTCATCGCCCCCGCCGTTACGGCCAATGACCAAGATATCATCCTGCCCTGGATTGTCATCCCCACCAACGTCATCGCCCCCGCCATTCCGCGCGACCACTATCGTCTGATCTGCCACACTGACAGCGGCGCTTGCGGTGCCGACGAACAAGGGCGTTGCACCCATGAGGGCTAACGCTAGTACACTCATAATAAACCTTTTGGTCAACATAGAACTCCTCGGTTGTTTGTGGGCAAAATCGCCCGTCTGATTAAGAGTGAATGCCTGTCGTTTTCAGCTACGTTCGGTCGGTAGGTCAGGGGTCTCATCGAGCAAGACGCACCCCTGGGGTACTACCGTGATGATCCTCTCACCTGCTGACACAGGCGAGTCTTTTCTTTGATCTTCGCGAATGGGATCAGATGCGCGGGGGAGAGCGAGAAGCACGGTCGGAGAAATACGCTGGCTTGTAGCGATGGTTTCTCCCAGATGCGGCGAGAGTGGCGGACGAGTTGATTGGGTCGAACTGGTGGTGTCCCTGAACACCATCCCCTGAATGGTGTTTGAGATATCGATCTTTTGCGGGAACGGGCGCGGTGAAGGCGAGTTCTGGATAGGAACTGCCAGATGCCAAACGAGCGGCCTCGCCGGATTGCTGGTCCTGACCCCCGCCTGCAACGGAATCGGTCGAGGGCGGTGCATACTCACCTGGCAAATCAGCCGAAAAGACGCTGTGGGGGATGCCGCGCTGGGTTTCGGTTTGCGTGTGGATGTGAAACAGGGGAAGCGTCACGACCCACAAGGCCAGCCAGAGGCTAACCAGCGCTCTTGGGATGCCCAAGGCTGCTCTTGACACGGCTAAGAGGGATGTCCTTGTGGCGGAGGCTTTTGTGAGCATGCATTCTCCCTGGTACAGTGGACCCCTCCGTCAAGACAATACTGCGGTGAGTTTAAGGGGGCACCCGTTTACATGCAGCGGAACGGCGCTGCCCCGATGTTCTGTTTCTTTTTGTGCTTCTGGGGGAGTTGTTTCGGTCTCACCGAATTGATCCAAAATATATACGAGAAACGCAGTTTGATACGCAGCTTGCGTGCCTCGGTGCAGATACGGCAGGAATGAGCAGTTACTCCGCGCCAGTCCTCGCGATTCGCCACCGACGACCAGGTGAAGCGGATAACCGTGGGGGCGAAAATTCTACAAAACTAGACAGCCATGAGTAGGCTGAAATGACAAGCGCTGCAATTTCAATTAGATAGACCGTCCAATCTCTTAGACAGTTTCTATGGGAATATGGGGCAGAAACGGGCAGATTGCAGGACCCTCAACAAGAAAATGAGCGTGCAGAATACGGATGGGCAGCATGAGCAGAAGGATGGCCGAGCGAGACTAGCGGGACGGGCGAGGGTTCACGGTTTGAGGTTTCCGGAACTTCGAACCTCGAACTTCACACGTCGGCTCATTCATGACGCGATGCTCTCGTCCATCCTTGCTCCGCTTCCACTCGCTGTCCGGTAGACCTCGTCCGGCGTCACGTCATTCAACGACTGGTGTCGTCGCTCCGTGTTGTAACACACAACGTAGTCCGTCAATCCCCGCTGTAATGCAGACAGCGTGGTGGACCCTCTCAGAGAGACGTCTTCGTACTTGACACTCCGCCAGAGCCGTTCCACAAAGATGTTATCCAAGGCCCGACCGCGGACGTCCATCCTGCTGGCCATGCCCTGCGCCTTGAGGACGCCGGTAAAGGCATCAGCGGTGAACTGGCAGCCCTGATCGGTGTTGAAGATCTCGGGGGTGCCGAAGATCTGCAAGGCGTGCTCCAGACCCTCCACGCAGAACCCGCTCTCCAGCTTGTTCGATACACGCCAGGACAGCACGCAACACGAATACCAGTCGAGCACAGTCGCCAGGTACACAAACCCACGCGCGAGGCGGATGTATGTAATATCCGTACTCCACACGTGGTTGGGATGTGTGACCCTACGCCTCGAAGCAAGTACGGATGCACCGTGTGCTGCGGGTACGGGCGACTGGTATTCGGCCCCGGTGCCATGCCCGCAAGACCCAGGATGCCCATCAGTCGTTGCACCCGCTTGCGGTTCATCTGGTGCCCTGCCCCGCGTAGGTACTGCCTGATCTTGCGGCTGCCGTAAAACGGATGCCGGATGTATTCAGCGTCTATCAGTCCCAGCAATGTCAATTCCTGCTCGTCCGGTGTTGCGGCTGGGGGTGGCGCATAGAGCGTGGAACGCGTCACACCTGTCAGTGCGCATTGCCGGGTCAGTGCCAGTGGTTCATGAGGCTCACCCAGCCTGTCCGCGCGGCTACAGGCATAGCCCAGACTTTTTTTGAGCCAGTCCAGTTCCATCTTCAGCCGCCCGATCTCGGAGTAGAGCCGCTCCGGACTCGCCGACGGGTCAGCAGGTTTCGGACCGCGCTTGGCGTCGAATGTGTCTGCCGCCTGTTCGGACAGTTCCTTCTTCCACTGCCCCACCTGGGTCGGATGTACCCCGTGCTCCTGGGCAATCTCGTTCACCGTCTTGACCGCTCGGATCGCCTCCAGTGCCACCTTGGCTTTGAACGGCCCACTAAAATGCTTGCGCGTACGTGCACGCATCACCTGCTCATTTTTTTACAGCAGGCTCCCATCGTAAACCACTGTCCGGAAATTGGGGTCCACTATAGGGAACGGATCAAGAATGTACTCCCTGGCAAAGCCACCGATTGCGGGGTGACCGCGAAGGACAACCGTCTATTTATCGAGGCCGTGCTGTGGATTGCGCGCACGGGCAGTCCGTGGCGCGACTTGGATCCGGCGTTGGGCAACTGGCATGCGACGTATACGCGCTTCTCGCGCTGGGACAAGAAAGGCGTGTGGCAGCGGATCATCGCGGCGCTCCGCACGGGAGTGGATTTGAAGGCACTGCTCATCGACAGCACGGTCGCGCGGGCCCACCAGCACGCGGCCGGCGCCAAAAAAAAGACGGCCCGCAAGCACTCGGGCGCTCGCGGGGCGGGCTGAGCACCAAGATTCATATCACGGTGGATGCGCTGGGCAATCCGCTACGCTGGATCTTGACGGGAGGTGAGGTGGCAGATATCACGCAGGCCCGTCCCCTGATCGAGGACCTGAATCCCGAAATCGGCTCAAGCAGTTTCGCCGCATGACCACGCGCTACGAGAAACTGGCACGCAACTTCGTGCCCCGACTCAACCTCGTGTGCGCCTACATCTGGTTGGCGTAATTGTTAACAGACCCTAGTCCTATTTTCTCCCCGTACGGCCGCGAGCCTTCGAGTATTCCCTCAGTCTCAACCAATCCATGCCGATCCGGCAATCAAATTTGATTCAGCACCGAATCGTTTTCGATTCACGTGGGCCACCTTCCATCCTCCGTAGGAGCTTCCGATCAGGCGCAATTCAGGGAAACACCGCAGGCTACGACAGAGGACATGCGTATTTCAGATTAGGCACGCGGCTTGCTGGATATTCGTTTCGTTGGGATTATTTATGAATGCCGTCGCGAGGCGTTTGAAACCGAAGCCCGCCGGGGCTTCTCGCAAGTACGGCCGACGGAGGCGTACCTGCAGTCCGTCGAGAAGGCCGAACGAGAAAAGCCCCACCGGGAGAGAGGATCGGGCGACGTAGCAGGTATTTATGAATAGTCCGGGTTAGTTGGACAAGGCTCTGCCTTGCTTTATGCACGTAAGGTAATAAGAACAAATGCATATAAAAATTGGTAACAACAGTATTTCACAACTGCTCAGCAACGGGGGATCAATATGAATAGATCAGTAATGGTGCTTTACATTTGCAATTTCGTTTTCATTGGGATGCTTCCCTTGTCTTTCTTTAAGAGAGACGGGCGATTTAATCTTATGTGGCTTCTGACCTCAGCTCCCTTCTTTGCATGCTCCATATTCCTGTTTGGGATTTTCTTCGGGCTGATTAACCCTGCGGAGAAGATCAGAAGCGAGTGGGGCACACTCTTGGATATTGCGACCGTTCCTTTCAGCGTCGCGTCGATTGCCCTCCTCTGTTTCACGGTCGGAACACATCGAATTCCACTTGCCTTGTGGCACCAAACCAACGATGCCCCACAGCATATTGTTACGTATGGACCATATCGATGGGTGCGGCATCCATTCTATGTGTCCTTCCTGTTGGCGCTGGGAGGAATGTTTATCTACTATCCGCACCTGACGACGCTCATCACATTGAGTTATGGAATTGTCATGCTCAATGGCACAGCCGACCGTGAAGAAAAACGGTTATGTGGTTCTGAATTTGGGACAGAGTACGCCGACTATATGAAGCGCACGGGTCGATTTGTTCCCAGATGGAAAGGATCGACATTGTGAAACCGGTCTATCTCGATCATTTGTCCTATGCCTTGGGTGAAGAAGTCTCGACAGTGCAGGAGGCAGAACGGCTCGGGCGGACATTGACGACGGCCGCCGCTCTGCAAGAGGTCGGTTTTCAAGAGCATTGTGTGTGTGGTCCACAGGAAACGGCATATTCACTTGCGGTCAAGGCTGTGCGATCGATGCAGGAACATCTTGGGGAGATTGACGCGGTCATCTATTCGACCTGTATTCCACTCAATGGAAACGCCGGCGATGTCAGCCGTTTTCATGAGACCAAAGATGTGAAGCACCTCATGGATTTCCCCGTCAGCAGATTGCAGGCCGAGTTTGGATTCGACCGTGCCATGATTCTGGGGCTCACTCAGCAAGCCTGTACAGCCATGCTCAGCTCGATTCGTGTTGCACAAATGCTGATTAAGAACGAATCCGACATCTGTCGGGTACTCTGCATCACCGCAGATCGGTTTCCTGAAGGAGCCCTGTACGAACAAGCCTACAATCTAATCTCAGATGGCGCAGCAGGCTGTATCGTGTCCACCGTTCGGCAAGGATTTCGTATCATCGCCTGTCATGGAATCACGAACGGGGCCATGGCGTTTGCTTCTGATGATGAAACCGCCAGCAGTTATTTCTCCTACTCGCACCGTCTCATCATGGAAACCTTAGCCAAAGCAGGCCTTAAGCTGCAGGATCTCCAGTGGTTCGTTCCACAAAATATCAATACCAAAGCCATTCGTATTCTTGCACGCCTGCTGAAGGTGTCCTACGACCAGTTCTACTTTCCTACAGTCGGCACGGCGGGGCATGTGATCAGTGGTGACAACATTATTAATCTCAAACGACTCGTTGATGACCAGAAGGTCAATCCCGGCGAATATGCGCTGTTGCTCATGGCCGGCTACGGACTGAATTGGCAGTGCATCATTCTGGAGAAACAATGACTACGACCAACTCTTTTCAGGCAATTATCGACAAGCTGTGTCATGCCTCACAGCGTGAATATCAGAATCCATACACCACCATTGAATGGCCGGTCGGCTTTGATAAGTCGGAATGGTTTATGAGCCCCGAGCTTCTTTCGCTCTATGGGACAGAGACCTACGCAAAGTTATCCGATGAGCAGCGAACTAAGCTCAGCTTTTATGAGGCGGTCAATTTTTTCAGCTTGAACATCAATGGTGAAAAGGCACTGACAGCAGGGCTCGCACAACGACTGTATAAGAAGGGGAATGCTGCCATTAATGCCTATCTCCATCATTTTCTCGACGAGGAAAACAAACACATGATCTATTTCGGGGGATTCTGCATGCGATATGCCAAGAAAACTTACCCCGACAAGAAAATGGTCCTTCCCCATACCTACGCCCCAGGCGAGGAAGACTTTTTGTTTTTCGCCAAGGTCATGATCTTCGAGGAGCTTGTGGATGCGCATAACCTTTTCATGGCGAAAGACGAGCGGCTTGCACCGGTGGTCCGCACAATCAATCGTCTGCACCATCGAGACGAAACGCGCCACCTGGTGTTCGGACGCCAGTTGGTCAAAGAACTCTTCGTCACCCATTCCCCCGGTTGGTCTGATGAAGTCATGCGCAATGTTCGATCCTACTTAGCCGCATATCTTCAAGCAACCTGGAAGGAATACTACAACCCCGAGGTCTACAACGATGCGGGACTTGCAATGCCATACAAGCTCCAGCAACAGGCTTTTCATTCAGATCACGCCATGGACCATCGACGCCGTATTGCTCAAAACTGTGTACGGTTTCTTCTTGAAAATAATATGCTTACGGAGGCACCCAGAGCATGAAACAGGCATCCGAAATTCGCCAGACCATTAGAGCGTGGGTGGAACAGACTAGCGGAAAGTTACAGCCTGGAGAGCTCCAGGATACAACCCCTATTCTCGAACAGCGAATCGTTTCTTCACTCCAAATCATCGATATGATCTTGATGCTGGAGGCCCTTGCCGAAAGGCCTATCGATGTCGCCGATCTCAAGCCGGGAGCTTTTAAAGACATTGAAACCATCTGCCAAACATTTATGGGAGGCCCCTCACGATGATTACCAAACTCATCGACGTCACGACAATCCCAGGAATTCACTGGTACCCCAACGGACAAACTGCATTAAGCGGCATCCCCTTGATGCTTGCCTCCGCTCTTGACCGTCTATTTCAGTCCTGGGCAGCCCAATACGACGCGAAAGAATATCAGTTTCCACCGTTCATCCCGGCTCATGAGCTTGCGCGTCTTGATTATTTTCGTTCATTTCCCCATCTCGTCACATTCCCGATCACCTTGGATCCGGGGGAAGCGAATCTTTCTAGATTTGCGGAGGGAGAACCGATGAATGCAGCCGGGGAGCTTCAGCTGACCATTCCCTCCCCGATCTCCAATGTCATGACGCCGGCGGCATGCTATCACTGCTACGTCCGCCACCAAGGCGAAACGATGCATGCTCCCACATACCTCACAACGCGCGCCACTTGTTTCCGACGTGAATCCGTGTATGCCCCGTTGGAACGACAATGGAGTTTTTCCATGCGGGAAATCGTCTGCATAGGAACGGCCGATGAAGTGAAAGCGTTTCTCAAGCATTTTCAGCAACACATCGATGAGTTCTTTCAGCAACTGCGGTTGCCGATTGAGTGGAAGGCCGCCAACGACCCATTTTTCAACCCCTCTCATAACCCCAAATACTTGGCCCAAAAACTCGATCCGGTAAAAACCGAGATGGTCTTTCAAAATCACCTGGCTATTGGGTCGATCAATTTTCACCGGAATTACTTTGGAGAAGCCTTTGGCATACGACGCGATGGAAAGGAAGCGTTCACCGGTTGCGTGGCTTTTGGGATAGAACGCTGGCTGTTTGCGTGTCTCGCACAATTCGGGACAGAGTATGCCCTATGGCCGGCTCCATTTCGGCAGGGAGCCTAAGATGACACAACCGCAAGTATTCATAACAGGCGGAGGGGGTTATCTCGGATCCCGGCTGGCCAGGAAATACCTGGACGAGACAAATCTTGATGTGCACCTGTGGCTTCATGCCCAGGACGAGCTCGACTTTCATGCGAAACGCGATTGGCTTATCCCCCTTTTTCAACATGTTCACGCCCGTGTGACATATAGCTGGGGAGACTTGGCGAGCCCTGATCCATTTGCATCAATTGTCCCCCACCACATTGAACATGTGATTCATTCAGCCGCCGTCACACGTTTCAACGTTGATGCAGAAACGGCACGTTCGGTAAACATCGAAGGCACGAGAAAACTACTTCGATTCGCAGACCGATGTTCGTCTCTCCAAGCCATCGGGTTATTGAGCACAGTGTATGCCTCAGGGTTGCAAGCGGGTCTGGTTGAAGAAGTGGCATTGTCTGGCCATGTCGGCTTTGCCAATTATTATGAGCATTCCAAGTGGGCGGCAGAAACAATCTTACTCACCGACTTTCCGTATCTTCCTTGGCGCATTTTGCGAACCGGAACCGTGATCGCGGATGATACGGACGGTACAGTCACCCAGTACAATGCCTTTCACAATACGCTGAAGTTGCTTTACTACGGCTTACTGTCACTGCTGCCCGGGCATGCTCAGACACCGTTATATTTTGTGACCGGTACCTTCGTCGCGCAAGCGATTGTTGATCTGATGGTCATGGGCAGCAATCAGGCGATCTATCATGTTGCTCATACGAAAGAGGAATCGCTGTCGTTGGAATCGTTGATCTCGTGTGTCTTTAGTACGTTCGAATCACATCCAGACTTCTCACGTCGCCGTGTACTGAAACCTCTGTTTACGGATCATGAATCGTTTCTACTTCTGGAATCAGGTGTCAGTCAATTTAGTGGGCAGGTGATCAATCAAGCCATCTCCAGCATTTCCCCGTTCGCAAAGCAGTTATTCGTCGACAAGACCATCCAGAACCATCGGCTCAAGGCACTGTTGCCGACCTATCAGGCACCAGACCCTCAAGAATTGGTCCGCCAGATCTGCATCTATTTGGTCCGAACCAAATGGGGTCGTGAGGTTGTTCATGCGTCTTTGTGAGCGGACATTGGAACGACACATGCAGCAACGATTGGCAGCGCCGGTCGTCGTGGGGCTTGCGTCGTTTTCCTTGGGGGAGCCACGTGATCTGACGCCACCGGAACGACTGCGTTATCAGGCGCTTGTGAACACGCCACGGATCTTCTCGTGGGTAGCGGGTCGAGCAGCGCTCAAGCACGTATTAGCCAGTTTGGGAGAAAGCAAAGACACGTCACAGATTCTGTTCCCCCACCCAAGACTATCCTTGACCCATAGTGGAGATTATGCCGTTGCCATTGGTCTGCCAGGACACTCGGGCGTTAAGGGACTTGGGATTGATTTTGAAGTGACCCGCAATGTACGGCCGGAGATGGATAGATTTTTTCTGACCCCTGCCGAGTGTGATTGGATGCACTCGTGTACTCCCTTCCGTGATGCGAATGAACGGCTTCGCCTCTGGACCGTCAAAGAAGCGGTCTTTAAAGCCAACCCTAACAACTATGGAACGTTACTGACGGACTATTGCCTTGCTGATCCTCCCTCACACTCTGGCTCCGCATTTTTTCGAGATGATCACACCGTCGCGTTCTTGTATGCCAGTGTCTTCCTAGACGAGGGAATCGTATCGGCAGCTATTTCTCAATCTTTGGAGGTGACATCATGATCGATGACAGTGAAAATTGGATCCTCAGCCTATATCGGACGTCAGAGATTGCCGGCTCGCTGTTCTTTGGCAGGTTAGCGAAGTCAATGAAGCCCGGGCCCATTCAGCGTGACATGACGAAGCACTTCGCCGATGAAGCGATGCACTCGTGGTACTGGAGCTCGTGTGTCCAGGAAGTCGGAGGAACCCTGATCAAGATAAAAGAAGCCTACCAGGAGCAATACCTTGCGGCAGTTGGACTGCCTGCGAATCTCATGGAAGTGCTCGCCATCACGCAAGTATTCGAGAAGCGAGTGATTCATCAATACCAGTTGCATTCCCAATCCGCGATGGTACACCCCGCAGTACAGAAGACGCTGGCCACAATTATGATCGACGAGAAGTGGCATATCCGATGGATCCATGATGCCTTAAAGACGATGGAACCGGAGTATGGACCTGACCTGATTCAAGCCACACTCACCCGGTACTGGGAGGCGGATCAGCTCGTCTATGAAAAAACCATCACGGAGCATGCGGAGCGTGTTCACTATCTTGCAGCTAAATCAGGAGGGCGAATGGCATGACCAACCAAAGCCGAGTTAGGGAGAAAATGGCCGAGTTCCTAGGACGACCGATAAACGATCTGGACAATCATGCGTTACTTGCAGATCTGGTTGTGGAATCCTTCATGCTCGTCGAAATGGTGATCGGACTTCAAGAAGAGTTTGGGGGAAGATTTTTCGTTCAAGACGATTTAAAAGACATCAAGACTGTTGGCGACTTATTGATGTTATTCGAAGGGCTGGTTCATACATGATGACCAACATGCGAACCCTGATTGAATTGCTCCGTGGCCGGACACATAACGGTCCAACAGGAGAGGCCTATACGTTTCTCCATGATGGAGATTGTAATGTAAGCACAATGTCCTACGTACAACTCGACCAAAAGGCGCGCGCCATTGCTGCAAGCATGCAGGCACAGCAGCTGCGTGGTCATTGTGCCCTCTTGGTCTTCCCGCCTGGGCTCGACTTCATTGCCGCATTTTGGGGGTGCCTGTATGCCGGGGTCATTGCCGTCCCGGTTCCTGTGTTACGCCCGCGCCGCCCAATGGGAAGATTTGAGGCCATCTTGTCCGACTCAAACGCTGCAGTTGTAATGACCACGGCAGACACCCTTTCACGGCTTGAACCGATGATCAGAGAGTGTCCCCAGCTAAAGGCCTTACCGTGGATCGCAACAGACCAGATTGCAGAAGAGGGGGCACAAGATTGGGTCATGCCCTCCATCACAGCGGAAACGATTGCTTTATTACAGTACACCTCCGGCTCAACAGCTCTCCCGAAAGGAGTGATGGTGAGCCATAACAATCTGTTACATAATTCAGCGCTTATCCAAACGGCATTCCACAATACGACAGATTGTCGAATGGTCTCTTGGCTTCCATTCCACCACGACATGGGACTGATCGGGGGAGTCTTGCAACCCCTCTATGTGGGATGTCCAATTATCCTGATGTCACCCGCATCGTTTATGAAGTGTCCCTTGCGTTGGCTGCAAGTCATCACCCGATATGAAGCCACGACAAGTGGCGGTCCCAATTTCGCTTATGAGGCCTGCATTCGTTCGATTCCGCCAGAACTGATCGCCACACTCGACCTCAGTCATTGGCGGGCCGCCTTTACAGGAGCAGAACCGATTCGCGCCGATACCTTGCGTCGTTTTGCCAACATCTTTCAACCAGCTGGGTTTCACACCGATGCTTTCCTCCCATGTTATGGACTGGCGGAGTCCACGCTGATGGTCACTGCAAAAGCAAGGACAAGTCCCAGAATGAAAATGGTGCATGCGTCGTCATTGCAACAGAACAAGATCGTTGAAGTTCATCGCGGCGATCCTGAAGGTCATCAACTGGTGTCTTCCGGGCGCGTGTATCAAGACCAGTCTGTGGCCATTGTGAATCCTCGGACATTCACCCGTTGTTCCGCAGACGAAGTCGGTGAAATCTGGATCGCTGGGCCAAGCGTGGCACAGGGGTATTGGAATAAACCAGACGAATCGCATGCGAACTTCGGCGCGATAATACACGAGACCGGAGAAGGGCCATATTTTCGGAGTGGCGACCTTGGCTTTTGGGACGATGGCGAATTGTACGTCACGGGTCGCCTTAAAGATATGCTCATTATCAAGGGCCGCAATTACTACCCGCAAGACATCGAATGGACGGTCACCAACTGCGACCCCTCTCTGTCGGGAGAGGCTGGAGCGGCGTTTTCAGTTGAGGTATCCAATGAAGAACGGCTTGTACTTGTGCAAGAGGTAAATCATCGAAAAGCGACCGATCTCAATCACCTCGTGGGGAAAATACGGTTGGCAATTGCCAGAGAGCATGAGCTAGAAGTCTCCGGCATCACCTTTATCAAGGCAGGAAGCCTTCACAAGACCACGAGCGGGAAAATTGAACGGCATACATGCAAAGCGTCATATCTTGCAGGAACGCTCAAATCGTTAGGCGGGTGGCATGGATTGCCTGAGGCGTGCCCCCCCATAACGGTCTGTGACAAGCCTCAATCAGAAGACGCGGATCAACCAGGACACGAGTGTTGTTTACTCGTAACATAGTAATAGGCTCGTAGTTCTCAGGGGGTGATCATGATCACCCCAATAGTCATCGCTTTTCTGCAACGCGGGAAAACTCGCATCACGGAGGGCATGGGAATATGAAAGGGTTAGGGACACTGAGAAGAAATTGTGTGAAAAGGCTTATCGCGTTGCGTGCCCTTGAGGCATAGCCTATCGTTCGTGTCATGGCCAGACCAGACTACCCGAAAACAATGCGCGAGTTTCGAGAGCAGGTTGTAACTCAACAATCGTGCATGGAGTATCTCGCCTCGTCACGATGGCCCGAGGGTTTCATGTGTCCTCACTGCGCACACGCTGGGGGGTGGCTCAAAAAAGATCGGTTTCTGTATCGCTGCGGCCAATGCAAGCGAGACACGTCACCGACAGCAGGAACGGCGATGCATCAGTCAAAAATTCCGATTCAAGATTGGGCCTGAGCAGCCTACATGGTTACCACCCACACGCCAGGGTTAAGCGCAACACAGCTACAACGGTATCTTGGGACATCAAGCTATAAAACGGCGTGGCACCTGCTGCAGCGATTGCGCAGAGCGATGGTCAATGATCACAGAACGCCTTTACGCGGAAGGGTTGAGGCGGATGAGACGCTGATCGGTGGACCTGCGAAAGGCAAGAAAGGTCGCGGTGTTGCCAGGGGTAAGAGCCAATCCCTGGTGCTTGGAAGGGTCGAAGTGTTGTCGTACAAGGACGCAAGCGGAACGGCAAAGACACGCGCAGGCCGAGTTCGACTAGCAGTTGTCGATCACGCCGACGAGGAGACCATCCGGATGTTTCTCGGTAACAATCTCACGCCCGGTTCACGGGTTCAAACCGACGGATGGCGGGGTTATTCTGAAACAGCCCTGTTGGACTACCGACATATCGTCAAAGTTCAGGATTCTCCTCAGAGCGCAAACCGTTTGGCGCCACACATCCACAGGGTCTTTTCGAACCTGAAAACCTGGCTCCAGGGAACCCATCATGGGGTTGAGCCAAAATATCTGGACGCCTACCTGGACGAATTTGTCTTCCGATTCAACCGGAGGCAAACGCCAATGGCGGCATTTTAAACGCTGCTCGGGATCACTGCTACTAAAAAGCCGTCAACGATGCGAAAGCTCATTCAAGGGTATGCAACGGGATAAGCATTTCAACGTGCTTCAGCATAACCTCGGCAGAGATCCGGCGCAAGCGCATCTGAATCCAATTCGATTCCATGCTAATCAAAATAGATTCAGTTGAGATAGTACCTGTCATGTTCTGCGCCTTCGTATTTCCCGTCGACATCGTGAAAACCTGTCAATTTTGAAGGCAATCACAAGGACTTCCTCGAAGTCGGCCAGAGAAAACGCTGGCACATCGATTGCGATATGCCTCCTCAGAAGGCCATCGGGCGAGAACCGGTACGGAAAGCGCCCGAACGCGCGTTCCTCGTGAAGCGTATCTCGTGAAGCGTCGTTCATTTCAGGATTCGGACGTTTCACGCTTCACGTTTCACGAACGACGAGTTTAGCCTTTACGAAGTTGTGAGGCGGGGCGAGCAGTCGACCATCAGTCATTGGGCTCACGCATGAGAACTCACTGGCGAGGATTCACGCCTGAGAACCCAATGGCGACTTGATTCTGGGGCAGACCCAACCAGACCTCCTCCTGGTTGCCAAGCCCCTGGTTGACTGAGCGTCAACGCCACGGGAGCCCCGGCTTCGCGAGACCCGGAGCTGCGGCTCCCTCCCTTCATCGGCGAGCGAGACGCGCGAGACAGGCGCGACGGGTGAAGAAGTTCTGAGTGCTGAGTTCTGAATTCTGGGTTCTGAGTGAGAGGCGGACAGGGATGGGTGAGACGGACGACGGTTCGAGGTTTTCGGAACTTCAAACCCCAAACTTCTAGTCGCGCCTTTCTCGCCAGTCCCGCTTTTCGCGCGTGCGTCGCAAGTCCCTCATGTCGCGCCCGTCCCGCGCTTCACGCGCCACGGTCCAACGACATGGCTAGCAGTCGCGGTGAGGTAGGGATCATGCCCCAAGATATGGTGGTCAGGAGCCTGTCCGACAATGGCCTTTCTACTGCGGCAAATGATTCGCGGCCATCTGCGTCGTGCTCGGCCCGCTCCCAAGAACCGTGAAACGTCCCTCGACTTGGCTCGGGACGGTGAGCTTGTCCCTCGACTCAGCTCGGGACCCTGAGCTCGCCGAAGGGTCGAACCGTGAACCGTGAAGCGTGAAACGAGGGTCGGCCTCGGGCCTGCGGCCTCGCATCTGGCCGCACCTCCTTCGCCTCGTCACGAACGGCCATGTCGGACAGGCTCCTAGCCCGTATTATTCATGACGGTTCGTCACGAAATCGTGGAGTCGCCCAGCGAGACGGGCGCGCGGAGCCGGGAGGCGGGGCAACCCCCCGCCTGGGAGTTCCGAAGGGGGTGTGCCCCCTTCGTGGGGATTCTACAAGGGGGCTGGCCCCCTTGTAAGAGTGGGCGAAGCAGGCTTCAGAGCTGAGCCCGCGAGGAAGGGAGGCATCCTTGAACAGGATGTGAACCGACCGAGCGGCGAGCCCGCCCGCTTGGGCGCTGTGAAACATGCGGCCAAGTGTGTCGCAGCGGCGAATCCGCGATTGCAGTAGAAGCGCTCGTGAATAATGCGGGCTAGTCCGTATCCCCTAGAAAGATGTTGCAAAAAATGGCGTACAGGTTTAATAAGGGCTACCAGTTCCGTGTACGTAGCAGTGCGTGTGTGCTGTGTGACCGTTCTCTCTCACTCGACTTTCGAAGGAGCCGGCCATGAATGGCACCTCAGGCTTCCAAGAAGTGCGGTCTTCTCCCTCCCGATCACCAGCGTATCGGTTGCTTCACGAGCAACAGCATCGATTCGGAACAGGTGCCTGGACCCTTCTCCGTACTCACGAGCTCACCGCTCGCTCCGTAGGCATCAGCACAAGGCGAGAAAAGGTTCCTGACACCATTTACATGCCTAAGCGATTCGAGTGCTCCGGTTCAGCGCAACTCGAAGGAGCACCTTGAAAGACTATATTGCTCGCGTGATCCGAAGGCATCTCAGCCTGAAACCGATGGTCTTCCAGTTGGCAGGATGTC
>Ga0315290_10001589_pt1 | contig 15598 bp, 12 predicted proteins | sample YL17G12_0_MG_FD_203627 | JGI IMG/M metagenome (GOLD analysis project Ga0315290, IMG submission 203627) | Sediment microbial communities from Yellowstone Lake, YNP, Wyoming, USA - YL17G12_0 | ecosystem: Environmental > Aquatic > Freshwater > Lake > Sediment | place: USA: Wyoming | collected... | reverse complement strand
GATCGGTCAGTGGTACGAAGCAAGCGATGGAGCGTCTTACTCAATTGTGGCAGTGGCCGACGAGGCGATGGTAACGGCGGATGCCGATGGCCACTACACAGGTTCAGCCAGCGTGAACTGGGTCGGTACCGGTTCTGGTGACTGTGTATTCCCTGTTCAAATCTCCTCCGGTCAGATCCACTATACCGGTGAGATAAATGAAAGCGGTCAACTGGTTATGAATCAGACTTACGAACCGGTAGAGAATTCTTGGAACTACGTTTGTGGCAATCACTCCGGATGGGGGAAAGGATTATTTACCTCAGATTCAATCAGCGTTAGCATATCATCCTCAGGCGGAGTCGCTACCATGCCTCACGTGCTCAATGTTATATGGTGGATACCCATGTCCGGATCGGTCACCACTGTTATAAAACCAGAAGAGGAGGAGGCGGTGGCCTTTAATCCAGGCAGTCATGAGACAAGTTGGAATGATATTTTAACCTTATTGGGCTTTTCATTGGTTTTGCACTAAGAGTTATGTTTAATCTAAAGAGAAACCTTATGAAACATTTATTGACTAAACACTGGGCGATCGTCTTGTTGATCCTTACGTTATTGTTGGTTTCGTTAGCTTGCAAGTTTCAGGTGGGCGCTCCATCAAGTACCGCACCGACGACAGAAACACCAGCTTCAGATAATTTGACTGCTGAAGGCAACCTGGTCTTCGGACCCGGCCCATTCAATTTTCCAGACACGAAGTCAGGTCTTACAGATTTAGCAAGCTATACAGCCACACTGGTACTGTCTTTTAATGGAACCGAAGCAGGGCAACCCCAGCAATGGTCGAAGACCTATATCATGCTGAACACAAAAGAACCAGCAGCGCGCCAATTGACGATCGAAAAAACTGGTAACCTTTCCGATCTCGATACAGTCTTCATAGCAGAATCCAATGGGGCGTCATATGAACGGCGCGGAGAAAATGACTGCATAGCGACTGTGATCGAAGAAGGGAATTCACTAACCGATCAACTGGAACCGATTGGATTTCTGAACGGTGTCATTGGTGCGGACGAGGCAGGCAATGAAACGGTCAACGCTGTGGCAGCGAATCACTATACTTTCGATGAGCGCGCCTACGGTCAATTGATCATCGCGCAATCAACGGGTGAGCTGTGGGTTGCATCTGATGGTGGCTACATCGTCAAGTATTTGCTCACAACAAAAGGCAATGCCGCTTATTTCGGCGAAGGCATCGAAGGCACATTAACATGGGACTATGAGTTGACTGGTATCAACCAATCAGTCACGATCACACTACCCGACAATTGTCCGGGCGGAATGGTGAATGCTCCCCTGTTGCCAGACGCATCCAACATCCTGAACATGCCTGGCATACTGACATATGATACCGCCACGAGTCTGGCAGACGCCGCTGCGTTCTATCAAAAAGAAATTCCGAACCTGGGTTGGGAACTCGTTGGTGAACCCAGCCTTACCGACACACATGCGCTATTGGATTATATACAAGGCGACAAAACGCTGACCATCATCATCACTTCCGACAGGATAAAAACGGCCGTCAACATGCTGCTCGGAAAATCTTAGGATACCGTTCCTTCGCCCTGATTGATCGTCACACCTCAAGCCTTGCATGCCAGAATTGAATGGACTAAAGATATTCCAAATGCTATTATCTCGTTGCTTACAAAGCTGCACTTGCTACTACAATCTACAAAGGAAAACTATCCTGCCTGTTATCTTATTGATAAGTATCTTCATTTTGTCTGCATGCGGGCAGTGAAATGGCGCGATCCAGAGCCTCTGTTTCAAGGGTTTCTCCGCGCGCCACCCACTGATTGGCGCGTACCGCCCGGATCATGTGGGAATCCTGACGGCTTGCTACCTGTCTGGCAATAAAATCAGCAAGGGAGTGACCCGCCTGAAGGGGCAGCATGCGTCCCAGGGTGGACACAAGGCTGATGATAAGTGGACTGTCATTGATGCGCTTCAGGTTGATGCCCATGATGTATTTTCGATAAAAATGCTGATATCGATGCGAATAATGTTGTAGTTTAGGATGATTCCTCATGCATCAGCACAAGTTTATCTCATTTCTTGAATTTACTGGTATTTCAATTGGAATGAAATAATAGATCGATATTCCAGACCTCCCTCCGGCCGATAAATTATCCATACAAACAATACCCCTTATCCACAGAGCGCTACGAGCGCGAGGATCACAGTTTTGAAAACCGGAAAGATCGCCACACATTCCCCAAGAGGCAGGTTCGTTACATCCGGATCATTTTATCTTGGGCAGCTACTATCAGATCAGGGTTATGGATTTGGACGATTTGATTTCAACCAGTTAATAAACAAATCCACCCACTGACTTGTTCCATCCTTTTCCCTGCCCAACCCAAACCCGTGACCACCTTTGGAGAACAAATGCATTTCAACGGACACATTGTGTTTTAATAGTTTTTGCGCGTAAAGGGTTGTTTCTTCGACCTTGGAAACATCATCATCGCAGGCATGAACCAAAAAAGCCGGTGGAGTTTCACTGCTTACCAGGTTGAGCAGGCGATTCCGGGCAATTTCGTCTTGGGTCAATTTCCGGAAATACAGGTTCTCCTCCAGCCATTGCAGGTTTTCATCCGAGAGGTCGGTGGTACCATACATCAGCCCGGAAAAGTTGGGGTTTTCTTCGGCGTCATTGCTTTTCCACAGGCTGGTTACAGTTGCCAAGTGACTGCCCGCTGAAAAGCCAAGCAAACCAACCCTATTCTTTTCCAGCTTATATTTTTTTGCCATTTGCCGGAGTAGTTTAAGCGCTCTTCTGGTATCTGTCAGCGGAACCAGATGGGGCTGGTCGGATGTCAGCGGATTGGGAAGGCGGTATTTCAAGACCGCCGCGGTCACACCTTGATCTGCCAAAGCCTTGGCAACATCATGGCCTTCAGGCTGGATCGCCTCGGCGGTATAACCACCTCCAGGCAGGATGACCACCCCGATACCGGCATTTATTCCTTTGGCTTGATACACCGTCAGCGTTGGTTCGGTAACGTTAAATACACATAACGTTCCCCAACACTCTTCCAAATACTCTTTAATATCACTCTCTATATTAAATGGCTTCTTTTGTCTGTCCCAGATGGTATACACATCCGGGAAGGGGTTTTTATGGTTCGGCACAGGCATTCCCTTTGCCTACCTAGCTAAAAACCTTACGCCGTACGATTCTATGGGCACTTGGGCTGCCAGATATTGACCCGTCAATACATCAATGCCAGAAAAACCTTTTAGGTCAACCGTAACTGTATCAGGGAGATGGTTCAAGATACAAAGGAACGACTGGCCTTTTCCGAAGCGTTGAATTACTTCCACACCAGCAAGGACATCTAGAGCGGGTCCTACGCCTGCATCCTCAAAGGCATGCTCATAAACGCGCAACATATCCTTGGCATCAAGGCATGTGCCAAGATAATAAGCTGTCCCTTTGCCATAGCGATGACGGGTCAGGGCAGGTCTGCCTGCGAAATAATCGCCCGAGAAAAATGCCAGGGCTTCCGCCCCTTCCGGGTGAATGACATCGGCCCACAGGTTACCGGTAGTCTCGGAACCATCCGTAAACCGAATTTTATAAACCTCACCATTTACGGTGGGGGAGAACTCCTCCACCCACAATCCCAGCAGGCGGCGAAACGGTGCAGGGTAACCGCCAAGCCAGATATGCTCGTTCTCGTTCACAATACCACTAAAGAAAGACATCAACAGCCTGCCGCCTTTCTCGACATAATTGACGATATTTTCAGCGTGTTCGGAGCGCACAAGGTATAGGTTGGGGATAATGACCAGTTTGTACGATGTCAGATCATCACCAGGGTGGACGAAATCAACAGTGATATTCTTGCGGAACAAGGCTTCAAAGTGCCGGAAGAGTTGTTCCTGAAAATTGACATCCATCGATGGTTTGGAATCCAGTTCCAGCGCCCACCAACTCTCCCAATCGAACAGGATGGCGACCTCAGCTATGACATGTGTGTCAAGCAATCCGTTGAGGCGATTCAACTCATCCCCCAGTTGTACGACTTCTTTCCACACCCGCGAGTTTTCCGTGCCAGCATGCTGAACCATGCCGCTGTGAAATTTTTCCGCCCCGGCTTTGGAAGCTCGCCACTGGAAGAACATCACCGACCCTGCACCATGGGCGACCGACTGCAAACTCCACAACCGCATTTGCCCGGGACGCTTGGGGGCGTTCTGCTCCCGCCAGTTAACCGCGCCAGGGGCTTGTTCCATTAGAATCCAAGGATTTCCACCGCCCAACGAACGCATGAGACTACACTGCATAGCGAAGGAACCGCTGCCAAACAGGGGGTGAGCAGGGTCCGGGTAGGCGTCCATCGAGACAACATCTTCGTGCTTAGACCATTTCCAGTAATCGGTTGTTTTCCAAAAGCCGAGATAATTAGTGGTGACAGGTATGTCTGGCGTCACTTCACGCAGGATAGCTTTTTCCATCTCCATCAGGGCCAGCAGGCTGTCGGAGGAGAATCGCCGCCAGTCGAGTTGCTGGGTTGGATTTGAAAAAGTGGGGGCGCGGCGCGGCGGATTGATCTCATCCCAGTCATCGTAGCGCTGGCTCCAGAACGCGGTTGCCCAGGATTCGTTGAGGGTATCGATAGCCTGGTAGCGAGCCTTCAGCCACTCGCGGAAGGCCTGCGCCGAAACATCGCAGAAGCACTCGTCGGTGTGGCAGCCATACTCGTTGTTGATGTGCCAGATTTTGAGAGCGGGATGATTCCCATACCGTTCTGCCATCTGACGTACCATGGCGGAGGCCGCGTTTCGGTACACCTGGCTGTGCGGGCAATAAGCCTGGCGTCCGCCTGGCCAGTACCGGATCCCTTCCGCATCTACAGGCAAGCTTTCGGGATGGTGCTTAGCCAACCAGGGCGGTGGCGAAGCAGTGGTGGTGGCGAGACACAATCCGATGCCATTTTCATGCAACATGGCGATGATTTTATCGAACCAATCGAAGGTGTAGATGCCTGGGCGGGGTTCAAGATGTGCCCAGGAGAAGACGCCCAGCGTAACCAGGTTGACCCCGGCCTGCTTCATCAGTGCCATGTCCTCCTGCCAGATGGATTCAGGCCATTGTTCGGGGTTGTAATCCCCGCCGTAATAGATACGGGATTGGGGGAAGGGGATTTTATTAATAATATTCATGATTTTGGGAACCCAATTATTCTGGAAATCTTAAAAGGTCCAAGGCGTGTCTATTTAATCGCCGCGCTGCCGCCGATGACACCGAAATCGTCCATGTATTTTTGACCAAAGAAATAGACGATAAGCATTGGGAGGGTCAGGAGGAGCGAGCCAACCATCACCAGGTTCCAGGGTGGAACCTGGCCGGAACTGCTGGTAGCGCTCAAGATCTGGACACCCAGGGCCAGAGGGGCTTTGTCTAAATTGTTGATATAGATCAGCGGGCCCATGAACCAACCCCAGTTCCAGGTGAAAGTGAAAATGGCAATTGCGATCAGGGCAGGCGTGATGAGGGGCAGGATGATACGGAAGTAAATTCCGAAGAATCCCAGCCCATCGAGTTGGGCAGCCTCATCCAACTCGGTTGGTATGCGGGTGATGAACTGCCGGAGAAGAAAAACATTAAAGGCATTGCTGAAAAAATTCGGAACGATCAGCGGCAGCAGGGTGTTGGTCCAACCCAGGTAACGGAAAATGACAAAGGATGGAATTAACGTCACTTCACCGGGGATCATCATGGTACTAAGCAAAATAATGAAGAGAATATTTTTGCCGGGCGCATTGAGGCGGGCAAAGCCGTAGGCGACCAAGCTGCTGGCAACCACCTGCCCGATGATGGCAAAAACAACCAGAACGAGGCTGTTCATAAAAAAACGTGTGAAATTCAGATCCATCTGGAAAATGCGGGCGAAGTTCTCGAAATGGAATTCCTGCGGGATGAACGTGAATTTGGCCAGGTAGGTGGTCTCATCGCTTGCCAGTGCAATGGAGATCACATACAAAAAGGGCGCACCCAGTAAAACGGACAGGAATGTCAGGATGGCATAGGTGGAGATTTTTTCAGGGAGTTTGATATTGAGATTCATGATTTTTTGATCTCACTTTCATAATAAACCCACAGTTTGGAAGATCTGAACACCACCACGGTAAAGATCAAAGAAATGAAAAATAGAACCCAGGCAATAGCGGAGGCGTAGCCCATCTTGTACCAGCGGAAGGCGTTGTCAAACAAATAAGGCACAATCATCTTGCTGGCGTTATTGGGACCGCCATTGGTCAAAATGTAAACTTCAGTAAAAACTTGAAGGGAGCCGATCAAGCCCATGACCAGGTTGAAAAAAATGACCGGACTCAGCATGGGCAGGGTGATCCTAAAATATTGCTGGCTTGAATTTGCGCCGTCGATGGCAGCGGCTTCGTAAAACTCAACGGGGATGCCTTTCATGCCAGCCAGCAGCAGAGTCACACCGCCGCCCACACTCCACAGCGACATGAGAATCAAGGCAGGTTTGACCCAATCTGGGGAAAGTATCCAGGGAGGCCCGTCGATACCGAACAACGCCAGGAACTGATTGACCAGCCCTGTATCTGGAGCGAGTAGCTTGATGAACAATAGCGAGGATGCCACCACCGGCACCGTGGCAGGGATGTAAAGCAGTGTGCGGTAGGTGCGCATCCCCTTGAGGGGCTTGTTCAGCAGGCTTGCGATCGCCAGCGAGGCGATCATGCCCAGGAAAACGCTGATGAAGGCATAGTAGAACGTGTTCCCAACCGTTTTCCAGAAAATCCTGTCCTTGGTGAAAAGGTCAATGTAGTTTTTTAAACCGACGAATTTTGGGGAGGTGAACAGGTCCCAACTGGTAACACTCAGATAAAGCGAGGCGATCATCGGGCCAAGGGTGAAGATCAAGAACCCGATCACCCAGGGAGAGACCATGATGTAAAACCATATCGCTTCTCGTTTTTTCATTTTGTTCATGGGGATTTCCTTTTTCAAACCCGCATGTGGATTTTCATATATATCGTCCAAAGCCCGGTTTCTGAGAAATCTGGGTTATGGATGTTTTCTTATTCAGTGAATACCAGCGTGGTCACACTCTCGGCCGGGAACGTATATTCACCGGGTGTTTGTCCCGCAAATACGGATTCCAGGTTGTGCTGATCTGATGTTTCAAACGCTTCAGCATGGTTAAATCCCGTGGGGATGCCATCGAGTTTCACTTTGACCGGTACCTTACCGTTGTTGATAACAACCACAACAAGACGGGATGAGTCAGGCGACTGGTAGGCGGTCACGCTCAGCTCATCTGTACCGGACTCCGCACCGATGCGCACATAGCCCGGGCGGATGGTACGGCTGTAATTGCCCAATGCCCACAGGCGCTTGGTCTCGATGACCGCCCGGTCGCTCAAATTTACGTAAATCAGCCCATCATGGTAATAATAGCGTGAGACGGCGATCCAGTATTGCCAGGAAGTGACATTCTCCAAACCCAGGTCTTCGTGAACTGTATTGGCCAGCACCAGAGCCGATTCCATGCCGGTGTCGCGGCCCTCTATCATTTCTGTCCATTCGGTCTGCCAAATATGCATTCCAGGGAAGTTACGGTCGAGGAAATTGACGATGGGGCGTTTATCATCAATTTTTGACCAATAAGAATGGATGGTCAGGTGATCCAGGCGCGGGCCAACTTCAGGATCTTTGAGCAGTTTGTTGATGTAAACCTGCGATTTTTTCCACTCGCCCGATTCGAACACTGAAACTTTTAGATCAAGTCCGCTGGCATCGATGGCATGGATCAGGGCACGCGTCACTTCCAGAACTGCCGCCGGCCCGTAATGACAGCCTTCCTGACCATTCTTGAAATTCCACGCCCACTGCGGCTCGTTGACCGGGCTGATCCAGCCAACCGGGATGCCCTCATCCACCTGCAGGTGGCGCACGATATCCACCATGTACTGAGCGAAGTCAGCATACATTTCAGGAGCCAGGTTCGATACACCGTTGACACCGCCGGTGGTAAGACCGGAAATGGTCATGCGCGCTGGAGGGCTGTTGGCAAAAGCGACGAATTGTTCCACCCCTTCAGCTTGTGCCGCTTTCATCACCCATATGGCATTCACATCCCGGCTCCAATCGTAAACACCGGGAGCGACCTCAAAAGTCTCCGCCGTGCGCCAGGGATCCTGGATATTGCCTGCGTTCCCCGCGCCGATGTTATAGCGGAAAATGGAAAGGCCGATGCCGGTCTCCTGGTTGAACAGCAAGCGGACGATCTGGTTCCGCTTTTCGTCCTCCCAGCCGCCGACATCCTGTGCCCACCAAGCAGCCGAGGCACCAAAGCCTTCGATGGTCTGGTGCTTTTCATCCGGGGTGATGACGATTTCTCCAGAAAGTGCGTTTGAACGGTTCATGCAGCCAGTCAGTAGTCCTAGTATCAGCAAGAAGGGGGAGAATTTTCTCATGATCAAAATCAAGGTTGGGGGTGAAAAAAGTGCGTCGCACCATGTTCCACGAAACGATCCACGAAAGATGGTGCGACGCGCAATAATACTCTTTATTGGGCGAACAATTCCTCAAGCAGTTCCTGTGCGGTGTCGAGACTACTTTGAGCATCCTTTGTGTTCAAGAAGAACTCCGCCAGGTTATCACCAAGTATTGTCAGCATCTCATTCCACTTGGGTGTGAGCGGCAGAGGGAAGGCGATTTCAGTTGAATCAACCAGCGCCTGTATATTGATTTTCTTGCTGCCAGCCCAATCGGCATTTATGAATGCATCACTGCTCAATGCTTCGAAATTAGCCGGTGAATCCTGTTTCATGGTGATGATCGGCATCTGCCCTTCAAGGCTGGTCAGGAAATCGATGACCTTGAACGCTTGATCGGGGGTCTGACAGTCCTTTGTAATTGCCAGTCCGCTTCCAAACAACACTGTTGCGTTTGTCTTATTGCCGAATAGGGGCGAGATGTCCCAGTTCAATCCCTGGACATGGGACAAGCCATTAACTGCCCAGAAACCAGTCATGCTCATGGCAACTTTACCCTGCGCGAATAGCGGATCTGGGCTGTTTTGGCCGATATTGGCGTAATCCTCAGGCGAGAGGGCAACTTTGTATTTATAGACCAGATCATTATAGAACTGCAAAGCCTCGACGGCTGCCGGGGAATTGAATACGGGCTTGCCCGCCTCATCCAGAATTGCACCGCCGTTCATGTAGATAAAGCTCATCCACCAGGGCCACCAATCGCCCGCGGCAAATCCATAAACATCAACTGTGTCGCCATTACGGATAGTCAATCTTTGGGCTGCATCCAGGAATTCCACCCATGTCCATTCTTTGGTTGGGTAGGCAATTCCAGCCTCGTTGAACATATCCTTGTTGTAGTACAGGATCAGCGCTCCGCCGCGATCGGGCATCGCATAAAAATTATTCTGATAGGTATACGCCGCCACGAGTCCGCCAGTGGATCCATAACGCGCGGCGAGGTCGATCCCAGCATTCTGAACATAATCATTCAGTGGGATAATCTGCCCCTTGCCCGAATAACCGTGGATATCCTCCGCAACCTGGATGATGCAGGGCGATTGCCCGCCCGCCATCATGGTCTGGACTTTCTGGGAATAATCGCTGGGGATGTAGAGCAACTCAACCGGGATATCGGGATTGGCTTGGAAAAACAGGTCAAGCCGCGCCTGGTAGACTTCGGGATCCAACTGGCTGCCCCAAACAGTCATCACCATCGGGGTGGTTGTTTCAGTAGTGGCAGGCGCTCCACCGCCACAGGCCGCAAGCATCAAGGCCAGGATGGTCAGGTACACGGACGACTTGTAAATCTTTGAAGCAATCATCTTATCCTCCTGAAAGAGTTTTTCTCTTAGGGATTGATACGTTTTGCATTTCTTAGAAAGAAATCCCAGATCATGTCGTTACCCCACATGGTAATTCCTCCGGGCCAGGCATGCCCCGCATCCCACCAACAGGAAACCACTTCTGCCCCTGTGGTGCAATCCGAATGCTGTGTACACTCCATGCCGCGTACCCCATCGGCAATTGCAGGATATGGGATTACTTCTTCATCGCAGTTTTGAGACGATGGACTGGCCCAGAATGCCATTACATCATCGATTGCTGTATAGTAATAACCATCTGTGGATTCCTTCCCTGTCACATCAACATAATCATCATCCCTGCCGTGGATATTCATAATGGAGATTTGATCGGATGAATCGGGGGCGCAGTTGAATCCCCTAGCTAATGTGCCAGCCACAGGTGCAATGGCTGCAAATCGATCAGCCATATCACATCCAAGACGGTGTACGAACATCCCGCCATTGCTCATCCCTGTCGCATAGACGCGGTTCAAGTCAATACATAAGTTCGCTTCCAATTCATCCAACACTTGTTCCACATAACCGAGGTCATCGTTGCACGTACACCAATTGCATTCCTGGCTTACACCCGGACCACAATCGCCGGGGAAGGGGTAATTGGCCGGTGCTGCTTTTTCCATGTTGCAAATTGGCCCCGCTGGTCCGGGAGAAGCGTTGCAGGTCAGATCATTCCAGGAGGTAACCAAGCCTGAATTTCCAAGGAAGTGGGTGGCGTGTGGATAAACGACGATGTAGCTGTATTCATCTGCGTGATAACTCATCCCGGTTCCCGTTTCCATGCCGCCTGCCGAATCGGTATAACCATGAAAACTAAGAACCAGACTGGTGGGTTTGTTCGGATCGTAATTCGAGGGAAGGCGCAACAGGTAAACACGGTCCAACCCGTTCACCGTGATTGGAATCGATGTCGTAGCCCCTGGGAAAGAGGTTGGTTCAATTCCACACCCGACGCTTGGACGGACAGGAGCATCACTCACATTTTGTCCGACAGCCCCCACCTGGGCTTTGTTTGTCTGCGCGGTAGGCGCCGGGGGCGTGCCTCTCTTCCCAACCGGCCCACAGCCGGCGATGGTAAACAGAGCTGCGCAAATGAGAATCTGGGTTTGAATGGCAGAGATTGGCTTCATTTGATCAGAATTCCGTTCAGATTGAACCACAGAGATCACAGACCACTGACGACCTTTTGGTATATGTAAAAGAAGGGTCGCCCCGCCGACAAAGAGACATGCTACGCAATCCCCGAGAGGGGAGGGTTGACCTAACTGTCAGGTGGCCGGGCAGGTCAACTGTTCAAAATTCGAAATCTGCAAAATCTGCAGATTATTGCGGATGATTATTTTTGCTTATCGACTTCGGTGCCCAGATCGGTCTGCCCGACATAAGTCCAAATACCTTTGAGTGAACCATCGTCCTGCACGTGGTAGGATATAGCGCTACACGCAGAATCCCCATAGGCAACCGAGATATTCGTTCCATCCTGGATACCCACACCGGTGTACTCGCCGCAGTTGAACCAGAACCACTCATAGACATTCTCAGCCTTCTTAGTGACCTGCAGGCTGCAACCGTACTCACTGCCATCTGGATTTGTCCCGATAGCGTTATAGAGCCCCTCGATGCCCTCGCCCATGTTTTCGGTTGGCGTGGCCACATCCGTGCCCATACCCGACATGGCCATATCCGTCCACTTGCCGCTGAGGACACCTGTGTCCTCGATAATATAAGAAACCACATAGCAGGCATCCGCGCCCCAAGCCACCGAAACAATATCGCCTTGCTGCAAACCAATACCCTTGTTTTCACCGCCATTCCAGCTCCAGCTGAATGCCTCTCCCAACGCGGTTACATCCAGCGTCCCTTCATACTTGCTGCCATCAGGATTAGTGCCTTCCACAGTGTATGCACCCACCACACCATCAGTGTCGGGGGTTGGTTTTCCTCCGCAGGCCGTCAAAACAAAAGCGAAGACAAATGCCAGAGAGAATAGTTTCACAAATTTACTCATGTCAGGGGCTCCTTTTTGTTCGAATATTTATGGAAAGTGCTTTATATGGATATTATTATTGCATAGATAAAATGGATTGTCAACGACTTCTTTCTATGCTCACTGGGCAATCAGGGTAATATCTGGGCATTATTTGCCTTATGAATAGACATTTCTTACCCATTCGGCACCCGTTTGTAAAAACCATGATATTATAGCGATGGAAAGCGCTTTGCAAAATAGGACAGGAATATATGGCAAATGATAGAATCACCATCTACCAAGTTGCAGAAAGTGCGGGCGTTTCGATCAGTACCGTCTCAAAAGCGCTCTCGAATAAAAATGGAGTCAGTTCAGCCACACGTCAAAAGGTCTGGGATACCGCCCAACGCTTGGGATTTGTCCCCAGTCTGGCAGCGCGTAGCCTGACGGGTGGCAAGACCGGTATTATCGGCTTACTTGTCCCCTACAGCCCGAAGCAACTTTTCAGTGATCCACATCTAATAGGTAATATCCATGGCATTGAACAAGCTTTGAACGAACAGAATTACAATCTCCTGCTTGCCACAGCGCAGAGGGAACACAATCCTGCCAGTTCCTATGAGCGGTTATTTCGAGCGAACTATTTCGATGGTGTGATAGTGATGGAAACCCAGGAGAGCCATCAGCAAGACCTTCAACTGAGACTCTCCCGCAACGAAAAACCCTGGGTGATTCTGGGTTATCCGGCGGGGATCACACCTTGCTATTCTGTGTACGCTGATGATTATCAGGGAGGACAAATTGCTGCCGACCATCTGCTCTCACTCGGGCACAGGAAAATCAGCATTGTCAGTTCGGATCCGCGCCCTTCTGCTTTTGATGAGCGGTTGCGTGGATTCGAAACCATTATCAAACAACAAGGCTTGATCCTTTCTGAACTACAAATTTATTTTGGCGACATGACCAGGGAGAGCGGTCATAGAATTGCTAAAAATCTGTTGGATACCAGACCTACAGCCATCTTTGCGTTGAATGATCGCATGGCACTGGGAATCATGGATTGGGCCTCCGAAAATGGCATTGCCATCCCGGATGATCTATCCATCATCGGTTATGATGATATCCCCGAAGCGAATTCCCATAAATTAACAACAATCCGTCAACCCGCCATAGAAATGGGGCAAGAGGCTGTGAAACTGTTGTTCCGACTTCTTAATGGAGAAAATGCCCCCAGTCGAATTGTGACTCCTACAATACTCATAGAACGAGAGACCATTCGAAATATCACATGATTTATTGGAATCTGATGCGTTTCGCACCCGGCATGTTCTGAAAACACTCCTGTATCAAAGACAAGTTCGAAAAATATCCCCTCTTATCCTCATAACGCATAATTGATATATATCCCCCTGAGGGACCCTGTAATGGAGAATGGTGCCATGGCAAGGTGTCCTATTGCCCTATCACCCTTTTCGGAGCGAAGCGAATCATGCCTGAACTGAATTGGTTCATCTCGCCAGAAGAGGTTGCTGAAAAGTTCAAGTACCATGCGCCATAGGATGCAGGAAGGCAGCCAACGGGATCCTCAGAGGGATTGATTTTCCGGATGTAATTGTTATAATGTATATACGTATTCATGGAGTTCCCCTTGTCCCTGCACATCGACCCAACCAGTCCCCTTCCTTTCTATTATCAAATACGCGAGCAGCTGCGCGGGCAGATCGCCAGCGGAAAATTGAAACCCGGGGACATCCTGCCCGGCGAGACGCAGATCTGCACCGAAACCGGAGTCTCGCGCATGACCGCCCGCCAGGCACTGGCCCAGTTGGCCAACGAGGGGCTGGTCATCCGCCAGCGCGGCCGTGGGACATTCGTCGCCGCGCCCAAAACGACCCTGCCCGACATGCGGGGGCTGGGCATGAGCTACACCGAGATCATGGAACAGGCCGGGATGAGCGCCGGCGCACACATCCTCTCCCAGGAGGTGCTCCCCGCCTCCAGCGAGGTGGCCACCCGCCTCGGTCTTTCCCCCGGAGAAGAAGTGGTTCGCGTCGTACGCGTGCGATCGGCGTCAGGTGAGATCATGTCGCTGGAAACCTCCTACTATCCGCACAGCCGCTTCCCCGGTCTGGCTGAAGCCAGCCTGGCAGACACCAGCCTCTACCGGTTCCTGGAAGAACATTACGACCTCCGCCCCGCCTATGCCACGGATACGCTCGAGATCTCTGTAGCCGGGCAGTACGAGGCTGATCAACTGAAGATCAACGAAGGCGGACCCATCGCCCTGGTCACCACCATCGCCTGCCTGGCAGACGATACCCCGGTGGTCTATACCCAGACAATCCATCGCGGCGACCGCTTTCGCTCGGTTTTCCGCCGTTCACGCAAGCAAATGGGTTGACCCCAGGAGGCCGACATGCCGGATGGCTACTGGGGTAAGGTTCTTTTCGTCGATCTTTCAACCGGCTCGACCCGGGTGGAATTTCCAGGGGAGAGGGTGTACCGCGATTATCTGGGGGGCTATGGATTGGGTGTTCATACCCTGTACCAGCAGATCCCGCCGGGCGCCGACCCGCTCGGACCCAAAAACCTGATTGCCTTCCTCCCCGGCCTGCTGACCGGTTCCGGCGCCCAGTTCAGCGGGCGCTTCATGGTCGCAACCCGCTCGCCCCTCACCGGCTGCTGGGCCGACTCCAACTGCGGAGGTGATTTCGGCCCCGCCCTGCGCGGAGCAGGCTGGGATGCGTTGTTCATCTCCGGACTTGCAAAGGACCCGTCTTTTCTTTTCATCGACGGCGACAGGGTCGAGGTCCGCGATGCAACCCACCTGTGGGGCCTGGATGTTCGCCAGACCGAAGAAACCCTGCATAAAGAAATAGGCTCCGATGCCAAATTGGCCTGCATCGGTACCGCCGGGGAAAAACTTGCGCTCATTTCCGGCATCGTCAACGCCAACGGCCGGCTTGCGGCGCGCGGCGGGATCGGGGCGGTCATGGGCTCAAAAAGACTTAAGGCTGTTGTCGTCCGCGGCAGGTCCCGCCCGCCACTGGCCAACCAGAAAGCTTTCAAGGCCGCCACATCCGGCTACCTGCAACTCTTCCGTCACAAACCTTCCACGATGTCGGGACACATCCCCGCCCTCATGGAACGCCTGCTGCCCTGGTTCCGCCGTTTCCGCTCCCAATTGAGCAGCGGACCAGCCGGGATGGTGATCGACTCCTACCGCCGCTATGGCACCTCCGCCGGCACAGCCGTCCAGGTGGAGCTGGGGGATACCCCGGTGCGCAACTGGAACGGCATTGGCTACCGTGACTTCCCGCTTTCTTTATCTGAAAACCTGAGTGACCGGGCCGTGGTGCAGCCGCTGGTCCGGCCATACACCTGCCACTCCTGCCCGGTGGCCTGTGGTGGGATAGTGAACCAGCCCGACGGCGGCACCAGCCACAAGCCCGAGTATGAGACGCTGGCAGCTTTCGGACCGCTGGTGATGAACGGCGACCTGGCGACCGTCATGCGCTGCAACCACCTCTGCAACCAGGCCGGTCTGGATTCCATTTCAACCGGGGTGGTGATCGCCTTTGCGCTTGAATGCGCTGAAAAAGGCTGGCTGCCAGCCGAACTCGCCGGGGAGCTACCGCTGGAATGGGGCAACAGCGAGACATTGGTCGAGCTGACCCGCCGCATCGCCACCCGGACCCCGGGG
>Ga0315290_10001587_pt1 | contig 15605 bp, 21 predicted proteins | sample YL17G12_0_MG_FD_203627 | JGI IMG/M metagenome (GOLD analysis project Ga0315290, IMG submission 203627) | Sediment microbial communities from Yellowstone Lake, YNP, Wyoming, USA - YL17G12_0 | ecosystem: Environmental > Aquatic > Freshwater > Lake > Sediment | place: USA: Wyoming | collected... | reverse complement strand
AGAAAATATTGAATCAATAATTCATGGACCAGCGATAATTGTATCCAACCATCCCGAAGCCACCAAGGACGTAATTCTTGTGGCAGAATTATTCAAAAGAGAAGGATGCCAATTGTTCTATGGCGCCAGGTCAGAACTGTTCAAGAAAGAAGAGTTTGTCGGGCTAATCAAGAAGCATTTGAAAAAGCATTTGAATGTATTTGCCCATCTGATAAGGAATGATTACATGGAACGATTTGCCGAATTCGCAGAGTCAAGCCTGCCAAAGATAGGGACCATATCACTCGATGTTGTCAAGCAACATCAAAACTCAGGAGCTTTTAAAAAAATGGCTAAATACCTTGGAGAATATGACAGGAAAATTGTTCTACTCCAATTTGATAAGGCTACAAGCGAAGCCAATAAGCATTCTATTTTTCATGGAGCCAAGAAAGGAGCTGCTGTGGCAGCATCCTTAACTTACATGCATTATGGTAAAGATGTTCCAGTGGTTCCTATTGGTATTTACGGTACCAAAGGTCTTATTCCTGTTAGCTATATGATAACTCATCTCAAAAAAAAGCCTATAAAGATAAAAGTTGGGCAGCCACTCTATATTACCTCATTCCTGGATAAAGAAAATCCTGTGGAAAGCTTGAGACAAGCATTAAATGATTCAATTTGGGGGCTTATTGGCGAATTAGTTAGGATGAAATAGAGAATCTTAAATATCAAAAACAGCCTCTATGACAAAGCCTGTCTTTTCTTTCTTTATTAACATTTCAGAATAGGTTATTGCCTTTATATCTCCCTTTACGTCATAATTCTTGTAGCTGTCTCCTTGCGCAACACATGTCAGTTCGAACTTGTCCTTTGCCTGCTTTATTTTCATATCCTTAAAATCTGAAATGATGAAGCTCTCTGTGTCAAGCAGGAAAAGCAGTTCCTCGAGGAAATCGTAGAGCAAAGCTTCAAGCCTCTTGGACTTTATGCTAATCTTTTTCTCAGTCTTCTTTTTTATTTTGGTAGTGTCTGTTAAGAAATCAAATCCTCCAATTGCAGCATTGGCAAAAGCCTCCTCAAGAGTCTTGCCATAGGCTCTCACTTTCAAGTCAGCAGTGTGGTCGATGTATTTATATTTCATTTTCAGAAGGCTCTAGTAAGGTATAAGCTCTATTTTTTCCTTTTCTTCTTCCTCGTTATCTTCGCTATTTTCATCATCATCAGCTTTTGGCATGTCATTGGTTAGAATAGGAGTGTCTCCAAACAAGCCCACCATTCCACTAGTTGCATCGCTGTTAGCGTTGAAATCACTTCCGTTGCTGCTGCTGCTCAGCCCAACAAGAGTTCTCAAGAATTCAATAGTCTTCTTAATGTCATCTGGCGAATCTTTTTTTGTATCAATCTTGATTTCCAATTCAATCACCTTTCTCGATTTTTCTAATCTTATAAAAATTCAACTTCAATTTCAAGAGCATCAAAAGTCGGGTATTCTGTAACAACTGCCCGAACAACGCCCTTAGCCTTTATTATCCTGGCCAGCCAGGGGCTGGTTATTAACCTTGGCTTGTTTTCATCAATCAGGAGCATGTGGCCTGGCAGCTCTTCATTTTTTAATATATTCTCTCTTATTATTCTCAGCTTATTTAATATTTTCTTTTTTTCAGAAGCTTTTAGTTTGTCGAGCTTTTCATGATAGCCAAAGCTAGGCTTTAGTTCAGGCAAATAAACAGCTCCACGAAGCAGCAAGCCTTCTTCTGTCACAACATCAAATACTTGCTTGGTATGATTTGCTCGTCTCAGTATTCTCTCAGCCAGCTGAACCCTGTCCTTTAATTTGCAAGTGCAGTAATGCGCTCTTATACCTAGGCTTGCACAATATTTAAGGAGTTTTTTTGCAAGCTCATCGCTTCCTTTGATAGCATAGGACATATTATCCTTGCACTTAACATTTTTTTTATTGCGCCACACAGAATTATCAGCAAGCTCAAGTTCATTAAGGTTAAGAAAATCAATTTTATCTGCAATGAAGTCAATCAAGAGTTTGGTTTCCTGCTCTTTTCCAGGGATTACTGGTATTTCAACACCAACTTTCCATTTGAATTTCTTGTTTCTTGCAAGCATGATTCTTGGCCACTCTTCTTCCTTGTCAAGTTTAGGATGAAACCTTATCTCGTCAAGTCCCGACTTGTAGAGCCGCAATAAGGTTTTTTCATTAACAAGAGTAAGTGGAGTGTAGAGATGAATGTGAAATTCCTTGCCAAATGCTTTCTTCAAGAGCTTAATATATTCAACAGTCCTGTCAAGCTTAACCAATGGATCCCCTCCTGTTATTCCTGCTCCATTTGCATCGCAAGCCTTGGCTTCCTCAATAATTGCTTCAGTCTCTTTCTCATCATTAAGGGGCCTTTCATTTGCATAAATAACGTCCTTGTAAAGCTTCTTGTCAGATACTGGGCAGAAGTCGCAGCGAGAGCTGCAAAGGCCAGTAACAAACAGGACAAGCTTCTCTCCTTTTACGCAAAGCTGGCAGCCTTGTGTCAGCTCGCCTGTTTTCCAAGAATAATGCGGGGTTTTGATTATTTTCATTTTATTTTATCTGATTTAACTACTTTATTAGTGATATTTAATCTTTTTACCCAGAAGACAAGGAGTTCATTAAGATTATTGAATACATAATCAGGCTCAGTTTCTTTTGCCTTTTCAGAAGAGCTCATTAGGATAGAATTTACCCCCAGTTTTTTTGCAGTCATAACATCTGACTTGCTATCTCCTACAAAATAAATACTGCTTTTTTTAAATTTAGTGCAATGTTTCTTAGCCTCTTTAACAAATAAGTCTGATGGTTTATAAGCGCCAACTTTGTTGGAAACTATGAACTCATCAAAAAAATCATATATCTTCAATAGTTGCAGCTCTTTAAACAAAACTTCTGAATCTGCATCGCTCGCAACAATAAGCTTAACGTGATTCTTTTTCAGGAATGCAAGATTTTCTTTTGCCCCCTCTAAGAGCCACGCTTTATCAACGAACATATCATGATAAAATTCTTTAGCGTGATTGCTAAGGTCAGCTAAACCTAGTTTATTACTGGCTTCTTTCAATAGCTTGGCAAACATTTCAACGACAGTATTAAAACCAGGTGGATTACTATTTGAATATATCTCTGCGAACCTTGCAGCCAAGAATTCTTCGAGAGACTTATCACCTTTTCGGTCAAACTTGTCAGACAGATAGGTAAACATGCTGTGGCTTCCAACAAGAGTGCCGCCGATATCGAAAAATACTATGTTGATTTTTTTCATGTTGTCAGTTTTCTTTCTTTCAATAGTTATCTTAAGAACATTCTCTGATAATTCATGTATATCATTTTTGATAATTCCTCAACATCCAGCTTTTTTATCTCAGCAATCTTTTTGAGCCCTTCAATAATAAACCTTGGCTCATTCCTTTTGATGTCAGGATAGGGGCTCATGTAAGGAGCATCTGTTTCTGTGAATATCTGCTGAACCGGAGCCATCTGCGCAATCAGTTGTAGCTGCTGCAACTTGGTCACAATGCATGGTATGCTCATGCTCCAGCCATTATCAATAATCCTCTTTACCAGGTGCTGCCTTCCCATGAAGCAGTGCATGATGACTTTTCCTTTTTTCATGCTGCTGCTCTCAAGCATTTCAATAACGTCAAGCTCTGCCTTCCTGCTGTGAACAATTATGGGAATTCTTTTCTTTTCAGCCAGGGCTATGAACTTTTCAAAACATTTTCTCATCTCGCCCTTGTACTTGTCGCCAAAAGGATTATCATCACCTTTCTTGTAATCCAGGCCAACCTCTCCTATGGCTACAATGTTCTGCTTTGAAATAAAGTCAAGTTCTGCATCAAATTTCTCTTCTTTTATCTGGACAGCATGCACAGGATAAAACCCAAGTGCAGGCTTGATAATATCATACTTGCTCGCAAGTTCAAGAACCTTTCTGTTGTGCTTGATATCAACCCCTTGGTTGATAATGGCCTTTACTCCTGCCTTCTTGTTCTCTTCTATAACCTTGTCTCTGTCTGTATCATACTCTTCAAAATCCAGGTGTGCATGAACGTCAACTATTAGCATAAATAAAAGTTAAGAATAAGCGTTTATATTATTTTCCCTTATTGGCTTTTTATTTCCTCTTCTTCTCCTTGTCCCTGTCCCTTAGGCGCTGGAAAGTCTCAATTACATCAACAAAATACTTGCCATCTTCCAGCTTATAGACTAGCGGCTGTTTCTCATGGAATAGCTTTACCAGGTCTAGATGGTATTTGCCTGGCTGCAGTATCTCAATGCTCTCAATGTCAAGTATGACTGGCTTGTCCCTGTCAATATCATTTCCTATGATGTCATAAACATCTTCTTCTATCTGCTCTCTTTCATGAGGGCTGAGCTTTATTGCAGCCTCTGCCTTTTCTTTTAGCTGCTTGTACTTCTCTGCCTTGATGAAATAGAACATTTTTGCTCCGCAAGAGCAGCCTTTTATAATCTCCTGAGAAGCATCTTCGTACATCTTTCCGCATCTGACACACTGGTGTGGCATAATATTAATAAAAGTAGTTTTACTTTATATGTCTTTTTATTTAGAATTAAAAACTCTGCACTATTTCTTTTTCTTCTTCCTAATCTCTTCTGTGAATAATTGTATCTTGTCAGGGTCTTTCTTTATCTCCTTGATTATGGTTGCTGGGCCTATTATGGTTAGTCCTCTTCTGTTTCCGAGGATGAAATTTATGAATACAGTCCTTATCTTCTCAAAAAAGGCTTTGTCTTTTGAGTCAGTCTCTAGCTCTTCTATCTCTATGCCTTTGAAGCGCTCATCAATCTCTTCCATGGTCTTTCTTATGAGTTCTGACTTTTCATTGCTGTGCAGCTTGCCTTCAAGCAGGATTATCTTATCCTCTTTTACGATTTTTAGCAGCTTCTGCACTTTCTTTTCAGAATTAAGATTAATAATCTCTGAGTGCGGGACAAATTGTAGCGTCAGCATTTTTCTTCTTCCTCAACCTCTTTTTTATTACTTACTTTCTTTTTAATTATTAGTAAGCTTGAATAGGGATTCGTAAAACCCGTCAATATTTGTGCCGTACTTGGCGCTTATCCCGATGACGTCATACTGGGGGAAAGCTGCCTGGACTTTTTTTATGTCTGCTTTTTTCAAGTCAACCTTGTTAGCAACTATGAGCACAGGAATCTTCCTTGCTTCAAGATTTCCAATGATTGTGATATTAACCTGAGAGTAAGGGTCTTTGGTTCCGTCAAGGACAACCACGACAGCATCCATGTCATCAAGCCACTTGATAGAATCAATCACTCCCTTGGTAGCTTCCTTTGCCCTGCTCTTGGCTTCTTTTTCCTCCAGACCCTGCTTTATGAACTCTTCAAAATCAATCTTTGTAGCTATTCCCGGGGTGTCGACCAGGTTAAATGTCAGTTCCTTGTTCTTTGACTTTACAGTAATTCGTTCTTTTATCTGGATTTCCCTTGTCTCATGGGCAATTGGGCTTACACTGCCCATTTCCTCACCAAGCCAATCCATGGTTATCTTATTAGCAAGAGTAGTCTTGCCTCCGTTCGGAGGTCCATATATGCCTAGCTTAATCTCTCCTTTCTTCTTGAAAAGGTTTTTCAGGAACTTCTTTAAAAATCCGCCAAATAAACTCATAGAACTAATTTCTAGAATTGGTGGTATATAAAGATTACTATTTAACTTTATTCCCTTAGCTGCAAAGAAGTCTCTGTTAACATTTAACCTTTAGAAAGTGTTAAAATTATTTGTGCTTTTTCTTGTAATCTTCAATTGCCTTGTGCAGTGCTTCTATTCCTAGGATTGAGCAGTGATACTTGATTGGAGGCACCCCGCCTAATGTCTTGACTATATCATCCTTGGTTATTTTAAATGCTTCATCAACTGTTTTGCCCTTAACAAGCTTTGTGAGCGTGGAGGTTGTTGCTATTGCAGCTACGCAGCCAAAGGTCTTGGCTTTTATATCAGTTATTTTACCATTCTTTACCTTGAGGAAGACTTCCATTATGTCCCCGCAGGTAGGATTGCCTACCTGGCCGTGCCCATCTGCGTTTTTTATGCTCCCTATGTTGCTGGGATGCTGGAACTCCCTTAATACCTTCTTGTTATAGTCGAGATGACCCATAATTAACACCTCTCACAAATATTTGTATGAAAACAAATTCATATGATTTAGAATTCATTCTTATTTATAAAGTTTTCGCTGAAAAGAGAAAACTCAAAAGCGCCTTTTGTTGATGGTGATTTTTAAATCCTAAATTGACATTAGATTTATTGTTAATCAGTCTGGCAAATGCCTCCTGTAGTACAATGACCTGTCCCTCCATTGCAAGAAGCGCCTGGCTGAATAGAACAATAGCCTTTATCATTCGCTGAGCATCCAACAATTCTCTGGCATTCGGCGCATGTATACACAGGTTCAGCATTGTTTTGCGCTGGAAAATAGGAGCACGCAATAGAATTAGGCTTTTTGCACTTGCCTTGGTCTTCACATCTATTATAATGGGATATACTTGTTTTGTTATAGCATCTTTTTAAATCAGTTCCAATACTATAATATCCTGAGCAATCAATAATTCCACAATCAGGATCATCGCTTCCCTGGCCTCCCAGGCAAAGGTTAGTTATGTTTATTTCGTCATTTGTTTTAGTAATCCTGTTCTTTCCTTTGCCTATGGCACCGCTTATATTCTGGTTTAGAAAGACAACATAATCCAGGCTCTCAGACCTTATGGTAATCTCGGCTTTGTCAGTAATTTCTATTGAGTAATTATATGCTCCTATGCTTGAGGGCAGGAAAAATTCTCTTTGATAATCTCCGGGGGCAAATTCAGCCATCCTGATCTCTGCAGCCACCACCTTGCTAAGCTCATCCATGGTCTTGTAAAGCCTTTCCTGATAAATCCCGGACATTCTTCCTTCAATAGTCACGAAAGTAGCAATGAAGACCAGGAACATAAAACTAGTTATTGACACAAACTCTAAACTGCTCTGAGATTTTTTCTTTTTTGTATGTTTCATCTTGTCTCGTTAATAAGCACGTAGCTTCCCATAGAAACTACCTTTATGATATTAAGGCCCGGGTGCATTGAATTGCTAATGCTGCCTGCATTCCCTCCTGGCACGATATTAATGTCAGAGAAAAAAACTGCTTCACTAACCCCGGAATAGGAATTATATTCTATAACTAATTCAGAGTTGTCCAGTATATATATGTTGGTTACCTTATTAGGGATATCAATCTTTAAGCTCTGCCAGGAATACTCGCCTATGTAATAAACCTTTTCAACAGCATCAATGATGTCATTGCCTATCATATTAATCTGTGAGCGCATGACCTCATCATTGGACTTAAGCGAATAATTATAGAATAATATCACGCCAGGGACTATGAGCAGCATGGCAATCCCTACCACCAGTATATATTCGAATGCTCCTTGGCCTAACTTCACTTCGCACCCTCTTTTTTTACTCGTTAATATGTTTGTAAATACTTCTTATCATATCCTGCGTTAAACACTATATATATTTTACTATAACCCTTCTGCGAAAAGCTGCACCAAAACATTTATTAATCCTCATTTATCTCTCGCGATAGATGGGATTTTCAAGAAGGGAAAGAAGAGAGCAGAAAAAAAAGGTTTTAAAGGAGCAGAGGCTCGGCCAGCTAAAGGCTCTTGAGGAGCAGGAAAAGCACTTTGCAGGAAAAAAAGAGTACAAAGGATTTCTGAAATTCTATGACAAGCATTACATGAAACTGCTCATAATCCCAATTCTCCTTTTCTTGCTGGCGGTTGGCGGGATCGTCTACCAGATTTCTACTACTGGCGACTTCATGAACAAGGGAGTAAGCCTGAAAGGAGGAATGGTCATCACAATCCCCGTGAATACCCAGGTTTCGCAAGCAGATGTTGAAAACATTCTGAAATCAAATTTTCCCAAAGACGATGTTGAGGTCAGGAGCGTTGCCGAATTAGGAGTGCAGAAGGCAATCATGATAACAACTGATAATCTTGATGCAGAAGAACAAATACTTGAAGCAATAACCCCCCTGATACCAAATGCCCATAATGATGCTTCCACAGAAACTACTGGCTCAAGCCTTGGCGGAGGCTTTTTTAATCAAACCATGATGGCCATGCTGATAGCTTTTGTGTGCATGGGGATCGTTGTATTTGTTTCTTTCAGAAACTTTGCTCCAAGCATGATGGTTATTATTTGCGTATTTGTTGACATTGTTGAAACATTGGCTGTTGTTAACCTGCTCGGGATTAAGATAAGCACTGCAGGAATTGCATCATTTCTCATGCTCATAGGTTACAGCGTAGACACTGATATTCTCCTGACAAGCAGGGTATTAAGAGGCAAGGAAGGAACTGTTTTTGACAGGGTTGTTAGTGCTGCAAAAACAGGGCTTCTAATGACTTTAACAGCCATAACCGCAGTTACAATAGGGCTTATCATGTCATCTTCAGGAACAATAAAGGAGATAATGACTATTATACTTATAGGATTAATATTTGATATAATCAATACCTGGGTGCAGAATGTGGCGTTGTTAAGGTATTATGTTGAGCATATCAAAGGGAAGAGAGCGCATAAGCCAATGCCAATCTATGCAGCCAAAGAAGAGGAAAAATACGAGGATGAAGCTGCTGAAGTCTTTGAAGAAGCTGAGGCAGAGGTTCAAAAAGAAGAGACAAGCAAGCAAAAGCTTGCTGTTCCAGAAAAGGACAGGCTTTTCTGAAAGTAAGTGAGATAATAAAGATGTCAAAATTTAAAAAAATATTCACAAATGTTAGAGTAATACTGGTAATTGTATTCCTACTATTGACTGTAATAGCTATCCATCCAAACCCGTGGGCAGAGGGGCTTGCGATTAGAAGCGTTGCCAAGAACAGTTCTGCAAGCATTGCAGGAATACAAAGCCCCACCCCAACCATAACTCCTATGAACAGGGAGCGTGTGCTCTTAATCAACAACAAGCCAGTCAACTCACTTGCTGATTACTATAACTTTACAAATCGCTTAGATATCAACAGGACTTTTACTATTAAGACTAATAAGAACATTTACAAGCTGACAACCAAACCAGCGTATAACATAACCTATCTTAATGAGACTGAGCTGCAAAACATTACAGAACAAATCTACAATGCAACCCTAAATCAGACAGTTAACATTACAAGAACTATAGAAGTTCAAAAAACCCAAGTAGAAATAATAGGAATGGCAGATGTTGGGCTTAGCCTTTACCTAGCGCCTAAGAATAATATAAGAAAAGGGCTTGACCTTATAGGAGGAAGCAGAGTAGTTCTCAAGCCCCAGAGCAATGTTAGCCAGCAAGACCTTGATTCTACAATGGATAACATAAAGCAAAGGCTTAATGTTTATGGATTGTCAGATATTATTGTAAGGCAAGCCTCTGACTCTCCAATTGGCGGGAACAAATTCATAATAGTTGAGATAGCAGGAACAACCAAGGAAGAAGTAAAATCACTCCTCGCAACCCAGGGAAAATTCGAGGCAAAAATCGGCAATGCCTCTGTCTTCAGAGGAGGAAGAGATATAACCTATGTTTGCAGGACTGCAGAATGTTCAGGCATAGACCCTCAAGCAGGTTGCGGGCAATCATCAGGCTCTTTAGGAGGCTGGGTGTGCAGGTTCACATTTAGTATAGCTTTAAGTCCAGACGCAGCCCAGAAACAAGCAGACACAACCAAAGACCTGGAAGTTGTGGTTGAGCAAGACCAGAATTACCTTTCGCAATCATTAGAATTATATCTTGATGACGAGCTTGTCGACACCTTGAAAATAGGGGCAGAACTAAAAGGCAACCCTGTAACAGACATAAGCATTTCAGGAAGCGGAGCAGGCGCAAATGAGCAAGAAGCAATCAATGACGCCCTGAAGAACATGAAAAGGCTGCAGACAATACTAGTCACAGGAAGCCTGCCAGTAAAGCTTGAAATGGTGAAAATAGATACTATCAGCCCGGTGCTCGGAGAAGCCTTCGTAAAGAATGCCTTGATGATAGGAGTAATAGCAACACTCGCAGTAACACTTATTGTATTCATAAGGTACAGGAGGCTTGTTGTGAGCATACCCATATTGATAATCATGGTATCAGAACTATTTATAATGCTGGGAATAGCAGCGCTCATAGGATGGAACCTTGATGTTGCAGCAATCGCAGGAATAATCATTGCAATAGGAACAGGAGTGAATGACCAGATAGTAATTGCAGATGAAACCCTTAGCGGAGGGGCGAGGGTGCAGTACTCTAACTGGAAGGAAAGGCTAGGAAAAGCCTTCTTCATAATCTTTACAGCCTATTTCACCATAGTAGTTGCAATGCTCCCACTGTGGTTTGCAGGCGCAGGATTATTAAAAGGATTTGCACTCACCACCATAATAGGAGTAACAGTCGGAGTATTAGTAACAAGGCCAGCATACGCGAAGATTGTAGAGATACTCTGCGCAAAAGAAGAATAAATCATGTTCATCGGGCCCGTGGTCTAGCGGCTCAAATCTTTACAAAAGAATCGTGAAGGTTTCCGCAGATGATATCTCTTTGACGTGAGCACATGAAAAAGCTGCTCTCAAAATGGAGAGGGTCACCGGTTCAAAACAGCTTTTCATAACAAAAGCTGGCAAAAGTACTTAAGGAGGGCATTAACTTCGTTAAGTCCTCCGAACTGCTTACAGCCGAAAAGCTGGTGAAAGTCCGGTCGGGCCCACTAATTATTAAAAAAAGGCATATGGAGTGGGGCTTTGCGAAGCAAATGCCCCACACTAATACCTTTGTCAACTTTTCGTAAAAGTTGGTTCAAATCCGGTCGGGCCCATCATTATTTTTTTCTTAAAATAAAAAAGTATATAAACCCTAACTTAGAGTAATGTTCTAGATAAAAAGAGGGTTGAAATAATGTTCTTAGAGCTCATCAGAGGAATATTCACGTTGTCAAACGCATTCATAGCAGTCTTCATCGTGGTTTACGCCTTTCTCTTCCTTAAAAAAACCAGGAGCCACTATGAAAGAAGGCCATGGGACTATCTTTTTATGGCGAGCATAATATACTTGACATATACCTTGGCGATAATGCTTCTTACCCTTTACAATGTGCAAGTAATACTAAACCTTAGGCTTGATGAGTTGAATGTCTTTTTCCAGTTTTTATACACAGGGCTCATTCTCCTGGCATTTATCAGTCAGACAGACCTGATATTCAAGAATGAGATAATTGTAATAACAAGAAAGCTAGAGCCGAGCGTGAAAACTCACCTCGAGGAAAAGATTGAGAAAGACATTGTGGAAGAGATAAAAGAACAGGAAGCTCCAATAGAAAAAGGAATAACCGAGGAGAAAAAAGGAACAGAGCAAAAGGAAAAAAATCGGAAATCAAAAAGAAAATAAAGATAAAGTTTAAAAACCCAGATAAAGCACCTTCTAAACAACCTTTCATGACAAAGGTTGACGAAAGTATTAGTATGGGACATTAACTTCGTTAAGTCCCATTCCATGCACGTCTTTTAGTCATTTGCGCCGATGGTTTAGTGGTAAGCTTTTGCGAAAAGCTTAAGCAAAAAAGGCGACTCCTAGTGCTTCGCACCGGAGTCCCCTAAAAAAATTATTTTATAACGCGCCGATGGTTTAGTGGTTAGAATACGGCCTTGCCAAGAGATTTTTGCAAAAATCTCGTAAAAAGGTTTAAGGAGGATATTTACTTCGTAAAATCCTCCGGAACTTACGAAATGCAAAAACTCCGCAGAGAGGCTGTAACCCGAGTTCGAATCTCGGTCGGCGCATCTGGAGAATGCAACTCTAGGGTATGTGCGCCGCTAGCGCGCTATAGGTTTCAGTTAATATCTCTTCTTAAGGATTCAATTTGAATAGCGGGTTTGCACACTAATAGAGTTCTGCGCATTTCAGAAGAAGCTTATCCATACATAGTAGATTCCTGCGATTATGAACACTGCTCCAACAACCTTCTGCACAATGTTTTCAATTTGTTGTATCTTGTTCATTACTTTTCCAAGCTTTGAAACGCTGTGCACCAGTATGAATGATAGTATTATCACTGGCAAGCCTGTGGCTAAGGCAAATACCAGTGGAATCAAAATGGCATCTCCTGTTTTTATTGCCAATGGTATGAGCATTCCGAAGAACAGCACTCCGCTTATTGGGCAGAATGCCAGGGCAAAGATGACTCCTAAGAGGAAGCTTCCCAGGAATCCTTTTTTTGCCAGTTTATCTTTTAGCAGCTCAAGTTTCTGGCTTTTCTTGAAAAGGTTTATCTTAACTATATCAAGCATTAAGAGCCCTATCAGTATAAGCAATGGTCCTAGTATTTTCTTCCATTGGCTTTGCAGGAATAATGATATTGGTTGAATACTGACTCCGAACCATACGATGAGGGAGGCTAATGCTATGTATGTGAACATTCTTCCGAGAGTGTAGAATAGGCTTACGATGATTGTGTGCTTGCTATCGTCTATCTTTTTTGAGATGTAGGCTATTGCTGTGATATTAGTTGCTAGAGGGCATGGGCTTACTGCTGTGATTAACCCTAGGAAAAAGGCAGCCACTAAAGGGATGCTACTTGTTCCCATCGCCTGTATGAATGTCATTAAGCTCATTTTAGCTAAAATCACCTGCAAGCCTTTTGTCTATGACACTCTTGAGATAGAGCAAATAATCATCCTTGTTGTTTATCTTAAGCCATACATCAGTGTTTTGTTCAGGATGGAAACCTTGGCTATCATAAACCCCAATCCAGAGTGATGAGCCGCCTACGCCATATTTTGTGGCTAATTCCTTATTCTCTGGTAGATCATAGTTGATTGATTGGAAGACAATCTTTCCTGAACGAATTTCGTCTTGGTAAAAAAGGTTTACAGTCTCTTCTGCATAAGCCCCAACAGTCTTACATGAGTAGCACTGGGCTGTTCCATGGAAGTGGTAGACTTCAACTTTCTGGACTTCCGCATTTGCTTGCGAAATGTTTTCTGCGCCGTAAGTATTGGCTCCAGATTGTGTCTGCACATTTTTCAGTTCTGAACTGCACCCTACTAATGCTATCGCTGTGATTAAAATTAACAATGCCATAATGTTTTTGTAATTTCTCATATTTAGCCCTCCTATATTAGTGCATTAAACAAGTATCCTGTAAAGATAATCCCTAGCGTGACTATGCCAAAATACAATATCAGAAGTTTTGTCTTCATAACTTTTCTTAGTATCATCATCTCAGGCAGTGATAATGCTGTGACTGCCATCATGAATGCCAATGATGTGCCTAAAGGCAGTCCTTTTGCAATAAGTGATTGGACTACTGGCAGAATCCCGGCGGCGTTTGAATAAAGCGGAACGCCAATCAATACGGCAATTGGAACTGCAAACCAATTGCCTTTTCCAGCAATATTTGTCAAAAGATTCTCTGGCGCATAGCCATGTATGAACGCACCTATGCCTACACCTATGATGACCCATGGAAAGACCTGTTTAACAATTCCAGCAGTATCATCATAAGCAAGCCTCATTCTTTCCTTCCAGGTTCTTTTTTCAGCTTTAAGGTTATTCTTAACCTTAATCTTCCATACATAATCCTGGACCAGGTGCTCAAGCTTCAGTTTTCCAAGAATAAAACCAACAACTATTGAGATGACCACTCCTGAAACAATGTAGATTGCTGCTATCTTCCATCCGAACAATCCTAGCAGTAACACTGCTGCAACTTCATTTATCATTGGAGCAGCAATAAGGTAGGACAGGGTAACTCCTAAAGGAACTCCTGACTCCACAAAACCTATGAATAAAGGAACTGCTGAACAAGAACAGAACGGGGTAACGATCCCAATAAGCGATGCCAGAACATTCCCAAAAATCTCATACTTGGTTGAGAGCACCTTCTTAATCTTATCTGGCGGAAGAAAAGAGCGAATAACGGCAAAGCCGAATATTATGACGCAAAGGAGAATGAATATTTTAATGACATCATAAATAAAGAAATTAACTGCTCCTCCAAAAATGTTTTCCTTTGCTAAACCAAAAACTGAATAAGTAAGCCAATTAGCAAACAATTGAATAGGATAGAATAAGTCCATTTTATAGCCACTTCTTTATCTCAGAAACATCAACTACTTTGCCGAAGCTTTTGACTTTTCCGTCAATCACTATCGCCGGGGTTGACATCACTCCGTATTCTATAATCTTACTGATGTCAGTCACCTTTACAACTTCTGCTTTCTTCCCAGTCTCTGCAAGGGCTTTTCTTGCGTTCTCCTCAAGCAACTTGCACTTAGGGCATCCAGTTCCTAATATTTCGATTTTCATTTTAATTCCCACTATTTGCAGCAGCCGCATGAGCATCCACTACTATTGCTAGCTTCTTTCTCAGATTTTTTCTTTTTCTTCACATTATTTTTCTTCATATCTATCACCTCGCTTTATTTTTAAGGAAATTTTATTGCCTTTTCAGGGCATATCTTGGCACAGCCCTTGCACATGTCAACGCATGCTTCCTTGTTTTTTACCACTGGCTTGCTATCTTTCTCTTCAAAAACTCCGTGAGGGCAAAAATTATAGCAGGTCAGGCAGCCGCTGCATTTCTTGTCATCAATTACGGGATACCAGTCTTTAGTCATTTCTGCATCTCTTTCCTTGTATTATCTATTAGCTCGCTAACCATGGCTTTTACTTCCTCAGTGGTCTTGTTCCTAACATCAACTCCTCGAAGCTTATTCTCATTAAAGCTTACTGCTGCAAATGATTCCTTGAACATCTTCCTCTGCATCACAGGATCACAGCCAGCAACATACAAGACATCAATATCAGTTCCTTTCAGAAGATTCTTTAGGAACCTGTCGCCATCGTCAGCGCAAAGCTGAGGATGAATGGCAGCGAACTCAACATTGAAGTTCTTCCTCACCATGTTCGTAATCTCATAAGCGTTCTCCTTCGCAAACGAAGGGCAAGTTCCCTGGCACACACAAAATAAAAATCCTTCCTTCATATTAATTCACCTCATCACCTACTTGTTTTTCTCAAGCAGCTTGAATGCTTCAGCCACCCTTTTGTCTTTTATTGAGTAAAGTATCATCTTTCCCTGTCTCCTGTGCTTGATAAGGCCCCACTCTGTTAGTTTTGCTAGGTGCATTGAGCAGTTTGACTGGGTCCTGCCTATAATTTCCGGGATTTTGCAGGCGCACAGCTCGCCATCTAGCAAGGATTTCAGTATTTTGTGCTTGGTCTCCTCACCCAAAGCTTTGAAGAGATAAAGGTCTGATTTCATATATCAACAGCTATTGATATGATATATATAAAGTTTACTATTCTGCCAAGAACCGGGTTCAAATCGAAATAATTTTAAAGATAGAATACTGAGAAACATATGTTCCTGATTAAAAGAATGCCAGGCCCATCAGGAGTAATGTTACTGGCGGTAGCGACTGCAACTCTAGGGCTTGTGTGCGGTCGGCGCATATTTTTCTTTTCTCTTATTTAACGTCTATTCCTTAATTTAATGCTGAATAATAATATTGCTGCGCAGGATGCGAATTCAAGCCCAGATA
>Ga0315290_10001586_pt1 | contig 15613 bp, 10 predicted proteins | sample YL17G12_0_MG_FD_203627 | JGI IMG/M metagenome (GOLD analysis project Ga0315290, IMG submission 203627) | Sediment microbial communities from Yellowstone Lake, YNP, Wyoming, USA - YL17G12_0 | ecosystem: Environmental > Aquatic > Freshwater > Lake > Sediment | place: USA: Wyoming | collected... | reverse complement strand
CCTTGGCCCGGGTGTTCTTGTAGAAGTTCATGATGTAGATGCGCACCGCGTAGGCGACGACGTAGAGCCCCATGATGGTCATCGCCGCGCCCGAGTTGAAGAACTCGAAGCCGCCCTTGCCCGGGGCGACGTCGCGGTGCAGGACGGCGGCCGAGCCCAGGCCCAGCCCCACGAGCAGATCGACCACGCCGTTGATCACCGACGGCACCCACAGCACGTTGACGCCCACCGCCAGCAGGGCGAACACCACCGCCCAGTTTTCCTCGGCGTAGACGCGCTTCCTGAGGATGCCCTGCCGGATCTGCGCCGCGTCCACCAGGCGGCTGATGACGATGATGCTGCCCCGCATGATGACCATGGCCACCATCACCGAGATGGGCAGGGTGTACATCAGGGTGGTGGTGGGGATGATCACCGCCGTGCAGATGCCCGACGGCAGGATGTAGAACAGCTCCGAGGGGAAGCGCAGCCTGCCCCACTGGACCGAGCGGTTCGAGCGCAGACGGATCCAGCGCAGCAGGAAGACCACGCCGAGGGCGAAGAGCGTGCCGCCGAGCGTGTTGTTGGCCAGGTAGGTGACGTCCCTGCGGTAGAGCGGCGAACCCGGCAGGCCGGTGAAGTACTTCGCGAGGACCCCGGTCAGGACGTAGAAGCCGTAGTACCCCGCGCACAGCTGCAGGAGCCGTCCGGTGCTGCCGGGGGCTGTCTTCCAGGAGATGGCCGTGTCCCGCTCCTTTGCCTGGGGTCCCGCGCTCCGGGGAAGCGAAGGCGGGGGCCGGCGTGGCCGCCGGCCCCCGCCCCTGGATTATCGGCCCGGCGCGCCGCGCGCTTAGCGCGTCCGGCGACCGGACACCGGCGCGCTGCCGACCAGCCTACCGCAGCCGCTTGATCACGTGCCAGCCGTAGGGGCTGGTCTGCTTGTCGAAGTCGGCGATGCCCACGCCCCCGATCTCGAGGGCGAAAGCTGCGTCGCTGAAACCCTTCACCATGCCGCCCCGCGCGTACTCCGCGCCCTGCTCCACGGTGACGCCGTTGTCGGCCAGGCGGTAGATCCCGGGGAACTGGTCGTCGGTGCTCTGCTGCACCAGATTTCCGAAGTCTTCGCCCTTCTTGCCCCGCTCGAGGATCTCGTAGGCCAGCTTCTTGGCCTCCTCCTGGGTGCGCGTGATGGCTTTGCCCGGCACGCTGCCCTTGAAGCCGACCAGCACGTGCTGCACCTCGATGTGGCCCGCGGCCAGCGCCGCCGGTTGCGGGGCCGGCTGCGCCGCGGCGGCGGTGTCGGCCGGCTGGCCCTCGGTGCCGGTCTCCACAGCGGCCTCCTTCTTCTGGCAGCCCGCCGCGGCCGCGGCGACCAGGATGAGAGCGACGACGACGAACCCTTGCGGCCTCAGACGGAAGATTCTGCTCACAGCGACTCTCCTTGCGTGAGGTATCCGGCGGCGTGTGGCTGGCGCGCGGGCGATCGCCGCCCCTTCACAGGTCCCCGCGACCTTCGAAAGCCCGGAGCTGTCCCTTGACCTCGGCGGACAGCGGTACGGTCTGCTGCCTCTCATAGTCGTAGCCTACCTGCACCGAGCGGCCCTCGACCACCAGACGGCCGCTGGACGCCTCCTCGATGCGGTACTCGGCGTCGAACGAGCTGGTGCCGAGGCGCGCCATGCGGATCCCGACGCGCAGCTTCTCGCGCACGTAGGCCGGCGAGCGGTAGTCCGCGGCCACGTGCGCCAGGATGAACGGCGCCCGGTCGTAGGCCCGGCTCCCGGTCAGGCGCGCCCAGTACTCGGCCCGCGCCACCTCGAAGTAGGTGATGTATACCACATGGTTGAGGTGCCCCATGGCGTCCGTATCGCGAAACCGGGGCTCGATCTCGATGACGACGGGGAATCCCTGCAAGCCTGTCCTCCCTGGGCGCGGCCCGCAGCGGGCGGCCGGCGCCGCGGCGCCCCCGCGCGTACCCCCCGGGGCCGGAGTTGTGATACAAGCGGGGGCGGATCCCCCGGGGTCGACCCCGGGAATCTAAGGACTCCGGCGCCGGCGGGCAACCGTTCCCCGCGCCGGGGGTGGGAGGTAGCGCGACATGACGTCGAAGGGCACGGCGGCGCCCCGGCGCCGCATCCTCCTCTGGCTGTGGATGGCCGGCGCTCTCGCCGGCCTCGCCGCGCTGGCCGTCGTCGCCGCTTTCGCGATCGTCACCCCGGAGCGGGCCCGCGGCTTCACGCAGCAGGTACTCTCGCAGGCGCTGTCGCGCGAGGTGCGCTTCGCCTCCGCCCGCCTGTCGCTGTGGCCGCCCTTCGGCGTCGAGGTGCGCGACCTGGCGGTGTCCGACCCGGGCGGCCTCCGGCAGGGCACGCTCGCGGCCGCGCGTCGCGTGCGGCTCGGCCTCTCCCTGTGGGGCCTGTTCTCCGGGCGGCTGCAGTTGCAGGGAGTGGAGGTCGAATCCCCGCGCGTCCGCCTGTGGAAGGACGCGCGCGGCAGGGGCAACTGGGAGGGACTGGGCCAGCCGCCGGCCGCCGCAAGATCCACCGGCTGGAACCCGCAGCTCGTCCTGCGCGACCTCCGCCTGCGCGATGGCGGGCTCATCTCGTACGGTCCGGGCCGCCGGCCGGAGCTGGCGCTGGCGGGGCTCGACGTCGCGCTCCACCAGCGCGGCGCCGCGTGGCGGTGGAGCGTCAAGGCCCGCCGGATCCAGACCTACGGCCGCGCGCCTGCCGCCTTCGGGCCGGTCAACGTCGAGGGCAGCCTGCAGCCCGGCCGCGCCGGCGAAGCCACGGCGTTCCGCTACCTGGGCGAGACCCGGGACCTCGTCTTCGAGGGACGAGGCTCCTTCACGCCGGGTGCGCTCGCCATCGACAAGGCCCGGTTGCTGTTCAAGACCCGGAACGCTTCGGTGGAGGACTTGACGGCGCGCGTCGCGTTCGACTCCACGGCGGTGCGCGTCACGCGCCTGGCGGGACGGCTCGGCCGCTCGCCCTTCGAGCTCAGCGCCACGCTGGCGCCGCGGTCGGTGCAAGGCCTGGCACGGGCGCACCTCGACCTCGCCGACGTTGCGCGGCTGGCGTTTGCCGGCAACGCCGCGGCGGCGAGCGGGCGCGCCCAGCTGGCGCTGCGCTTCCGCGGCGCCGCGCTCGACCCCGATTCGCTCTATTGGGAGGGCGCCGTCAACCTCCTGGGCGTCGGCTGGCAGCCGCCCGACGGCAACACGCCGCCGCTCTCCGCGGTCAACGGGCGCGTCTGGGCCGACGGCCGCGTCGTCACGGTCTCCGGTCTGACCGGCCGCCTCGGGCCCGTCCCCTTCCGCGTCAGCGCCCGCATCACGCGCCCCCAGGCGCTCGCCTCCGCCCTGGACCCGCAGCGCCGCCCCGACGCGCCCACCGCGGAGGTGCGCTTCGACGTCACCACCGGCGCCATCGACGCGGCCAAGCTCTTCCCACCCGGCAAGCCGATGGCGATGGCCCCAGCCTTGACCGCCGAGGGCATCGCCCACATCGAGCGGTTGATCGGCGGGCGCTTCGACGCCCGCGACCTGGTCGCGCAGGTGCGCTACGACCGTGGCGTGGTGGAGGTGGTGGCTGCCAGTGCGCGGGTCTACGGCGGCAGCGCGACCGGCAGCGGCCGCTTCGACGTGCGCGACATGAAGAAGCCGGCCTACGACCTCAAGCTGCAGGCGCAGGCGCTGCAGACCGGCGAGCTGCTGGCCGCGTGGACGCCGTTCCCCCGCCTGCTCACCGGCACCCTCGACTTGGGCCTGGGCCTGGCCGGCTCCGGCATGGAGGTCCGTGACGCGCTCCCCAGCTTGACGCTCGACGGCCTGGCGCGCGCCGTGGGCGGCCGCTTGTCCGGCTCGCCCGTGCTCGCGGCGGCGGCGCGCTGGACGGGGCTGGCCGACCTCGCCGCGCTCGACTTCCGCGATCTGCTGTGGCGTTTCCGCGTCGCGGGCGGGCGCATGGCGATCGCGGAGACGTGGATCCGCACCGACCGCGGGGATTACTCCGTGGAAGGCGAGGTGGGGCTGAACGGCGACCTCGCGCTGGCCGTCGCGGCGGTGCTGCCCGCCACCCGCCTCGGCGCGCTGCCGCCCCAGGTGCGAAGCGCCGCCGGATTCTTCCAGGACGACCAGGGCCGCGTGCTCCTCGACTTCGGCATCGGCGGCACGGTGAAGAGCCCGCGCTTCTCGTGGCGCACCGACCGCGCCGCCGCGCGCTTCGCCCAGCGTCTGGAGAGCGAATTGCGCGGACGCGCCGCCCCCTACCAGCAGGCCTTCGAGGACACGCTCGCCCGCGCGCGCGCCGCCCTCGAGAGCCGGCTGGCGGCCGCGGCCGAGCGCGGCCGCAAGGAACTGGACGAGGCCGCCGAGCGCGAGCAGAAGCGCCTCGAGGAGAAGGCCAAGAGCTGGCTCGGCGGCTTCCTGCCGGGCCCGCACCAGCCGGCCGGAAGCGACACCTCCGCCGCCGCCCCGCTCGCCCTGCCCCCGGCCGACAGCGCCGCCGTCGCCGACACCGCCGGCGCCGACACCGCCGGCCGTCCGATGCCGTGACGCACCCGCTCCCCCCGGCCGGCGCCGCGCGCGTCCCGCCGCCGCCCGATCCCGCGCGGCGCGCGGATTACGAGCACTGCCTGCGCGTGGCGCGCCACGCGGAGAACTTCCCGGTGGCCAGCCGGCTCCTGCCGGCCCCCTTCCGCCCGCACCTGGCTGCCGTCTACGCTTTCGCCCGCGGCGCCGACGACCTCGCCGACGAGCCGGCGCCGCGGCTCGGCCCCCACGCGGTGAGCCCCGAGCCGGCCGCGCGCCTCGCCGCACTCGACGCCTGGGAGCGTGGCCTGGAGGGACCGGCCCCCGCCGGGTGCGAGCCCGTGTTCCGCGCGCTCGCCGCCACCCGCGCCGCCTGCGGCCTGCCGACCGCGCCGTTTCACGACCTGCTCACCGCCTTCCGCTGGGACGTGGAGCGGTCCGGATACGCCACCTGGGCCGACCTGCGCCGCTACGCCGACTGCTCCGCCGCTCCCGTGGGGCGCCTGGTCCTCGCCCTGGGCGGGGTGAGCGACGCGGCCCGCTTCGCACTCAGCGACGACCTCTGCGCCGCGCTCCAGTTCACCAACTTCTGGCAGGATCTCTCGGTCGACTGGCCGCGCGGGCGCCTGTACCTGCCGGAGGAGCTGTGGCGGCGAGACGGCGTCGAACGCTCCGCCCTCGAGCAGGCCGCGCCGCGTGCGGCCGGCGGCCCGCTGCGCCTGGCGGCCCTCGGGGCTCCCGCCGCCACCGCCTTGCGTGACGCCTTGGCCGGCGCCGTCGCCCGCACGGCCCGGCTATTCGCGTCCACGCGGGAGCTCCCGGAGCAGGCCGGCGCGCCCCTCGCCCTCTACCTGGCCGCCGTGTGGGAAGGCGGGAGCGCCGTGCTGCACCTGGTCCGCGCCCTCGGCGGTCGCGCCTTCGAACTGCGGCCGCGGCTCGGAGCCGCGCGGCGCGCCCGCACGCTGTGGCGCGCCTGGCGGCGCGTGGGGACCCGATGACGGCGGTCCCGAAGGGCTCGTCGTTCGCGCCCGCGTTCTGGCTCCTGCCGGCGCCCGAGCGCGCGGCGCTCGCCGCGCTGCACCGCTTCTGCCGCGCGACCGACGAAGCCGTCGACGACGCCCGCGGCGGCCCGGCCGCCGCGGGCGCCCGCCTCGAGATCTGGCGGGCCGAGGTCCACGCCCTCTACGGCGGCGGGTCGCCCGCCACCGCCGAGGGCCGCGCGCTGGCGCCGCACGTGCGCCGCTACGGCTTCGCGCGCTCCGACTTCGAGCGCCTGCTCGACGCGTTGGCCCTCGACATCGCCGGCCCGCGCCTGACCACCGTGGCCGACCTCGAGCACTATTGCGAGGGGGTGGCGGCGTCCCCCGGCTACCTGGCCCTGGGCATCTTCGGCTGCCCGCGCGCGCGTGAGTACGCGCGCCGCCTCGGCCTGGCCCTGCAGCTCACCAACATCCTGCGCGACGCCCGCGAGGACCTGAGCCGCGGCCGCGTCTACTTCCCCCTGGAAGACCTCCACGCCGCCGGCGTCAGCGTCGCTGTACTGACCGCCGCGGCCCTCGACACCGCACCGGCGCCGCCGGCGGTGGCGCAGCTCGTCGCCGCCCAGCGGGCCCGCGCCCGCGACTGGTTCGGCGATGCCGGCCGCGCTTACCGGACCCAGTCTCCTGCCGACCGCCGCCGCCTGACCACGGCCCGCGCCATGGAGCGCCTGTACCGCCTGCTCCTCGCCGCCCTCGAACGCCACGAGGCCCTCCCCCGCCGGCGCGTGCGTCCGACCGCGCTCGCCGCCCTCGCCGCCGTCGCCCGCGCCTGGGCCGAGGGCGGCCTGGTGGGCGGCTAAGGTCCCGGTGAGCGACGCCGGCTACGACGTGGCCGTCGTCGGAGGCGGTATGTCCGGCCTGGCCGGCGCCACGGCCCTCGCCGAGCTCGGCTGGCGGGTCGGCGTGATCGAGGCCCGCGCCGCTCTGGGCGGCCGCGCCACTTCCCGGCGCGACGAGCGGCTGGGCTGCGAGGTGGACAACGGACCGCACCTCTTTGCCGGCGCGTACCGGGAGGTGGCCGCGCTCCTCGGCCGCCTCGGCACGGCCGACCGGCTGCGCCGCGCGCCGCGATTGCGCGTGCCGCTGCGCGAGAGCGGCGGCCGGAGCGCCGTGCTCGAATGGGGCGCCGCCCCCGGGGTGCTCGGCCTGTCGCAGGGCTTCGCGCGCTTCCGCGTGCTCTCGGCCGCCGATCGGGCCCGCCTACTCGCCGTGCCGCTGGCCGCCGGGCACGACGAGACCGAGTCCGACGGGCCGCTCGGCGCCTGGCTCGACCGCCTGGGCCAGACGCCGGCCGCCCGGCGCTGGCTCTGGGACCCGATGGCCAAGGCGGTCTTCAACGAAGACCCCGCCCGCCTCTCCGCGCGCCTCTTCGCCACCGTGGTCCGCCGCTTGTTCCTCGGCGGGGCCCCTGCCGCCGCGCTCGCCCATCCCGTCGGCGGCCTGTCGCATCTGTACGCGGAGCCCGCCGCCGCTTATCTCGAGGCCCGCGCGTCGCGCGTGCTGCGGGGCGTGGGAGCGCGCGCCGTGCGCCCCGCCGGCGACGGCTGGGAGATCCACCTCGACGAGGGCGAACCGATCCGCGCCCGCACCGTCTGCCTCGCCGTGCCGCCGGAGCGGGCGCTCGCCCTGCTGTCGGCCGGCGGGCAATCGGCCCCGCCCGCCCTCGCGGCGGCCGCGGGCGTCACCTACGCACCCCTGATCAGCGTCCACTTGCGCTTCGAGGGGGACGCGCCGCTGCTCGACGAGCCCTTCGCCGGCTTCGTGGACGGCGACTTCGCGTGGTGCTTCGACCGCACCGCGCTGGGCGGCGCCGGCGGCCCCGGCCGCCAGGTGAGCCTCGTGGCCCCCGGGGCCCGCGCCCTGCTCGAGCTTACCGCCGAGCAGATCGCTGCCGCCGCCCGCGCCGCGCTCGGCGTGCACACCGGCGCCGCCGGCGCGCGCGCCGTGACGGCCGCGCGCGTCGTCAAGGAGCCGCACGCCGCGCCGTCGCTGACTCCCGAGGCCGCGCGGGCGCGGCCGGCCACGCGCACGGAGATCCCAGGGCTCGTCCTGGCGGGCGACTGGACCGACACCGGGCTGCCCGCCACCCTGGAGGGCGCGGCGCAGAGCGGCCACGCCGCGGCCCGCGCCCTGCACCGCCGCCTCTGCGGCGGCCGGCCGTGATAGAGTCCGCGCCGTGATCCTGCTCGCCCTGCTGCTCGTCGCCCTCAACGGGTTCTTCGTCGCGACCGAGTTCGCGATCGTCAAGGTGCGCGCCACGCGCATCCGCGAGCTGGCCGAGGAGGGCAACGCCACCGCCGCCGTGGCGGCCCGGGTCATCTCCCGCCTCGACGCCTACCTCTCGGCCTGCCAGCTCGGTGTGACCCTGGCCAGCCTCGGGCTGGGCTGGATCGGCGAGCCGGCCTTCGCGCATCTCTTCGCACCGTTGTTCGCCATGCTGGGCCCCTGGGCCGCGGCCGGCTCGCATGCCGCCGGCGTCGCCGTGGCCTTCTTGCTCATCACCGTCCTGCACATCGTGCTCGGCGAACAGGCTCCCAAGGCCCTGGCCATCCGCTTCGCCGAGCGCACCACCCTGGTGGTGGCCCGCCCCATCGACTGGTTCTTCGGCGTCTTCTACCCCGCCATCTGGGCGCTCAACGGCATGGCCAACGGCGTGCTCCGCCTGCTCGGCCTGCCGGTGGCCTCGAGTGAGGAGCGCGCCCACAGCGAGGAGGAGCTGCGCATCCTGCTCGCCGAATCCCTGGGCAGCGGCGCCCAGAGCGAGCGCCGCCGCCTGCTCGTCGAGCAGGCGCTGGACTTCCCCACGCGCCGGGTCCGCCAGATCATGGTGCCGCGCGCCGACGTCGCCTATCTCGATCTCTTGCACCCGCTGCCGGAGATCCTCGAGACGGCGCGCCGCGAGGCCTACACGCGCTACCCGCTGTGCCGCGACCATCTCGACGAGGTCGTGGGCATCGTGCACGTGCGCGACCTGTTCGCCGCCGCCGGCTCCTTGCGATCCTCCGAGGACCTCGTGCGCCTGGCGCGCGAGCCGCTCTTCGTGCCGGAGACGGCCACCGCCGATCAGCTGCTCCGCCTGTTCCAGAGCCGCCGCCAGCACATGGCCGTCGTCGTGGACGAGTACGGCGGCACCTCCGGCCTGGCCACGCTCGAGGACGTGCTCGAGGAGCTGACCGGCGAGATCCAGGACGAGTTCGACACCGAGGCCCCGCCGGTGGAGGACGCCGGCGAGGGGCGCGTGCGGGTCTCGGGAAGCCTGCCGGTGGCCGATCTGGCGCGCCACCTGGGCGTGGAGATCGACACCGAGGATGCGGTCACGGTCGGCGGCCTCATCCAGGAGACCCTCGGGCGGGTGGCGCGCACCGGGGATCTGGTGCGCGCCGGCGACCTGGGGCTGGTGGTGCTCGAGACGCGCAGCCGCCGCGTCGTGCGCGTGCTGGCCGGGCCGTACGACGCCGTGGCGAAGGGCGCGCGCTAGACGGCGCTCCTCGCCAGCGCCTCGCGGCGCAGCGCCTCCAGCTCCGCCGGCTCCTTCGGGCAGGCCGCGGTCAGGTTCTCGCAGCCGGTCGCCGTCACCAGCACGTCGTCCTCGACGCGGACGCCGATCCCCCTCCAGCGCGGGTCCACCTCGCCGCAGTAATCGCCGAAGTACAGCCCCGGCTCGATCGTGAGGATCATGCCCGGCTCCAGGACCCGCGCCTGGCCGCCGGCCACGTACAGGCCGGCGTCGTGCACGTCGAGGCCGAGCCAGTGGCTGGTGCGGTGCATGTAGAACGGCTTGTAGCCGTTGTCGGCGATGCGGTCGGCGAGCGGGCCCTTGAGCACCCCGAGGTCGATCAGGCCCTGCGTCAGGATCTCGACGGCGCGGTTGTGCGCGGCGTCGAAGGGCTTGCCGGGGCCGACTTCGGCGATCGCCGCCTGCTCGGCCGCGAGCACGACGTCGTACACGGCCCGCTGATCGCGCGTGAAGGCGGCGCCCACCGGGAAGGTGCGCGTGATGTCGCCGCAGTAGGCGTCGAACTCGCAGCCGGCGTCGACCAAGAGCAGGTCGCCGTCGCGCAGCGGGTCGCAGTTCTCGACGTAGTGCAGGATGGTGGCGTTGGCGCCGCCGGCCACGATGGTGCCGTAGCCGGCCCCGCTCGCGCCGCGAGCGCGGAACGCGTAGTCGAGGATCGCCTCCAGCTCGAACTCCCGCATGCCGGGGCGTGCGGCGCGCAGGCTCTCGACGTGCGCCTCGGCGCTGATCTGGCAAGCGCGCCGCATGCGCGTCAGCTCGGGAGCTTCCTTGAGCAGCCGCGTTTCGCCGAGCGGAACCGACGGGTCGCGGATCTCGACCGGGCTGGTGCCGCGGCGCGGCCGCGTCTTCTTGAGCGTCAGCACGGCGTCGAGCACGGTACGGTCCACCGCCGGATTGCGGCCGAGGCCGTAGTAGAGGACGTCGAAGCCCTCGAGCAGCGCCGGCAGCCGCTGGGCCAGCTCGCCGATCGGGTACGCCTCGGCCGCGCCGAAATCGCGGACCGCCCCCTCGACGCCGGCGCGCCGCCCCACCCAGGTCTCGCGCTCGGGGTCGCGGGGCCGCACGAACAGCACGAAGCGCGGCCCGGCCTCCCCCGGGAAGAGCACCGCCACCGACTCCGGCTCGGCGAAGCCCGTCAAGTAGAGCAGGTCGCTGTCCTGGCGGAAGCGGTACTCGTTGTCGCCGTTGCGCAGCGCCTCGGGGGGCGCCGGCAGCACGGCCACCGCTTTCCCGATCTGCTCGACGAAGCGGCGGCGGCGCTCGGCGTACGGCATGGCCGGCAGCTCGGACGGCGCCCGCATGGCGGCGCGGCTGGCGTTCCCTGTCTGGTCCATCGTCCCCCCGAATCCCGCGTGTGAGCGGCGCCCGGCCGGCCGGCGCTGCCGGCCGCCGCGCCCTAGTACGCAGCCAGCTCGCGCATGGCCTGCAGGAGATCGTCCTTCTGCGGCAGGATGGCCTCCTCGAGCGGCGGGCAGTAGGCCACCGGACAGTCGAGCGCGGCCACCCGGCGCACCGGCGCGTCGAGGTCCTCGAAGCACTCCTCGGCCAGCCGGGCGGCGATCTCCGCCCCGAAGCCGGAAGTCAGCGTGTCCTCGTGCGCCACCAGGGCACGGCCGGTCCGGGCCACGCTCTCGAAGACGGCGTCCCAGTCCACCGGGGCCACGGTGCGCAGATCCAGGATCTCGACGTCGATCCCCGCCTCCGCGGCCTCCACGGCCGCGTAGACCGAGCGCTGCACCAGCGCCCCCCAGGTGATCACCGTCAGGTGCGCGCCCGGCCGCACGAGCCGCGCCCGGCCGAACGGCACCATGTAGTCCGGACCCGGATAGGCGGCCTTGGCGTAGGGCTGGCGATAGAGGTGCTTGTGCTCGAGGAAGAGCACCGGGTCGTCGCAGCGGATGGCGGTGCGCAACAGTCCGTTGGCGTCGTCGGCCGTCGACGGGATCACGACGCGCAGCCCCGGGCAGTGCGTGAAGATCGACTCGCCGCACTGCGAGTGGTAGGGCGCGCCGCCCTGCAGGTAGCCGCCGTACGCCACGCGGATCACCACCGGGCACGACCAGGCGTTGTTCGAGCGGTAGCGCAGCATCGCCAGCTCGTCGCGGATCTGCATCATGGCCGGCCAGATGTAGTCGAAGAACTGGATCTCGACCACCGGCTTCAGGCCGCGCGTCGCCATGCCGATGGCCCGCCCGACGATGTTCGCCTCGGCCAGCGGCGAGTTGAAGACGCGGCGGCTGCCGTAGGCCTTCTGCAGCCCGTGCGTCAGCTTGAAGACCCCGCCCTTGCCCGCCACCTTGCCCAGGTGCTCCTCGCGCGTCACGTCGGCGACGTCTTCGCCGAAGACGACGATGCGCGGCTCGCGCGCCATCTCGTCGCGCAGGCAGTGGTTGATGAGCGAGGCCATGGTGGTCGGCTCGCCGGCCGGAGCGGCCGGCGTGGCGAAGGCGTCGGAGGTGGGGTCCGCGTCCTCCGAGTAGACGAAGCGCGCCGCCGTCGAGCGCGCCGGCTTGGCCGCCGCCAGCGCCGCCTCGACGGCCGCCGCGATCTCGCGCTCGACCTCCTGCCCGACGGCCGCGAGCTCCTCGGCGGTGGCCACCCCCTCCTGGACGAGCCGGGCCGGATAGGTGCGCAGCGGGTCGCGCGTCTGCTCTCCGGCCCGCTCCTCCTCCGACCGGTAGAGCGACTGGTCGTCGGACATCGAATGGGCGTAGGGCCGGATGACCGTGGCGTGCACCAGCGCCGGGCCGCGCCGCGCGCGGCAGTGCTCCACGGCCGCGCGCAGGGTCACGAACGAGGCCACCGGATCGCAGCCGTCCACGGTCCAGGCCGCGAGCCCGGGCATGTCCTTGACGACCTTGTAGATGCTGCCGCCCGGGGTCTGCACCTCGACCGGCACCGAGATGGCGTAGCCGTTGTCCTCGATCAGGAAGAGCACCGGCAGGCGCCGCACGCAGGCCGTGGTCAGCGCCTCCCAGAACTCGCCCTGCGACGTGGTGCCTTCGCCCAGTGAGACGTAGACGACCTCGTCGTCGTGGTGCCGGCCGTTGCGCTCGGCCTGACTCTCCTCGCCGCTGTAGTAGACTGCGGCGTCGGCGCAGCCCACGGCCTGCAGGCACTGGGTGCCGGTGGGGCTCGACTGAGAGACGATGTGGAGCCGGCGGTGGCCCCAGTGCGACGGCATCTGCCGGCCTCCGCCGGCGGGGTCGGCCTCGGCGCCCACCGAGGAGTAGAGCATCTCGGCCGGGGTCATCCCCAGGGCCAGGCAAAGGGCGCGATCGCGGTAATAGGGATAGAACCAGTCGTAGCCGGGCCGCAGGGTCATGCCGGCCGCCGTCAGGATGGCCTCGTGGCCCGCGCCCGAGATCTGGAAGAAGACCTGGTTCTGCTTCTTGAGCTTGATCTCCTGGTCGTCGAGACGGCGCGACAGGAGCATGGTCCGGTAGACGCGCAGCAGCCCCTCGCGGTCGAGGCCGGCCTCGGCCAGCGATGACGGGCGGCGGGCGGCTACACGTGCCATCGGCTTCTCCAGGGGTGGCGGGAACGGCCCGCGAACGCGCGCCGCCATGGGGTTGCAGCGGAGTCTAGCACGCCGCCCTCGAGCCGGCCAAGCCGCGGCCGCCGGCGGGCTTCGAGGCCCCCTCGGGGGCCGGGAGGACACGGGGATGAGGCAGCGCACGCGCGACGCATGGCGACAGCTGGTGGGCGCGGAGGCCCCGGCCTCCCTCCTGCCCGTTCTGTACGGGAGCGGCCCGGCCGGCCGCGAGGCCCGCGCGGCCACCCCGGTCTGGAGCCGGGCGCGCGGGCCCTGGGTCTGGGACACCGACGGCCGCCGCTACCTCGACTTCGTCACCGGCTTCGGCGTGGCGGCGGTCGGCCACGCCCACCCCCGCGTGACGGCGGCCGTGGCCCGCCAGGTCCGCCGGCTCGCCCACGGCTACGGTGACGTCCACCCCCACGAGCCACGCGCCCGGCTGGCCGCCCGCCTGGCGGCGCTGGCGCCTTGGCCGCGCGCCCACGTCCTCTGGGCGCAGAGCGGCAGCGAGGCCGTCGAGCTGGCGTGGAAGAGCGCCTACCTCGCCACCGGCCGTCCCGGGGTCCTGGCCTTCGAGAACGGCTATCACGGGGAGTCCGTGGGCGCCCTCTCCCTCACCGGCTTGCCCGCGTTCCGCGCCCCGTTCGCCGGCCTTCTGCCCCGCCGCACCGTCTGGGGCCCCTATGCCGACTGCGCGCGCTGCCCGCTGGGCCTCGTCTTCCCCGCGTGCCGGTTCGCCTGCGTGGGCGAGGCGTTCGCCCGCGCCGACCGCGCCGATCGCCGCGGGCCCGGGATCGGGGCCGTGCTCGTCGAGCCCATCCAGGGCCGGGGCGGCGTGATCGTCCCGCCCCCGGGCTTCCTGCGCGCCGTACGCCTCGAGGCCCGGCGCCGCCGCTGGCTGCTCATCGCCGACGAGATCTACACCGGTCTGGGGCGCACCGGGCGGCTCTTCGCTTGCGAGCACGACGGCGTCGTCCCCGATCTGCTCTGCCTCGGCAAGGCGCTGGCCGGCGGCCTGCCGCTGGCCGCCGTGCTCGGGCGCGCCGCCGTGCTCGCGCCGTGGCGCCGCGCCGCCTCCGGCGCCGAGCCCGCGCACGCCGCGACCTTCCTCGCGCACCCCGTCTCGTGCGCGGCCGCGCTGGCCGCCCTCGACGTGATCGCCGCCGAGCGCCTGCCCGCGCGCGCCGGCCGCCTCGGCCGCCGGCTGCGCCGCGGCCTCGACCGCCTGGCCCGTGCGCACCCCCGAATCGCCGAGGTGCGCGGGCGCGGGATGCTCGCCGCCCTCGCTTTCGCGCGTTCCGGCGGCGCGCCCGATCCCGCCACCGCACGGGCCGTGATGGCCGCGGCCCAGGCGCAGGGCCTGCTCGTCCTCACCTGCGGCAGCGCCGGGCAGGCCGTCTCGCTCACGCCGCCCCTCACGCTCACCGAGGCGCAGCTCGACGACGGTCTGCGGCGTCTCGATCGAGCTCTGGAGGCCGTCGGCGGCCGCCGGTGAAGCCGCCTGCGAGTTGAGTGATAGCGAACCCGACCCGCTCGCCCGCGGCGCGCCCGGCCCGCAGGGCGCAATTCGGGCTGGCCTCGCCGCGAGCGACGGTGACATAATGCTTGCGCTTCACTCTCCCTTTTCCCAGGTCCGTCAAACATCACAGTAGGCACTCCGCCAGGAGGGACCCGATGAAACTGGCTACCGATGTTCGCATTCCTGCAGAGGTAACGCGCACGGTGGCGTGGGGCACGCTGGTCCTGCTCGCCGCCGCCTTCCTCGTCTCGAGCGCGGGTGCCCAGGTGGACGCCAGCCACCCCAAGCTCGATCCCATCCTCCGTTCGGCTATCCTCCTCGGTGACTTCGAGGGGCCGGTGAGCGTCGAGTCGCGCGCGTCGGCGGTCGACGGACTGGTGACCGGCTACAACGTCTTCATTCGCGGCGCGGTCACGGCCGCCGAGCTTGAAGCCCTCGGCGTGGACGTGCGCACCGACCTCGGCGACATCAAGACCGCCTGGATCCCCGAGACCGCGCTCGCCGACGTGCTCGCGCTGCCCGGGGTGCGCCAGGTGCAGGGCTGCGCGCGCACCGAGCCCGAGCTCGAGATCTCGGTGCCCGCCACCGGCGTCAGTTCCCTGCGCGGCGCCGGCCCCGCGTTCACCGGCCTCAACGGCCAGGGCATCATCTGGGGCGACGTCGACTCCGGCATCGACTGGACGCACGCCGACTTCAAGGACCCGGCCGGCCTCACCCGGATCAAGTTCCTGTGGGACCAGACCGACGCCCTCGGCCCCGCCCCCGGCGCCTTCGGCTACGGCAGCGAGTGGACGGCGGCGCAGATCGACGCCGGCCTCTGCCGCGAGACCGACCCCAGCGCCCACGGCACCCACGTGGCCGGCATCGGCGCCGGCGACGGCAGCGCCACCGGCAACGGGCAGCCCGCCTTCCAGTACGTGGGCATGGCGCCGCTGGCCGACATCGTCATGGTCAAGACCGACTTCAGCACGGCCGGCGTGGTGGACGGCGTGAACTACGTGTTCCAGACGGCCGCCGCCCAAGGACAGCTGGCGGCGTGCAACCTCTCGCTCGGCAGCCACTACGGTCCGCACGACGGCACCAGCACGTTCGAGCAGGCTCTGAGCTCCCTCACCGGGCCGGGCAAGGTGCTGGCGAAGTCGGCGGGCAACGAGAACAACTCCAACATCCACGCCGAGGTGTTCGCCACGCCGGCCGGCGGCTACGCGCGCCTCAACGTGCCGAGCCCCTCGAGTGCCGCCAACACGTTCATCGCGGTGGATGGCTACTACGACCAGCTCGACAACATCGCGGTGTCCCTGGTGACGGCCAACGGCACCGTGCTCGGCCCGGTGGCCCGCGGCGCCAGCCTCGTGCAGACCGTCCCCGGCCAGGGCACCGCCTACGTGGAGAACGGGCTCTCGCCGACCAACTCGGGCGACTACGAGATCTACGTCGAGCTGAGCAGCAACGGCGCCGCCATCGCGTCCGGCAACTGGGACATCTTCGTGTA
>Ga0315290_10001585_pt1 | contig 15618 bp, 9 predicted proteins | sample YL17G12_0_MG_FD_203627 | JGI IMG/M metagenome (GOLD analysis project Ga0315290, IMG submission 203627) | Sediment microbial communities from Yellowstone Lake, YNP, Wyoming, USA - YL17G12_0 | ecosystem: Environmental > Aquatic > Freshwater > Lake > Sediment | place: USA: Wyoming | collected... | reverse complement strand
CTACACCTGGTCGATCGCCGCGGGCGCGCTGCCGGAGGGGCTGGCGCTCGACCCCGCGACCGGCCGTCTGCAGGGCACGCCGGCGGTGGCGGACACCTTCCCGATCACGGTCGCGGCCGCCGACTCGCTCGGGTGCACGGGCGCGCGCGACCACGTGCTGACGATCTACGCCACGCCCCCCGCGTCGAGCGTGGCGGCGGATGCCGCCGGCCTCCTCATCAGCAACGGCCACCCCTGCGTGGCCGTGCCGATGGTCTACACCCGCGGCGAGTCGACGCCGGCGGGGAGCGTCCGCGTGACCTTCACGCTGGACATCACGCGGATCGTGCTGTGCACGCCGGCGACCCCCTCCGCCAGCATCCGCCCCGGGCCGTGGCTCGACGGCTATGCCAACACGAGCTTCGCGGTGGCCGACGAAGGCGGCGGGACCTACACGGTGGACGTGGGGCTGATCGGCGAGCCGTGCGGCATCACCGGGGGCGGCAGCCTCTTCACCCTCGATCTGACCGCGGCGGGCCCCGACGGCAGCGGCACGATCACCGTCACCTCGGTCCGCGTGCGGGACTGCCTCGGCGCCCTCGTGCCGGTCGCGCCCGGCCCCCCCGCCGCGCTCGCCATCGACCGGCAGCCGCTCGCACTGCGCCCGGCCGCGCTCCCCGGCGGCTCGGTGGGCGACCCCTACGCCGTCGTCCTCACGACCGACTCCGGCACGGCGCCGTTCGCCTGGACGGTCCTCTCCGGCTCGCTGCCCCCCGGGCTCGCGCTCGACGGGGCGAGCGGCGCGCTGGCGGGCACGCCGACCGCCGTCGTCAGCTCCTACTTCACCGTCGCGGCCGAAGACGTGCAGGGCCGCACCGGGACGCGCAGCTACTCCCTCCCGATCTTCGCCACCGCGCCGGCCTCGTTCGTGAGCGCGGCGGCGGCCGGCCGCTGCATCACCCGCGCGCACCCGCAGGTCGCCGTGCCGTTCGCGTACGCCCGGGTCGACTCGACGCCGGCGCGGGCGGTGAGCGTCACCTTCCAGCTCGACGCGGCCAAGCTCGCCCTGGCCACGCCGGCCGCCCCGGAGGCGAGCGTCCACGCGGGGAGCTGGTTCTCCGGTTACCCGAAGGTGCTCCTCGTCACCGACAACGGCGACGGCTCCTATACCGTGGACGCCTCGCTGCTCGGCGCCCCGTGCGGGATCAAGGCGGGCGGCGAGCTCTTCACGGTCGATCTCGCGGCCGCCGGGGCGGACGGTGAGGGCGCCATCGAGGTGACCGAGGCGCGCGTGCGCGACTGCGTCAACACGCCGGTCCCGGTCACCGCGGGGCCGACCGCCCTGCTGACCGTCGATCTGGCCGGTCCCGCTCCGGTGACCGAGCTCACGGCCGCGCCGCTGACCGTGGCCGGCAGCTCGGACAGCACCACGGGCGTCGCCCTCAACTGGGACCCGGGCGCGGTCGGGCCGGTCGACCTGTACCGGGCGCCGCGCGGCACCTACCCGCTCTACACCGACGCCGTGCCGCCGCCGGACTCGTCGCTCGCGCCCGGCGGGCCGTGGGTGCGCGTGGCCACGAACCCGGCGCCGGGCTTCGTCGACCAGCCGCCCGCGCGGGGCGTGTGGGACTACCTCGCCGTGGTCACCGACTCGTGCGGCGCGACCGCGATCTCGAACCGGACGCCCGGCACGCTCGACTACCTGCTGGGCGACGTCTCGAACGGATTGCAAGCCGGCACCGGCAACAACAGCGTGGGCACCGAGGACATCTCGCTGCTCGGCGCGCACTACGGCATCACGGGCCCCGCCGCGGTGGACCCGGTGGGCTACCTGGACGTCGCTCCGACGCTGAGCGGGATGCCCGACTCGCGGCCGCTGCCCGACCACCAGATCGACTTCGAGGACCTGTTCATCTTCGCGGCGAACTACGGACTTGCGGCAGGCTCGCCGGCGCCGCTCCAGTGGGCGCGGGCCGGGCGCGCGGCGCCGGCCCTGGCGCCGTCGGAGGTCGCCGCCGAGCGCTTCGCCGTGGTCGGGCCGTCGCAGGCGGAAGCAGGGACGGAGGTCACGGCCTCCCTCCAGATGGCGGCCGGCGGGCGCCTGCAGGCGTTCTCGGCGCGGCTGGCGTGGGACGCGACGGTCGTGGAGCCGATCGGCACCGAGTCTTCGGGGTTCGTCGAGGCGCAGGGCGGCGTCGTGCTCTCGCCGCGGCCGGGCACCGTGGACGCGGCGCTCCTGGGCCTGCGCGCCGGCGGGATGACCGGCGAGGGCACCGTGGCGCGGGTGCGCTTCCGCGCGCTGCGCACGGGCGCGCCGGGGATCCGGCTGGGAGTCGTGGACGGGCGGGACGCAGCCAACCGACGGGTGCCGGTCATGGAGACGACGAGCGCGCCCGCGGTACCCGGACAGACGGTGCTCCTCGCGCCGACCCCGAACCCGGCGCGCGGATCGGTGGCGCTGAGCTACACGCTCGCCAGCCCCGGCGCGGTGGCGCTCGCCGTGTACGAGGTCGGCGGGCGCTGCGTGCGCACGCTCGCCAGCGGCGTCCAGGAGGCGGCGGCCTATCGCGTGGCCTGGGACGGCCGCGACGGCGACGGGCGCGAGGTGGCGCCCGGGGTTTACTATGTCTCCCTCGACGCCGACGGCCGCCACCTGACGCGGACCCTGGTTCTCCTCCGCTAGCCGGGAACGACCCTGAGTCGACGCAGAGAGGGCAGATGAGCCGACGCCGCATCCTCGCGCTGGTCGCGATCCTGGCTGCGGCCTGCGCCGCCGGCCCGGCGGCGGGGCTCGCCGCCCCGGTCGCGCCGCCCCCCGGCATCGACCGCGGCGTCGTGGCCGCCCCCGAGTCCCTCGCCGCCGAGGTCGGCGCCGGCGTCCTGCGCCGCGGCGGCAACGCGGTGGACGCCGCCGTCGCCGTGCACTTCGCGCTCGCGGTGACCTTCCCCAACGCCGGCAACCTCGGCGGCGGCGGCTTCCTGCTCGTGCACACCGACTCCGGCGAGGTGGCCATCGACTACCGCGAGACCGCACCGGCCGCCGCGTCGCGCGACATGTACCTGGACGCCGGCGGCGGAGTGATCGAGGGCCTGAGCCTCGACACGCACCTGGCAGCCGGCGTGCCGGGCTCGGTGGCCGGGATGTGGCTCGCCCACCGGCGCTTCGGGACCTTGCCGTGGCGCGACCTGCTGGCGCCGGCCATCGAGCTGGCCGAGCGCGGCTGGCGGCTGCACCGGTGGACGGCGCGCACCTTCGCCGAGGAGTCGCGCAACAACTTCCGCGACTACTTCCACGGCGCCGCCGGCGACCTCCTGGTGCAACGGGAACTGGCCGCTACGTTGAGGCGCATCGCCGAGCACGGGCGCGATGGATTCTATCGAGGCGAGATCGCCCGGCTCCTCGTCGAGGAGATGCGCCGCGGCGGCGGCCGGATCACGGCGGACGACTTGGCGGGCTACGAGCCGCGCCTGCGCGAGCCTGTCGCCGGCACCTACCGCGGCTGCCGCGTCGTCTCGATGCCGCCGCCGTCCTCGGGCGGGGTGGCCCTGCTCGGGCTGCTCAACCTGCTCGAGCGCTTCCGGCCCGACTCGCTCGGCCACGACAGCCCCGCCTACGCGAGCCTCGTGGCCGAGCTGGAGAGCCGCGTCTTCGCCGACCGCGCCGAGTATCTCGGCGATCCGGATTTCACGGCGGTGCCGGTCGCCAGGCTCGCTTCCAAGGCCTACGCGGCGGCCCGCGCGGCCGATCTCGCCCCCGGCCGCCGCACTCCCCCGGACTCCGTCCGCGCCGGCGCCGTCTTGCCGGAGTCCGAGCAGACCACGCACTTCTCCATCGTCGACCGCCACGGCAACGCCGTCGCCTGCACCACCACGCTCAACGACCGCTACGGCTCGGGCATCGTCGTGCGCGGCGCCGGGTTCCTGCTCAACAACGAAATGGACGATTTCTCCGCCAAGCCGGGGGCCCCCAACCTCTACGGCGTCACCGGCGGAGCGGCCAACGCCATCGCGCCGGGCAAGCGCATGCTGTCGTCGATGACGCCGACCTTCGTCTTTCGCGACGGCCGGCTGTGGCTGGTGCTCGGCAGCCCGGGCGGGCCGACCATCTTCACCACGGTGTTCCAGGTGATCGCCAACCTCGTGGACTTCCGCATGAGCCTGGCCGACGCCGTGGCCGCGCCGCGCTTCCACCACCAGTGGCCGCCCCGGGAGAGGGGCGCCGACGTGCTGTACTACGAGCGCGACCGGCCGCTGCCGGCCGCCACCCGGGAGGGCCTGGCGGCGCTGGGCTACGTGCCGCGCGAGCGCGACCCGCTGGGCGACGTGCAAGCCATCGCGATCGGGGACGGGCGGGCGGCGGGCGCCAGCGACCCGCGCGGCATCGGCTACGTGGCGAGGGAGTGAGCCCGGGGAGGACGCGAGGCGGAGATCGGCGGCCCGGTCGGGCCGCGCCGTGCTAGGATGACCGTCGCTGGGATCCGCCCACCGAAGGAGATCCGCCCATGAGCGAAGCTCCGCAGCTGCTGACGCACACCTCCGCCACGGCCATCGATCTCGGCGACAGGCTCACGCAGTTCATCCGCGATTACCGCGGCATGCACGGCGGCGTCACCGACACCGACGTGCGCCACGCGCTGCGCCTGGCCGAGCTGAACGCCGGCGTCTCCCTGCGGCGCGGCACCGCCTCGGTGCTCGCGGCCGGCTTCCTTCTGGCCGGCGTCTTCGCCTACCTCTTCTACCAGGCCACGACCGGTTCCGGGCAGCTGGACTTCGCTGCCATCGCGGTCTTCGGGAGCACCCTGGCGCTGGCGCTGCTGCTCGTCTACCTGATCGCCCGGCGCTAGCCCCCCGCTCCGGCTTCGTCCGCTACCGCTTCGCCCGCTCCGGCTTCGCCCGCCCCCCGCCCCCCCATCGCCAGTTCCGGATCTCGGGCATGTCCTCACCGTGCTCGTTGACGTACTGCCGGTGCTCGATGAGCCGGTCGCGCATCGCCTGCTTGACGTAGGCCGCCGCCGCCCCCAGCCGCGGCACGCGGTCGATCACGTCGCCCACCAGGTGGAAGCGGTCGAGGTCGTTCATCACGGCCATGTCGAACGGCGTGCTGGTGGTCCCCTCTTCCTTGTAGCCGCGCACGTGGAGGTTCTTGTGGTTGGTCCGGCGGTAGGCCAGCCGATGGATGAGCCACGGGTAGCCGTGGAAGGCGAAGATGATGGGCTTGTCGGCCGTGAACAGCTCGTCGAAGTCGCGGTCCGCCAAGCCGTGCGGGTGCTCGCGCGGCGGCTGCAGCTTCATCAGGTCCACGACGTTGACGACGCGGATCTTGAGGTCGGGGAAGTGCTGCCGCAGGATCTCCACCGCCGCCAGCGTCTCCAGGGTGGGGGTTTCGCCGCAGCAGGCCATCACCACGTCGGGCTCGAGGCCGCGGTCGCTGCTCGCCCATTCCCAGATGCCGATGCCCGCCGTGCAGTGCTTGAGGGCGGCGTCCATGTCGAGCCACTGCGGCGCCGGCTGCTTGCCGGCCACGATCACGTTCACGTACTGGCGGCTGCGCAGGCAGTGGTCGGTCACCGACAGCAGGGTATTGGCGTCGGGCGGCAGGTAGACGCGGATGACCTCCGCCTTCTTGTTCACCACGTGGTCGAGGAAGCCCGGATCCTGGTGGCTGAAGCCGTTGTGGTCCTGGCGCCAGACGAGCGAGGTGAGCAGGTAGTTGAGCGACGCGACCGGGCGCCGCCAAGGGATGTGGTTCGTGGTCTTCAGCCACTTGGCGTGCTGGTTGAACATCGAGTCGACGACGTGGATGAACGCCTCGTAGCAGTTGAAGAACCCATGCCGGCCGGTGAGCAGGTAGCCCTCGAGCCAGCCCTGGCACTGGTGCTCGCTGAGCATCTCCATCACCCGCCCGTCGGGGGCGACGTGCTCGTCGTCGGGCGAGATCTCGGCGACGAAGCAGCGGTCGGTCACCTCGAAGAGCGCGCCCCACCGGTTCGACGCGGTCTCGTCCGGGCCGAAGACGCGGAAGTTGCGCTGCGCCAGGTTGAGCTTCATGACGTCGCGCAGCAGCTGCCCCTGCACGCGCGTGGCCTCGGCGTCGGCCGCCCCCGGGGCCGGCACCGGCACGGCGTAGTCGCGGAAGTCCGGCAGGCGCAGGTCGCGCAGCAGCATGCCGCCGTTGGCGTGCGGGTTGGCGCTCATGCGGCGCGCGCCGCGGGGCGCCAGCTCGCGCAGCTCGGAGCGCGGCCGCCCCTGCTCGTCGAACAGCTCGGCGGGGCGGTAGCTCGCCATCCAGTCGGCGAGGATGCGCAGGTGAGCGGGCTTGTCCATGTCGCTCATCGGCACCTGGTGGGCGCGGAAGGTCCCCTCGATCTTGCGGCCGTCCACCACCTTGGGCCCGGTCCAGCCCTTGGGCGAGCGCAGCACGATCATCGGCCAGCGCGGCCGGCCCCGGTAGCCCTTCGTGCGCGCCTCCTTCTGGATGCGCGCGATGGCGTCGAGGGCGCGGTCGAGAGCGGCGGCCATCTTCTGGTGCATGGCCTCCGGCTGCGACCCCTCGACGAACAGCGGCTCCCACCCGTAGCCCCGGAGCAGCGCCTCCAGCTCGTCGTGCGGGATGCGGGCCAGCACCGTGGGCCCGGCGATCTTGGCGCCGTTCAGGTGCAGCAGCGGCAGCACGGCGCCGTCGTGCACCGGATTGAGGAACTTGTTCGAGTGCCAGCTGGTGGCCAGCGGCCCGGTCTCCGCCTCGCCGTCGCCGACCACGCAGGCGACGATCAGGTCGGGATTGTCGAAGGCCGCGCCGAAGGCGTGCGACAGGGCGTAGCCCAGCTCGCCGCCCTCGTGGATCGAGCCGGGAGTCTCGGGCGCCACGTGGCTGGGGATGCCGCCCGGGAAGGAGAACTGCTTGAACAGCTCCTGCATGCCGTCGGCGTCCTGCGGCACGTTCGGGTAGACCTCGCTGTAGGTGCCCTCGAGCCAGGCGGCGGCCACCGGGCTCGGCCCACCGTGCCCCGGACCCATCACGTAGATCATGTCGAGGTCGCGCTCGACGATGGCCCGGTTCAAGTGCACGTAGATGAAGTTGAGCCCCGGCGTGGTGCCCCAGTGGCCGAGCAGGCGCGGCTTGACGTGCTCGCGGCGCAGCGGCCGGCGCAGCAGCGGGTTGTCGTAGAGGTAGATCTGCCCCACCGAGAGATAGTTGGCCGCGCGCCACCAGGCGTCCATGCGGCGCAAGGTGTCGCGGTCGAGCGGCCCGCCGGCCCCGGCGCCCCGCTGTCCGGTTCCGGCCCCGGCGCCCCGCCGTCGCGCGGCGCGTGCCCCTCCCGCCGGCGACGCGCCGCCCCGGCTACGCTCTTTCGGCATCGTCTCTCCCGCCCGCTTCGGGCTCATGCCACCCTCCCACTTCCTTGGCCAGCCAGTCGGCTTCCGCCGGGCCCCAGGTGCCCGGCTCGTACTCGAAGACGGGCGAGCCGCCCGCCAGCACCGGCTCCACGATCTCCCACGCGCGCTCGACCGCGTCCTGGCGCGCGAAGAGGATCGCGTTGCCCTTCATCGCTTCGCCCAGCAGCCGCTCGTACGGCCCCATGTCGTCGATCGAGGGCTCCCGCAGGACGGACAGCTCGGTCATCTGCGTGTCCGCGTCCTCGCCGGGCCGCTTGACCCGCGCCCCCAGCCCGATCTCCATCTCCGGCCCCAGCCGCAACCGCACGTAGTTCGTCGGCCCCCGCGCGTCGCGCCCGACGGGCGGCGGCTTGAGCCGCACCACCACCTCGGTGGCGGTCACCGGCATGCACTTGCCGGCGCGCACGAAGAAGGGCACGCCTTCCCAGCGCCACGAGTCGATCCACAGGCGCAGGGCGGCGAAGGTCTCGACGCGCGAATGGGGATCCACGTCCGGCTCCCGCCGGTAGCCGGCGAACTGTCCGCGCACCAGGTCCTCGGCGCGCAGCGGTCGGATGCCGCGCAGCACCTTGACCTGCTCGTCGCGCAGCGCCTCGTCATAGGTCATCGTGGGCGGCTCCATGGCCAGGAAACCCACGACCTGCAGAAGGTGGTTCTGGACCACGTCGCGGACCGCGCCAACCTCCTCGTACAGCTTGCCCCGGCCCTCGACGCCGAAGTCCTCGGCCAGCGTGATCTGCACGCTCTCCACGTAGCGGCGGTTCCAGATCGGCTCCAGGAAAGTGTTGGCGAAGCGGAACTGGACGACGTTGAGCACCGCTTCCTTGCCCAGGTAGTGGTCGATGCGGAAGATGTGGTCCTCGGGGAAGACGGCGTGCAGGATGGCGTTCAGCGCCTGGGCGGAGGCCAGGTCGCGCCCGAACGGCTTCTCGACGATCACCCGCCCCTCCGCCGAGCAGCCCGACTTGCCCAGTGACTCGATGACCACCGGGAACATGCTGGGCGGGATGGCCAGGTAGTGGGCCGGCCGCCGGGCCTCGCCGAGGCAGCCGCGCAGCGCCTCGAAGGTCTTCGCGTCGCGGTAGTCGCCGTCGATGTACTGCAGGCGCGCCGCCAGTTTCGCAAAGGCCGCGTCGCCGGCCCCATCGCCGTACTTCTCGACGCTCTCCCGCGCCCGGTCGCGCAGCCCGTCCACCGTCCAGCCCGAGCGGCCGACCCCGATCACCGGGAAGTCCAGGGCGCCGCGGCGGGCGAGCGCGTGCAGGGCCGGGAAGATCTTCTTGTAGGCGAGGTCGCCGGTGGCCCCGAAGAAGACCAGCGCGTCGGCCCGCGGGCCGCTCACTTCTCCTCCCGCGGCTCGAGGTGCCCGCCGAAGGCGTGGCGCATCGCCGACAGCACGCGGTTCTGGAACTCCGCCTGCTCGAGCACGCCGCCCGCGGCCGCCAGCGCCGCGACCGCCTCCGGCTCGGGCGCGAAGCCCACGCACTCGTGCCCGGCGCGCCGCCGCCGCCGCGCCAGGTTGGCGCCCATCCGCCCGAGACCGACCATGCCCATCTGCATGCGCGCACCTCCCGATCCAGGGGCCCCTGCCCGACGCCGATCGCCGCGCGACATTGTGCCTGGCCCGGCCCTTCCATACAATGCCGCCGGTTGCCCCTGGGCGGAGGAACTCGTGACCCGCAGAGCCGACGCGTCGCCGAAACGCATCCCTTGTCCCGAGGACCGCCGCACCGCCCTCGACGCCGAGTCGATCGCCTGCTCGATCCTCGACAACCTCCAGTTCGTGCAGGGCCGCCTGCCCGAGGACGCCACCACCCACGACTGGTACCTCGCCCTGGCCCACGCCGTGCGCGACCGCATGCTGCGCCGCTGGAGCGCGACGCAGCAGACCCTGATGCGGCGCGACGTCCGCGTCGTGGCCTACCTGTCGGCCGAGTTCCTGCTCGGCCCGCACCTCGGCAACAACCTCGTGAACCTGGGCATCCTGGAGCCCGCCCGGCAGGCCGTGGCGCGCCTCGGCCTCGACCTCGACGAGCTGCTCGCCGAGGAGGAGGAGCCCGGCCTCGGCAACGGCGGCCTCGGCCGCCTGGCCGCCTGCTTCCTCGACTCGCTGGCCACGCTCGAGGTCCCGGCGATCGGCTACGGCATCCGCTACGAGTTCGGCATCTTCGACCAGGAGATCCGCGGCGGCGAGCAGGTCGAGGTGACCGACAAGTGGCTGCGCGGCGGCAACCCCTGGGAGATCGCGCGCCCCGAGATCACCTTCGAGGTCAAGTTCGGCGGCCGCACCAAGGCGTGGACCGACGCGCGCGGCCGGCGCCGCTACCGCTGGGTCCCCGACCGCGTCGTCCAAGGCACCGCCTACGACACGCCGATCCTCGGCTACCGCGTCAACACCGTGAACATGCTGCGGCTGTGGAAGGCGGAGGCCTGCGAGTCGTTCGACTTCCAGGCCTTCAACGTCGGCGAGTACTGGCGGGCGGTGGAGCAGAAGGTGGTCAGCGAGAACCTCAGCAAGGTGCTCTACCCCAACGACGAGCCGGCCCAGGGCAAGCGGCTGCGGCTCGAGCAACAGTACTTCCTGGTGTCGTGCTCGCTGCAGGACCTCATCCGCCTGCACGGGCTGGCGGGCAACACGCTCGACAACCTCCACTACCTGATCGCCGCCCAGCTCAACGACACCCACCCGGCGCTGGCCGTCCCCGAACTGATGCGGCTCCTGGTGGACGAGCAGGGCCTCGAGTGGGAGCCGGCCTGGGAGATCACCTCGCACGCCTTCGGCTACACCAACCACACCCTGCTGCCCGAGGCGCTGGAGACCTGGCCGCTGCCGCTCTTCGCCTCCGTCCTGCCCCGCCACCTGGAGATCGTCTACGAGATCAACCGGCGCTTCCTGCAGCGCGTGCGCGCCGCCTTCCCGGGCGACGAAGACCGGGTGGCGCGCATGTCGGTCATCGACGAGCACGGCCAGCGCGCCGTGCGCATGGCGCACCTGGCCACGGTGGGCGCCCGGGCGGTCAACGGCGTGGCCGCGCTGCACACCAAGCTGCTCGAGAGCACGGTGCTGCGCGATTTCTACGCGCTCGACCCGGGCAAGTTCCACAACGTCACCAACGGCGTGACCCCGCGGCGCTGGGTGCTGCTCAGCAACCCCGGCCTGGCGGCGCTCATCTCCTCGCGCCTCGGCCCCGACTGGGCGGTGCGGCCGGAGGAGGAGCTGCCCCGCCTGGCGCCGCTGGCCGACGATCCGGCGTTCCGCTCGGTGTGGCGCGAGGTGAAGCAGGCCAACAAGCGCGAGCTGGCGGCCTTCATCCACGCGCGCACCGGAGTGGTCGTGCAGCCGGAGACCCTCTTCGACGTGCAGGTGAAGCGCATCCACGAGTACAAGCGCCAGCACCTCAAGGTGCTGCACGTCCTCACGCTCTACAACCGCCTGCGCCGCGACCCGTCGGCTCCCTTCGCGCCGCGCACCGTGATCTTCGGCGGCAAGGCGGCCCCCGGCTACTTCCTCGCCAAGCTCATCATCCGGCTGATCCACGCGGTGGGCGAGACGGTCAACGAGGACCCGGCGATCAACGGCCGCCTGCGGGTGGTCTTCGTGCCCGACTTCAACGTCACCGTCGGCCAGCGCATCTACCCCGCCGCCGACCTCTCCGAGCAGATCTCGACGGCCGGCAAGGAGGCCTCGGGCACCGGCAACATGAAGTTCGCGATGAACGGCGCCCTGACCATCGGCACCCTGGACGGCGCCAACGCCGAGATCCGCGAGGCGGTGGGAGCCGACAACTTCTTCCTCTTCGGGCTGACCGCCGAAGAGGTCGCCAAGGCCCGCGCCGGCGGTTACGACCCGATGGCCTATTACCGCGCGGACGCCGAACTGCGCGAGGCCCTCGACCAGATCGCGGCCGGCTATTTCTCGCGCGGCGACCGGGAGGCGTTCACCCCGATCGTCGATTCGCTGCTCGGCCGCGACGAGTACTTCGTGCTGGCCGACTACCGCCCGTACGTGGAATGCCAGGAGCGGGTGGCCGCCGCCTTCCGCGACCCGGCACGCTGGGACCGCATGTCGATCCTCAACGTCGCCCGCGTCGGCCGCTTCTCCTCCGACCGGGCGATCCACGAGTACTGCGAGAAGATCTGGAAGGTGGGGCCGATCCCGGTGGCGCTGCCGCGGGGCTAGGAGCCGGGCGGCCGCCCGGCCGCCGGGCTAGCTGTCAGCCAGGTTCTGCTGCACGCTCTGCACGGCGTAGTAGGCGACCTTGACGCCGAGCCCGAGCATGAACGTCAGGAAGGCGATGGCGATCGACGAACCGTCGTCGGTCACCCGGAAATCCACCGCCTGGAAGAGGAACCACCCGAACAGCAGGTTGATCCCCGCCTCGTAGCAGCCGTGCAGGAGGTTCGACGGCAGTTGCACGAGGCTGCGCAGGAACCACGTGACGTAGTCGGCCAGCACCGCCCCGAGGACCGCGCTGTCGAGCAGCACGGCGGCTTCCGTCTGGGTGAGGGCGAAGAGCGCGGCGACCCCACCGTAGACGGCGGTCCGCAGGACGGAGACCAGCGTGCGCGGCGACACCTCGCGGACGCCGCGCATCAGGGCCGCTCCCGAGGGCAAGTTGAGCCGCATGCGGCCTAGCCCAGATTCTCCAGGGCGAACTCCCAGTTGACGAGCTTGTCGAGGACGGCCGCCACGTAGTCGGCGCGCCGGTTCTGGTAGTCGAGGTAGTAGGCGTGCTCCCAGACGTCGATGGTGAGCAGCGGCTTCATCGTCGCGGTCAGCGGGAGGTCGGCGTTGCCGGTCTTGACCACCTTGAGCCGGTCGCCGTCGCGCACCAGCCAGGCCCAGCCGCTGCCGAACTGGGTCGTGGCCGCCGCGGTCAGCTCCTTCTTGCACGCCTCCAGGCTCCCGAATGCGGCCTCGATCTTGGCTTGCAGCGCAGCCGGCGGCGCGCCTCCGCCCGGCGGCCGCAGGCTGCGCCACAAGAAGGTGTGGTTCCAGGCCTGCGCGGCGTTGTTGAAGATGGCGATCTTGTCGGGCTTGCCGGCGACCTCGGCGACGATCTTCTCGAGCGGCAGGTCGGCGTATTCCGTGCCGGTGATGAGCTTGTTGAGGTTGTCCACGTAGGCCTTGTGATGCTTGCCGTAGTGGAATCCCAAGGTGTTGGCCGAGATCACCGGCGCCAGCGCGTCCTCGGCATAGGGCAGAGGCGGCAGGACGTGCGGCGCGGCGGCCTGCGACAGTCGCGGTAGGCTGACGAGCGCGGCGGCGAGCGCGGCGCCGCCGGCGGCGGCGAGGAACTGGCGGCGCGTGACGTCGGGAATCACCGGGGCGTCGTGCTCGGGGCTCATGGGCCCTCCTCTGGCCGCGGCCGGATGGGGTTCGGCCCCGCCGGAGCGGCGGGGCCCCCATGCTACTCCACGACGACCAGCTTGTGCGAGAGCCGGCGCCCCTCGGCGCGCAGCAGCACGAAGTAAAGCCCCGCCCTCGTCCCGCCGCCGGCGGCGTTCCAGGCCGCCGCATGCCGGCCCGCCGGCAGCTCGCCGTCGGTCAGCACGGCGACCTCGCGGCCGCGCAGGTCCACGACGCTGAGCCGGGCGCGGCAGGCGCGCGGCAGCGTGAACTCGACGCGGGCGGTGCCGCGCAGCGGCGAGGGACGCACCGGCAGCAGCGCCAGCCCCGCCGGCAGCCCAAAGTCCGCGGCGACCAGGCTGGCGATCCGGAAGGCGGCCGCGCTCGTCCCCTCCCCCGCGTTGCCGGCGGCGTCGTGGGCCACCACCCGCACGAACGCGTCCACGGTCGTCGGCCCCGTGACCGTCCAGCCGAGCGCGCCGGTGTTGGCCACCCCCGCGGCGAGCGTGTCGTAGGGCCCGCCCGACCCGCTGCGCGACAGCAGCACGTCCACGGCCGTCACCGCCGCGTTGTCGCCGGCGCTCCACTGGAGGCTCGCGAGCGAGTCCACGAAGACCATCTCCCCGCCGTCGGGCGCGATCACGTCCACCACCGGCGCGGCGATGTCGGCGAAGGTCGCGGTCACGGCCTTGTTCGCGTCCATGGTCACGTCCGCCGGGTTCACCGAGCCGGACAGGTCGCCGCCCCACTCCACGAACCCGTAACCGGCGCCCGGCACCGCCTCCAGCGCCACCGTGGCGCCGTGCGCGTAGGCCGGCTGGTCAGGCGTCCGCGTCACCGCGCCGTCGCCGTCCACGGCCACGTCCAGCGTGTAGGCGCGGCTGTCCGGCGTGAGGTCGAAGACGATGTTCTGCCCCACCTCGGCGATGTTGGTCGCCGCCACCAGGGCCGTGCACCCGTAGTAGGAACCGGTGTTGGGATTCGAGGTGGCGTCGAAGCTCGTCTTGCCGGTCGCGCTCGACCAGAAGTCCTGCCAGCCGCCGCCGCTGGTCCCCAGCTCGAGCTGGTAGAGCCCGTCGGCCTGCTCGAGCGCGATGCCGTACCACTTCTCCCCGTTGCTGGGGTTGACCGGCAGGGTGGCGCAGTCGCAGTTGGACTTCCCGTAGTAGACCGTGTCGCTCACGCACTCGGCCTCGTTCGGCCGCCAGAAGGTGCGGCCGAGGACGTTCTCGTCCACGTGATAGATGCACAGCCCGTGCGCCGTCGCACCCATGCGCACGAAGCCCTGGTCGAAGCCGATCGGCTGGCGGTTCTCGAAGAGCCAGTACTCCTTCCCGGCCGTGCCCGGATGCTCCACCTTGTACATGGCGCCCGCGCCGGTGGTCGCGATGGGCGGCAGGACGATGCCGGTGGTGGCGGCGGTCACGGTGACCGGCGTGACGAGGCCCAGCCGGACGATGCCCCAGGCGCTGGGATGCGCCGGCGCGTTGCCGGCGCAGTCCGGGTAGACGTTGGGCGAGCGGTTCCAGCTCCCCCCGGCCATGAGGCTCACGCGCCCCGTGCCGTTGGACTCGTAGCCGTAGTCGTACTCGTCGGGCAGCCCGAGGACGTGCCCGAACTCGTGCGCGTAGACGCCCACCGTCGGCAGGAACGGACCCGTCGCGGGTCCGCCCTCGCCCGCGGTATTCCCGCCCGCCTCCGGCTCCATCGAGTAGCCGTCGATGCGCACGCCGTCCACGAACAGCGGCGGCGGCGTGTTCCCCCACCCGTCGCCCGAGGTGATGCTCCAGGCGTGCGACCAGATGAGCGTGGCCCCGCCGCTCCACTCGGCCCCCGACCCGGCGTGCACCACGAAGAGATTCTGCACCTCCCCGCCGACCGCGTACTGCGAGAAGTCGACGAGCGGGTTGGCCGCGTTCACCGCGTCCATCACCAGGCGCTGGACGTTGCGCGGATATGGCCCAAAGCCGTTGTCGTGGGTGCCGTCGGGCGCGCAGTAGTAGGTGTAACCGTTGGGGGCGGTGACCCAGCCCACGGCGCTCGGCAGGTGCAGGGTGACGACGTCCACCGTGCCGTAGGAGATCTCGTTCAGGTAGTTCTTCAGGGTGCGGTCGGTGCTCGTGTCGGCGCCGCCGCGCAGGTATACCGTCCCGAACAGCATGCTGTCCCAAACGCCCGGGGTGTAGGGCACGACCGGCCCGCCGGGCGGGCTGTCGGTGAACCGCACCAGGAGGACGAGGGCCTTGAGCGCCGCCGCGGTCGGGAAGGACTGCCGCTCGAGCCGGTTCACGGTGACCGCGGTGCGGCCCGCGAAGCGCTGCTCGGTGATCGCAACCGGCACGTCTCGGCCGGCGCTGGCGTACTGCTGGACGATCTCGGGGTCCAGCGGCATGAGGGCGGGCGCCGTGTCCGTCGCCGGCGTGGCAGGACCGGACGCCGCCGGCGGCGGGCCGGCGAGCGCGCCGGAGCAGAGGACGAAAGCTACGACCGGGACAGCGGCGAACGCCTGGCGGATGCGCATTGCGCGGCCTCCATGCTGGCTGGGAAGACTCTTCCGGCGCGTGCGCCGCGGTCCGCGCCGGCGCCAGGTCGAGTGGTCTAGGGATCTGCAAAGCAAGTTTCGGGCGCGCGGGGGATCGGGCCCGGGACGCCGTAATCCTACAGGCCGCAACGGCCTGCTGGCTAGGTCGGCGGCCCTCGGCCGGGGGCCGACCGCGATCCCGCCGCCCGAGCGTGCGGGATGCAAGGCCGGGCGCCGGGGCCGGCTTGGTTCCTAGCCCTCCGGGTACGCCGGGCTCACCACCTGCGCGGCGGCTTCCCCGTACAGCTCCGCGATCGCCTCCCGCACCCCCGCCACCACCTCGGCCGGCGGCACGATGCGGATCTCGCCG
>Ga0315290_10001583_pt1 | contig 15625 bp, 13 predicted proteins | sample YL17G12_0_MG_FD_203627 | JGI IMG/M metagenome (GOLD analysis project Ga0315290, IMG submission 203627) | Sediment microbial communities from Yellowstone Lake, YNP, Wyoming, USA - YL17G12_0 | ecosystem: Environmental > Aquatic > Freshwater > Lake > Sediment | place: USA: Wyoming | collected... | reverse complement strand
CGACCTCGCCATCATCTCCTACGGCGCCTACGTGCACGTGGCGATGCGTGTGGCGGCCTCGCTCGCGGCGGATGGCATCGAGGCGACGGTGGTCGACCTGCGCAGCCTCGCGCCGCTCGATCGCGACACGGTCATCACCGTGGCGTGTCATTGCGGCCGCGTGCTCATCGTCCACGAGGACACGAGAACAGGCGGCATCGGCGAAAGCCTGGCAGCCATCATCCAGGAAGAAGCATTCGAGGCGCTCGATGCGCCGATTCGTGTGATCGGAGCGCTCGACACGCCCGTGCCGTACTCGCCCACGCTCGAGGCGGCGTTCCTGCCGGGCGAAGCTGACATCACGCGCGCGGCGCGCTTGCTGGTGAGCTACTGACGGGCGTGACCGTAATCTTGGTAGGGGGGCCCCCGTGCCCGCCCGCCGTGCGCAGGCTCGGGGTCGGTCGAAGGGACATCCAATGACGCGTCGGTCGATATGGTGTGTCGTCGGGACGCTCGTGTTGGGCCTCGGTGGTGGAGCCGGCGTGTCGTCGCAGACTGGTCCCGCGTCCGTTGCGCGGCCTGCATCGCTGGCCGATCGCGTGCCGGCGTCGGCGGTCAAGTCGCTCAACGTCCTGGCGCAGGGCTTCGACGAGCGCGCCGCCATGGACCTCGTGCTCTTCATGGACCAGTACTGGCGCAACGCCGGCAACACGGGCTACAACGCGACAATCGACCGCGTTCGAACGAGGCTGCGACAGTCGGGGTTTCCGGATCGCGAGCCTGGCGCAGGTCCGACAGGCGGTCCGCAGACGTGGGTCGAGGAGTACGGCAAGGCGCAGGGATGGGACTACACCGTTGGCACGCTCACCCTGCTCGTTGGTGGCAGAGAGAAAGACGAGGTGCTGCTGTCGCGCGAACAGCAGCGCGTGGCCCTCTGCATCAATTCGTTCTCGACGCCGGCCGGTGGTGTTGAGGCGTCCATCGTCGATGTCGGTCAGGGGGCCGATGCCGATTTCGCCAACGTGGATGTCAAAGGCGCCGTGGTCCTTGGAGACGGCAGCATCGGCCGCCTGTGGCAGGCGGCTGTCGTCAGGCGCGGCGCCATCGGCGTGATCTCGCCCAGCATGGCGGAGTACGTGCGCCCAGGTTCGACTGCGGCCGATGCCGCACGGCCGCGAAGCGAGTGGGACGTCCTGCAGTGGGGCAGCATTCCCTACGACGAGGCGCGGAAGGGGTTCGGATTCAAGGCCACGCCAAGAGCGGCTGCCCGCATCCGCGAACGCCTGAAGGCCGGGCCGGGTCGCGTGAAAGTCGAGGTCGCATCCACCTTTACGCCCGGGCCCGTTCGGACGCTGGTTGCCGAGATTCCAGGTGCCGTGAGACCCGAAGAGCGCATCGTCCTGGTTGCCCACATCCAGGAGCCTGGCGCCAACGACAACTCGAGCGGGTGTGCCACGCTGGCTGAACTGGCGCGCGCCATCAATGAGGCCGTTCGCGCCGGGAAGCTGCCGAAGCCCGACCGCACCCTCACGTTTCTGTGGGGCGACGAGATGGGCGCAAGCCGCCAGTGGATGACCGATCATCCCGCCGAGGCGAAACTGGTCCGCTACATGTTTTCGCTCGACATGACGGGGGAGGATCCGACCAAGACCGGCGGGCCCTTCCTCATTGAGAAGATGCCGGATCCATCGGCGGTGTGGAGCCGGCCCTCCGACCCGCACACCGAGTGGGGCGGCGGTCGGTACAAGGCCGAGGCACTCAAAGGCTCGCTGCTGAACGACGTTTTCCTCGCGATCTGCCAGCGCCACGCCCGGGGCACCAGCTGGGTCGTGCAGACCAATCCGTACGAAGGCGGCAGCGACCACTCGATCTTCCTGCGGCAGGGGATTCCCGCCGTGCTCGCGTGGCATTTCCCGGATTGGTTCTACCACACCAGTCTCGACCGGCCCGACAAGACGAGCCCGGCCGAGATGAGGCTCAGCGGCGTCAGTATCGCAGCCACGGCTCTGCTGCTGGGGGGCGCGACCGACGCGGATGCTCGCGCCATCGTCGCGCTGCTCGAGTCGGCGGCGACGGGTCGGCTCGCGCTCGAGGCGAAGCAGGGGGCGCAGTTGGTAGCGGCGGCGCCCGATCGCACGGCGGCCGAGGCGCGCGAAGGACAGGTCAAGGCGGCGTGGGTCAAGTGGTACGAAGAAGCGCTCAAGGAGACCGTGCTGCTGCCGGCCGGAGGCTCATCGCCGGCGCTGTCTAGACTGGTGGAAGCCGCCATCGGCCGACTGCAGGAGATGTAGTCGAATCCCGCCAAGACGGGCGCGGCATAGCGTGCCCGTACGGCGCCCCCTGGGATCGCCACGCTCCAGCGTGGCAAGTACGCGTGACCTGGCTGGAGCCCGGAGTCTGTTGGGCTGGGTGTTTTGAGCTGGAGGCCGGGTCTTCAGAGCCGGCAGCCTTTCACGGGCCCGATTGCTCCGACGTCGAGTAACCCCAACGTCGCGAAGCACTTGCCACTCACCCGTCCTTCCAGGACAATCCGCATTGCAGGCACCCAGGACGCTTGGGGCGGTGGACGGTTCTTGCGTCCGAGCCGGGGATTCTCGCGATCTGCCTATTGCATGTTCGGCGGACTACCGCAACGCGGGACGATAGTCGAATGGGAGGGATGCATGATACTCCGCACGATAGGCGTTTTGTTCTCGACGTCACTTGTGGTCGCGCACGTGCTCCACGGACCGGCCGCGTCGGCTGGAAGCCAAGGGGGCCGCGCCGCGGACCTGGCCGCCATCGAGAAGGGCCACCAGCAGGACATTGCCGCCACGTTGTCGCGAGATCCTGTTGCGCTGACGGATCTGTGGACCGATGACGCTATTCGTCTCGGCGCAAGCGCGCCGGCGGAAGTCGGCAAGAAGGCTATCCGAGAGAGCAACGAACGGCAGACGGCTAACAAAGGTTTCAAGGTGCTGAGCTACGTTCCGGAAACCAAGGACTTAACTCTTCTGGATGGCGGCTGGGCCGTCGAGTGGCGTACCTTCACGGCTTCGTATGTCGACTCGCCGGGTGGCGAGGCGAAGCAGATTCGTGGCACTGTGCTGATCGTGCTCAAGAAGCTCCCGGACGGCAGCTGGAAATGCTTCCGCTCGATGGGGGGCACAGAGTCAGGTACCAGCGGCAAAGGCGGTGGCTCGTGATGTGAACGAAGTGGCAAGTCCGGCTAGCGTTTAGGCTGTTATAGGACGAGCGTCGTGCCCGGGGTGGCTCGAGCGAAGTACTTCCCCTGAACGCGTCCAGTCAAGGTGCTGAACGCCGAGCGCGTCAGTGGCGAAGGCGCTCGAGAACAAGGAACTGCCGGGTCTCGTGACGGGGCTCGATTGCCTGCTGTCCTGAGGAATCAACCGACGGGAGCTGGAAGTGCGCTCGCGGGATGACGACACCAGAGTGAGATGTGCCTCTAGGCATTGGAGCCGACGCGGGCGAACAAGCGCATGAAGCTGACGAGCGGGCGATGGGCTCGTGATCGCCCGCTCGCAGCTTATGCGGAGCGTTGGGCCGACAACACGGAAATCGGAATCAGAGATCTTCTGGACGTAGGTCAGTGCGCTTCGCAATCCGAACGAGCATACGCGGGCCGAGTTCCTCGTCGTCGTGGAAGGCAAACACAAAATCAGGCCAGCCCTCCCGCGAGAGGGTTCGGTGTGATCCAGACTGGCGTTTAATCGTCCACCCGATTCAAAGCAGAGCTGCGAGAACTCGACGAGCCTTCGCAGACGGCCAGGTGCTCACGCGGCGAGAAACGAGACGTTCAAGAGTTCGGCGGGGGCCTCAGCGTGATCGAGCCGTTCAGCAAGCACCCGGAGTGCGAGGGCCTGGACGCGTGCAATGGCCTCATCTCGCGTTGCGCCGTAGCACAGCACGCCGGCAAGGTCAGGGACCTCCGCAATCCAGCGACCGTCGTCTTCGCGTTCGAGTTCTATTCGGAAACTGTGGCTCACGGGCCTACAGTAACACGACCGGCGAGTCACTGGCCAACATCGGCTTGTAGCCGTCGGCGGCTCGTGCAACGATGAGCCGCCACTGTGACCGGGCATGAATCATGAGGATAGGAAGGATCGCCAATGCCATTGTGGGAACTGTGGCGATGTTGGGCTGCGACGCCAGGCCGCCTGTCCTGCCCGATGCGCCTGGCACGATTCCCGGCGTCGAGGCGAGATCGCTCGCGGCCGACCTGGAGCGTGGTGGGGCTCGGGTGTCGCTTGACTCGCGTATCCCCTCGCCAGCGCTAAAGGAACTGCCACCGGTGGGCGGTGCCAGGTACGTGGTGGACGGTGAGCGATTGGACGTCTTGGAGTACGCGTACCCAGAACAAGCCGAGACGGCTGCCCGATTGATCGACCCACACGGGAGTCGCATCGGGTCCGTTTTTGTTGAATGGACTGGACAGCCGCACTTCTATCGAAAAGGGCGCCTCATCGTTCTCTATGTGGGCGTCAACCCCAAGATGCTCAGACGCCTCAGCGGTGCGCTGGGGCCGCCAGTTGCGGGCAGATAGCTGCTGCTGAACAGGGCGCTGCACCCGGCTGGCGCAGGCGTATCATGAGCACCAGCGGCCGAAGCCGAACGTTGGTTGCCCCAGACGCGCCGGAGGTCTACATGCCGAACTCGAAGCGCATCGCCGGTCTGCTTGGTCCGACTATCGTGGCGATGCTCGTGTCTGAGTTTCCGCTTGTCCAACCGCATCTGTACGATGCGCAGATTCCACCTGTAGTCTATCTCTCAGGTACCTTGATGTTCGTGGGGGGCTTGGCAATCGTCCGCGCGCACAGTCACTGGGCGCGTGACTGGACCGTGCTGATAACGCTGTCCGGTTGGTTCTTTCTGGTTCTCGGTCTGTTCCGCATGTTTGCTGCAGGCCTCTATCGACAAGGCGCCGCGAAGACGAGCCCGACCGTCTTCATGGTCTTGGAGGGCGTGTTGTTGGTTTGCGGGCTCATCATGACGTTCAAGGCATACACCCGCGATCCCAAGTAGAGAATCGGTAACAGAGAGACAACTGGGGCAGCGTAACCAGCGCATGAAGCTCCCAGTCTGTCTCGGCTCAAGTTTGCCCAAGCTCCTTCTTAGACGTTCTATCCCTTCGGATCCTCGAGATACGTGTATCCCTGCAGGCCCTCTTCGTAGAACTTGAGCAGCCGGCCCGACTCTTCGTAGGAAAGCCTGCCCTCGCGCACGGCCGTTTCGGTGTCAGAACGCAGCTTGCTGACCAGGCTGTCGGGGTTGTAGTTCACGTACTGCAGAACTTCGCGGACCGTGTCGCCCTTGATGAGCGAGTCGAGCACCACGCCACCCTGCTCATCCTGCGTCACGTGGACCGTGTGCGTGTCCCCGAACAGGTTGTGCATGTCGCCCAGGATCTCCTGGTAGGCGCCGATCAGGAACACGGCCAGGAAGTACGGCTCGCCATTGGCGGCGTGCAGCGGCAGCGTGCGCTTCACGTCGCGCCGATCGATGAACTGATCGATCTTGCCGTCCGAGTCGCAGGTGATATCGCCAATCACCGCGTGGCTGGTCGGCGGCTTCTGCAACCTGTGAATCGGCATCACCGGGAACAGCTGCTTGATGGCCCAGCTGTCCGGCATCGACTGAAAGAGCGAGAAGTTGCAGAAGTAGGTGTCTGCCAGCTGCTCGTCCAGGCCCTGCAGATCCTCTGGCACTTCGTCCATTTGCTGAATGAGCCGCTGAATCTTCGAACAAATGGCCCAGTACAGCGATTCGGCATGACTGCGCTGTTCGAGCGGCAGATACCCGCCGGTAAACAGATTCAGCGCCATCTCGAGGGCCTGCTGGGCGTCGTTGTAGCTTTCGAGCACGTTCCGGACCGAGACGTTCTGCAGCGTCTCGCGCAGATCGATGATGGGCTGCTCGAGTTCCTCGTTGGGCCCGACCTGGGGGATCTCCTGCTCGCGGAACCCGGTGACGCCCAGGACGTTGAACACCAGCACGCTGTGATACGCCGCGATCGCCCGGCCGCTCTCCGAAATGATGGTCGGGTGCTTCACGCCCGCATCGTCGCACACCGTCTGCACGTGATACACGACGTCGGCCGCGTACTCTTCAAGCGTATAGTTGACGCTCGACTCGAAGTTGGTGCGCGATCCGTCGTAGTCGACGCCCAGGCCGCCGCCGATGTCCAGGTACTCGAGCTCCGCGCCGTTCTTGACCAGCTCGACGTAGACGCGCGCCGCCTCGTTGAGTGCCGCCTTGACGATGCGGATGTTGGGAATCTGGCTGCCGAGGTGGAAGTGGAGCAGCTTCAGGCAGTCCTGCATGCCGAGGCCGCGCAGCTCCTCGAGGCCCTTGAGGATTTCCCCAACCGTCAATCCAAACTTCGATCGGTAGCCGCCAGACGACTGCCACTTGCCGCCGCCACGCGACGCGAGTTTGACGCGCATGCCGATGTTAGGCCGCACGCCGACCTTGGCGGCGTATTCGAGCACCATGCCGAGCTCGCTGTACTTCTCGACGACCGGGATGATCGTGCGGCCGATCTTCTGGGCCAGCATGGCCATCTCGATGAACTCGGCGTCCTTGAAGCCGTTGCAGATGATCGGGATATCGTTGGAGGCCAGCGCCGCCACGGCCAGCAGTTCAGGTTTCGACCCGGCCTCCAGGCCGAATCCAAACGGCCGCCCGTACTTCACGACTTCCTCGACTACGCGCCGCTGCTGGTTGACCTTGACCGGATACACGCACGCGTACCGGCCCTGGTAGCCGTGCTGCGCAATGGCCGCCTGGAAGGCGTCGTGGATGTCCTGCAGCCGGTGCTTGAGAATGTCGCTGAACCGGATCAAGATGGGCAGGTCGATGCCGCGAAGCATCAGGTCATCGGTGAGGCTCTTCAGATCGATGGAGTTCTGGGGGTCCTTGGCCGGATGCACGTGCACGTGGCCATCGTCGCCGATTGAAAAGTATCCCTGGCCCCATCGGCCGATCTCGTACAATTCAGTGGCGTCGGCGATGCTCCAGGGGTCCCCGAAGCGCCAGGATCGGTTCAGGCGGCTGGCTGGGATGCTCACGTTCGCATGATACAAGTTTTTTCGCGCGTGTCATCGACGATCTGACAACGATCTGACAAGTTCCACGTGGAGGCAGACGATGGCCAGGCACCAGCGGCGGGCGGCGGACGGCCGGACAACGGGCGCATGGCGGAAGTTGAGGGCCCTGGTGGCGGGGTGCACCTTCGATGACTTCCTGCTGACCCCGCAGTACAGCGTGCTCGAACGCCGGGATCCCGCCGGGATCGATCTGTCATGCCGCTTCTCGCGGCACATCACCCTGCGGCGGCCGATCGTGTCGGCCAACATGGACACGGTGACACGGGCGCCGATGGCGATGGTGCTCGCCGAAGAGGGCGGATTGGGCGTGATCGACCGCGGCTTCAGGCCCGGAGACATCGAGCCCCAGGTCCGCGAGGTGCAACTGGTCAAGCGGACGCAGCATCTCGTGATTGCCGACCCGTGGACCATCGGCCCGGACGACGCGCTCAGCGCGGCCCTCGCCGTCATGGAGCGGCGTGGCGTGGGCACGCTGGTCGTCGTCGACAGCGGCAGGCATCTGCTGGGTTTGCTGACGCAGCGCGACGTCCGGTTCGTCGATGGCCGGGCGGATGCCGCGCGGCTGACGGTTGCCGATCGCATGACACCGCGCGAGCGCCTCATCGTGCACGTGGGCCGGCTCTCGATGGCCGCGGCCGAACGCCTGATGATCGAGCGGAAGGTGAAGAAGCTGCCCCTGGTCGATCGCGCCGGCGTGCTCGTCGGCCTGATCACGGCTCGAGACCTCCTGCACCAGAAGCGCCTGCCGTGCGCGTCCAGAGACGACAGCGGCCGGCTGCTGGTCGGGGCCGCGATCGGCGCCAAGGGCGATTACCTGGAGCGCGCGGCGGAGCTCATCAAGGCCGGCGTTGACGTGATCGTGATCGACATCGCGCACGGTCATTCCGTCGTGATGCGCAAGGCGATGAGGGCGTTCCGCAGGAGCTTCGGCGATTTCGAAGTCGTGGCTGGCAACGTCGCCACCGCCGACGGCGCGCGTGCGCTCGCCGATCTCGGCGCCGACGGGATCAAGGTGGGCATTGGCCCTGGCGGCGGGTGCAGCACACGACTCACGACCTCGTTCGGTGTGCCGCAACTGCAGGCGCTTGTCGAGTGCCGCGCCGCCGTCAGCGACGGAATTCCCATCATCGCTGATGGCGGCATTCGCCGGGACGGCGCGATTGTCGAGGCGCTGCTCTTTGGAGGCGACACGGTGATGCTGGGAAGCGCGTTCGCTGGTACCGTCGAAACGCCCGGCGACATCGTGCAGAAATCGGTCCTGCTGCCGGAATCGCAAAAGGTCGTGAAGGTCCCGTTCAAAGTGTTGCGCGGGATGGCGTCGATCCAGGCCATCAAGGACCGGCTCGACGTCGAAGACGACGACGAGGTCGATCTCGAGGCGCTCGGCGCCGAAGGGATCGAGGTGAGCGTGCCGGCGCGCGGATCGGTCCGCCCGGTGCTCGGCGACATGATGAAGCACCTGGCGTCGGCCGTCAGCTACGGCGGCGCGGCAAGCCTGGCCGAGTTCAAGACGCGCTTCCGCCGCGATCCGTTACGCTACGTGGTCCGGCTGACCGAGGCCAGCCGCCGGGAATCCTACGAGCGATAGAATTCATGCTGCGTCCGCTCAGATTCGCACATCGGCTCAGTTCCCGGTTGTCAGTGCTCAGACGGGGTCAAACGTCCAATGTGAATACCCGATCCGGCAACATCAAGAATGTGATGCTGTCTAACCCCGCTTGTGGAGTCGGTCAATATGGCAATCATCGATCTGCGCAGCGACACCCTCACCCAGCCGACGCCCGAGATGCTCCAGAGCATGGTGACCGCGAAACTGGGGGACGATTCGCGCGACGGCGATCCCACGGTTCGCGAACTCGAAGCCGAGTCGGCCCGGCTGATGGGCAAGGACGCGGCCGTCTTCACCATCAGCGGGACGATGTCGAACACGCTTGCGCTGCGCACACTCGCTGAGCCGGGGGCGGCGGCCATCGTCGAGGAGAGCGCGCACGTGTACGGCATGGAATGGAGCGGCGTTGCCGCGGCATGCGGGCTGCTGGTGATGCCGGTCGGCGGGCACTACGGGGCACCTGACCCGGACCGCGTCCGGTGGGCCGGAAGAAAGGCTGCGACGATGTATCCGGCGCGCGGGGTCCTGTGCCTGGAGAACACGCACAATGCCGCCGGGGGTACGGTGATGACCGCGGCGCAGATCGGCGAACTGGCCTCAATTGGTCATGAGTGCGGTCTGTCCGTGCATCTCGACGGCGCGCGGATCTTCAACGCGGCGGTTGCGCTTGGCGTCGATGCGCATGAGATCGCGCACTCGGTCGATTCGGTCAGCTTCTGCCTGTCGAAGGGCCTGTCAGCGCCCGTGGGGTCGGTGCTGGCCGGTTCGAGCGCGTTCATCGAGCGCGCCGGCAAGGTACGCCGGTCGTTCGGCGCGGCCATGCGCCAGGCCGGTGTGATTGCCGCGCCGGGACTCGTTGCGCTACGGAGCATGATCGGCCGGCTCGCAGAAGATCACCACAACGCCCGCCTGTTTGCCGAAGCCGTGGCGTTGATCCCGGGCCTGCATGTCGATCTGCACGCCGTGCAGAGCAACATCGTCAACGTGGATGTCAAGGCGCTCGGCATCGATGCCGCGACGTTCGCGGCGCACCTGCGCGAGCAAGGCGTGCGCGGCCTGCCGGGGATGGGGTCGGTGGTGCGCTTCGTGACGTATCGCGGCATCACGAAACCGGACATCGAATGTGCGATCGAGGCGGTTCGGGCGACTGTGGCTGCCCGGCCCTGGGCCGCGGCGTAATCGTGCCATACTCGCTGCCGTGATCACCCGGGCCGTCCTCTTCGATCTCGACGATACGCTGTTTGATCATTGGCACTGCACCAACCAGGCGCTCGAGGCGCTGCAGGGCGTCCACCCCGCGTTCCGACGCTGGTCGCTTGGCGAGTTCGGAGAGCGTCACGCCCTTCTGCTGGAGCGGTTTCATCTGGAGGTGCTCGCCCGGCGTCTCACGGTCGACGAAGCGCGCATCCAGCGATTCAGCCGTCTGATGGAGGAGGCTGGCGCGACAGTTACGCCAGACGCGGCTGCCGCGATGGCGACCGACTACCGGCGCGCGTACGTCGCCGCGTGGCGGATGGTGCCGGGCGCGTTCGAACTGCTGGAGGCGCTCCATCCACATGCTCCCATCGGCATCGTGAGCAATAACGTGGTCGGCGAACAGATCGAGAAGATTCGCTCTTGCGGGCTCGCGCCGTTTCTGGATACCGTCGTCATCTCTGAGGAGGCGGGCGTCGCGAAGCCCCATCCGAGGATCTTCGAGATCGCGCTTGCGCGGCTGGGTTGTACCGCGGACGAGGCGGTGATGGTCGGCGATGCATGGGACAACGACATCGCCGGCGCGAGATCGGCGGGTGTGCGGGCGGTGTGGTTCAATCGCTTCGGCGTTCGGGCGCCCGAGCTCTGCGACGTGACAGAACTTCGGTCTTTTGAGCCGGTTCGTGCCGTAGTGGAGTTGCTGCTCGGCCGGCGTGGTGACCTTAGCGCCGCGGATTCCGACGGGATGGATGCGAAGAACTGACAGACGAGGAGCCGGCATGCGTATCTATCTGGCGTGTACTGTTCGGGGAGACCGTAGCGCAGTGGCGGCGGCGCGCCACATCCACGGTCGGCTCGTGCATCTCGGGCACGAGGTGCTGACGTCGCACCTGCTTCGAGACGATGTCGACCAATTGGAGAGCCACGTGACGGCGGGGCACGTGTTCAAGCGGGATGTCGAGTGGCTCGACGCCGCCGACGTTCTGGTGGCCGAGGCGTCGGGCTCGAGTTTCGGTGTTGGATTCGAGGTCGGATATATCCTCGGCCGTGCCGCGCAGTCAGGCCAGCGCGCCTACGTCCTGTATCACGCCGACCGGCTAGGGGCGATCTCACGCATGATCAGCGGACTTTCACACCAGCATGCGACGGCGCTGGCGTACAGCACCCTCGCCGACATTGACGCGTTTCTCGACACACACCTCGCGCCGACGAGAAAGTAGCACCCGAAAATCACTCCGGGAGTGGTTTCCGCCTCTCAGTAGACGAGCTCGCCGCTGAGGAACGTCCGCGTGCGCGGGTCGGAAGGCGAGTCGAAGAGCGTGGCGGTGGATCCCACTTCGACCACCTGGCCGTCCAGCAGGACGAGCGTCCGCGAAGCCAGGCGGCGGGCTTCGTGCGTGTTGTGCGTGACGAGCACCAGCGTCGTGCCACGCCCCTGTAGTTCCTTGATCATCGCTTCGACGATGGTGACATTTCGGGGATCCAGGTTTGCCGCTGGTTCGTCGAGCAGCAGGACGTCGGCCCGGGTCGCGATCGCGCGGGCGAGCGCCACGCGCTGCATCTCACCGCCCGACAGCGACCTGGCGGGCGCCTTCGCAAGGTGCTTCAGCGCCAGGCGTTCGAGCAGGGCGTCGACGTCGGCAAACTCCCGGCTGCCGCGGAGACGGCGACCGAACGCGACATTGTTGCGGACTGATCGGTCCAGCATGAGCGACCGCTGAAAGACGGTGGTGACCGTCCGGCTGATCTCGATCGGCATCGGAACGACCACCGGCGTTCCTGCATACTCGATTCGGCCTTCCGTCGGGCGTTCGAGAAACTGCAGCAGGCGCAGCAGCGTCGTCTTGCCCGCGCCGCTCGGGCCGATGACGGCCAGCGTCTCGCCGCGGGCGATGTCGAGCGCCGGCACATCCAGCACGACGCGACCGCCATAGCGATGGCGCAGGCCGGTGATGCGGTAGGCGAGTCCGGCACCGCTCATCGCGACCGCCCCTGGAGCTGAAGCAGGATGGCGTTGGCGGCCAGCGCGAGCGCGATGAGGATGAGACCGAGCGCCATGGCGAGAGCGAAGTCGCCCTGCCGGGCAGACAGCACAATGGCGGTGGTCAGCACCCGCGTCTGGCCTTCGATGTTTCCGCCGACCAGCATCACCGCACCCACTTCCGAGATGATGCCGCCGAACGCAGCGACGATTGCGGCCGTCACGCCGATGCGAGCCTCGCGAAGAACGGTCCACGCCAGTTGCCAGCGGGTTGCGCCGAGCGCGAGCACCTGCAGTCGCAGCTCCCGATCGACACCGTCCACCGCGCTCATGGTAAGCGCCGCAACCAGCGGAAACGCGATGATGGTTTGCGCCGCAATCATGGCGGCGGGCGTGAACAACCATCCGAGATCGCCAAGCGGGCCGCTTCTCGAGAACACCAGGTAGACGAACAACCCGACGACCACGGGTGGCAGGCCCATTCCAGTGTAGAGCACGAGCGTCACGAGGCGGCGGCCCGGAAAGCGCGCGAGGCCGAGGGCCGCGCCGATGGGCACGCCCACGACGGCCGCCAGCAACAGCGCAATGCCGGTGACGCGGAAGGTGAGAGCCGCCACCGCGACCAACGCCGGTTCTCCGAGGGCCCGCAGGATGTTATCGATGAGACACCAGCCTCGTCATCGCGTCAGCGCACCGTGATCGACGTCACCCAGTGCGAGTAACGCGATGCGAACTCGTCGCTGGCGACAACCAACTGAAGGAGGCCGTCGCGCCCGGTCATCGGCCGGCCGTCGCGTTCGTAGGCCAGCACGACGAGGCGGAATGCCGGGCTGCCGGCGGGCGCTGCCGGCGGGGCGGTGGGGTTGTTCAACCACTCGACCATGGCGGCTACGTCTGGGTCAGCGAAGGCTGCTGCCGAGTAGTAGGGAATCCCCGCGTGCCTGGCCGGGTCACGGATGATCGATGCGATCGTGCCGGCATCAAAGGCGCGGCGAGACAGCGGTGGCGCCGGCCGCTTGCCCGTCGGGGCCGTGCCCTCGCCATCCGCGCCGTGGCACTCGTTGCAGCCCTTCGCGAGGTAGACCCGCTCCCCCTTCGACACCTGACCGAACAGTTCCGGCCACTTGAGCATCGCCGTGTAACCGTCGCTGCTGGTCAGCACAACGCGTTCGGCGCTGTGCGTCGGATCGGCCGCCGTGCGATCGACCGAGCGCAGGACGTCGGCAAGAGAGGCTCCGGCCCATGTGATCCGTCCAAGCTTGCCGCGCTTCACACCAACGACTTCGTGGCTTGGCAGCGTCACCTTCGGCAACGCCTTCAGATCATCAATCGTGAGCGTGCGCGAAACGTTCCCCACTTGGACCCGAAGCGCGCTGGTGGCTTTCAGTTCTTCAGAGTTCGGGTAGAACAGCGGCTGACCGACCCGGTCGGCGCCGAACGCGCCGATGCGATCCTGAGTCGGCTTCGAGAGCAACCACTCGACGAAGCGCGTGGCCAGAGGCGCCTGAACCGACGGGTGCTTCGCAGGACTAACCGCGAGAACGCCGTAGTCGTTGCGCAAGTCGCTGTCGGGGTTGGCCGCCAGCGTCTCGCCGCCAAACAGCAGCCGAAGCCGAGTCAGTTTGTCCCGCATCGCGAGCCAGGTGGCACGGTCACTGAGCGCGTACGCCTGACGCTCGGCGGCGAACGTCAACGTCTCGCCCATGCCCTGGCCGACCGAGAGGTACCAGGTCATCGCACTAGCGGGCGCGAGGCCCGCCGACTGCCAGATCGCCAGTTCCTTCGTATGCGTACCAGACTTGTCGCCGCGGCTCGCGAACGGCGCGTTCGCCTTGCCGATGGCCCTGAAGGCGTCGACGGCCAGCTTGGCCTTTCTGATCCCTGCCGGATCGGCCGCTGGACCGACGATGACGAAGTCGTTGTACATCACGTCGTCGCGACGCATGGCGTGGCCTTCGGCGACAAACGCGTCTTCGGCCTCGCGCGCGTGCACGAGCAGGACGTCCACGTCGCCACGCCGTCCGAGTTCAAGTGCCTGCCCCGTGCCAACCGCGACCACGTCGACGCGGCAGGCGCACTGGCGCTCGAAATCAGGCAGCAACGCGCTCAGCAGGCCCGTGTCCGCGGTGCTGGTCGTGGTGGCCAGGCGCAGGACGGGTTTCGACTCGCCGCCCTGGAAGCCAGTGCCGAAAACGGCCGGCGCCAGCCACGCAGCGAGCAGAAGTCCCGCACCAGTCAACAGGAAAAAGTGACGATTCATCCGCATGAGTGATCCAATCCTGTGGTGTCACGCCGTCGGGACCACAGGCCGGGCTGGAGCCCAGCGATCCCAAGGGTGTCACGCTGCCCATGTGTCCGATCCGTCGCGAGCCTGGGATCGCCACGCTCCAGCGTGGCCTTCCGTGGTGCCGGGCTGGATCTGGGCGGTCTGAATCGCAACCTCGTGAGGATTCTATCCGATTCGAGATCCACGCTCGATCATCGCTTCCACACGTGCGATCTCGACCTCGATCGTGTGTTGATCGGCCAGCGCATAGAACAGCCATCGATCGAGCGCCAGTCCAAGGGCGACTGCGACGATGGCCGGGCCGGCCACGTGCATGTCCAGGAGCACGAGCGGGACGGCGTCAAAGATGAGCAGGCGCGCGGCCGAGAGATTGTGCAGTCGACTGGCGTCAACACGTTGTGGCATGAGCGCTGATGTGTTGCGGGCCAGCGTCCACCACCGCACCGTGAATACCAGGGCGTCGATCGGAACGATCCAGTACGCCAGGCTGTCCTCCCTGATCGACGCGTTGCCAATAGCCTGCAGGAACACTTCTCCGCACGCCAATCCCGCTGTGAGCGGCATGAGGACGGCTGCACCACGCCAGGTTCGCTGTCCTCCCAGGTGATAGACGCGTCCAATCGAGAGGAGAAAGAGCGTCGCCGTCGCGGCGACCGCGAGCCTGGGCCACGCGGAGAAAGAGCCCTGCCAGTACGTCGCCAGAAGCGCCAGGGCTGCAGCCACGGTCGCCCCTGCGAGCACGATCTCGTGACTGAGGGCGCTGCGTCCGACGCCCCGCACCGCGAGAGGGGCGCGGGACGTCCGACCGAGATGGGACAGCGAGACCAGGATGCCGGTGCACAGCGCGATCGTGCCAAACGCCAACCCGACCGCCTGCGATGAGAGATCCGACGGCGCGCGCCACGCACTCGAGGCGATCATGCCCCCGCCGGCAACGGCCAGGCTGGTAAACCACACGAGCGGCATGTTTCCGGACGACTGGCTCATCGCCGCACCATCTTTTCGAGCGCTGCGAACAGCACGACGCGTCTGGCTCCCTTGGGAGGCGCGAATCGGATGTTCGGTCTGCAGCCGGCCGGATCAACAAATCCCGGTACGCCTGCCCGGGCATCAGCGCCCATAACGGCTCCTGGCCCCTGGTACCGCAACGCCTCGGTCGGACAGGCGGCCACGCAGGCCGGTGCGAGGCCCTGGTCGAGTCGATCGGCGCACAGGTGGCACTTGGAGACCACGCCCAGGCGCTCGTCGTACTTCGGCGTGCCGAACGGGCAGGTCATCTCGCAGTACCGGCAGCCCAGGCAGCGGTCCTCGTGATGCACCACGACGCCATCCGCGCGTTGTTCGTAGGCACGTGACGGGCAGCCGCGCAGACACGCGGGCTCGCCGCAGTGGTGACAGGCGACCGACAGAAAATACGTGGGGCCGCCGGGGTGCCGCCTTAGATTAAGCGGCAGCACGCGCCGCCAGGC